>Ga0207646_10001712_pt1 | contig 26642 bp, 26 predicted proteins | sample KBSK5502metaG_FD_184343 | JGI IMG/M metagenome (GOLD analysis project Ga0207646, IMG submission 184343) | Corn, switchgrass and miscanthus rhizosphere microbial communities from Kellogg Biological Station, Michigan, USA - KBS K5-50-2 metaG... | ecosystem: Host-associated > Plants > Roots >...
CGGAAATTGAGGGACGCGGCGTACGCGCGCGCATTGCGTGTCCGCGCGCCGATCCGGATGTTCTCCTCGCCGCCGGAGATCTCCTCCCAGACGCTCTTCGTCGGGTCAAGCGTGTCGCGGGTCTGCGAGACGTAGGCGAGCTTCACGGTGTCCCCGACACGGAGCGTCCCCGCATCGACCTGCTCTTCGCCGGTGATGAGCCGGAAAAGCGTCGTCTTGCCGGCGCCGTTCGGACCGATGACCCCGACGATGCCGCCGCGCGGCAGCGAGAAGCTGAGGTCGTCGAAGAGGAGCTTGTCGCCGTACGCCTTGCGGACCCCCTCCGCTTCGACGACGACGTCGCCGAGACGCGGACCCGGCGGGATCGAGATCTCGAGCTCGCGCTCGCGGAGCTCGGGGTCCTCGGCCAGAAGCCGCTCATACGCCTCGATGCGCGCCTTGCTCTTCGCCTGACGCGCACGCGGCGAGGCACGGACCCACTCGAGCTCACGCGCGAGCGTCCGCTGCCGCGCCGACTCCTGCTTCTCCTCGTCGGCGAGGCGCTTGCGCTTCTGCTCGAGCCAGGAGCTGTAGTTGCCCTGGTACGGAATGCCCGCGCCCTTGTCGAGCTCGAGGATCCAGCCGGCAACGTTGTCGAGGAAGTAGCGGTCGTGCGTGACCGCGACGACGCAGCCGGGGTACTCGGCGAGGTGACGTTCGAGCCAGCCGACCGACTCCGCGTCGAGGTGGTTCGTCGGCTCGTCGAGAAGGAGCAGGTCCGGCTTCGAAAGAAGGAGCCGGCAGAGCGCGACCCGCCGCCGCTCGCCCCCAGAAAGGGTTGCGACGTCCTGGTCGCCGGGCGGGCAGCGGAGCGCGTCCATGGCCACGTCGACCGTGGCGTCGAGCTCCCAGAGGCCCTTCGCCTCGATCTCGTCCTGCGTCCGCTGCAGCTCGTCGGTGACCCGCTCCATCTCGGCGGGCGCGAGGTCCTCGCCAAGTCTCATCGAGAGCTGGTTGTAGCGTTCGAGCACCGCGCGCTGAGCTGCGACCCCGTCCTCGACGTTGCCGCGGACGTCCTTGGCCGGATCGAGGGCCGGCTCCTGCGCGAGGAGGCCGGCTCGGTATCCCTCGGTGATCCTGGCGTCCCCGACGAAGTCGCGGTCGACGCCGGCCATGATCCGAAGGAGCGTGCTCTTGCCCGCTCCGTTCGGCCCGAGGACCCCGATCTTGGCGTCGGGGTAGAAGGCCAGGGTGATGCCCCGGAGGATCTCCCGCTGCGTGGACGGCACGACCTTCTTGAGTTGATACATCGTGTAGATGAATTGAGGGGGCACGCAAAAACCGTAACAGGTAGGCTTTCGAACGTCGTGGGCGGGGACAAACGGAATTTCCGATTGACGAACGATGTGCTTCCGAGCCGCTACGAGCTGCGGTTCGAGCTCGAGTTCGACACCTGGACCTCGACAGGTTGGGAGCGGATCACGCTGAGCTCGGCGCGACCGTCGCATGAAATCACTCTTCACTCCATCGAGCTCGAGATCGCTGAGGCGACGATCGACGGGACGAACAAGGTCGCCGACGTCCAAACCGACGCGGAGTCCGAAACCGCGACCCTCCGCTTCGCGAGCGAGATACCCGCCGGCGAGCACGTCCTCGAGATCTCCTGGAAGGGCGGGATCCGCGACTCGCTTCGCGGGCTCTATCGCTCCCTGCGCGGCGAGGAGCGCTACGCCGCTACGCAGTTCGAGGCGGCCGATGCCCGGCGCGCCTTCCCCTGCTTCGACGAGCCCGAGTTCAAGGCACGGTTCTCTCTCGAGCTGATCCATCCGGCGGGGAACGCGGCGATCGCGAACATGCCCATTGCAACCCAGGACGCCATCGACGAGCGGCGGACCCGCACTCGATTCCGCGAGACGCCGAAGATCTCCTCGTACCTCGTCGCGTTCACCGTCGGGCCATACGAGTTCACGCCGACCGTCACGACGCCCTCCGGCATCCCCGTGCGCGTGTGCCTTCCGCCGGGCCTCGCCGAGCAGGGCATCTACGCTCGGGACGCGCACGTGCGCTCGGTCGAATGGCTGCAGGCCTACACCGCGATCCCGTATCCCTATTACAAGGTCGATGCGATCGGCATCCCTGATTTCGAGGCCGGCGCGATGGAAAACCCGGGCGCCATCACCTACCGCACACGGCTCCTCGCCGCCGACGAGCGGAACGCCTCGATCCAGACGCTGAAGGGCGTGTTCAGTACCGCGGCGCACGAGCTCACCCATATGTGGTGGGGCGATCTGGTGACGATGCGCTGGTGGACGGACCTCTGGCTGAACGAGTCGTTCGCGTCATTCGTCGGCGAAAAGGCGACTGCCGCGCTGAACCCGGAGTGGCGGTACTGGCGCGACTTCGTGGCAGACAACACGAGCGCGTTCAATCTCGACGCGCTCGCGTCCACCCATCCGATCTCGGTCGAGGCGAAGAGCGCCGAGGAAGCGTCGCAGCGATTCGACGCCATCTCGTACTCGAAGGGCGCCGCGGTCCTTCGCATGATCGAGGGGTACCTCGGCGAAGATACGTTCCGCGAGGGCGTGCGCATCTATCTGAAGCGGCATGCCGAGTCGAACGCCTCCGCCGACGATTTCTGGCGGGCCCTCGACGAGGCGTCGGGGCAGGACGTCACCGCGATCGCCAACGCCTGGATCAAGGAGCCGGGGCACCCGCTCGTGCACGTTTCCGCGACGCAGGTGGGCAGCGCGCTCGAGCTCGAGCTCACTCAAGAGCGCTACTTCTCCGACGCCAGCGCGAAGCCGATCGGCCAGGTGTGGCCGGTTCCAATGGTGATCAAGTACGGCGCAGCCAGTGGTGTCAGCGAGCAGCGCTTCGTGCTCCGCACCGAACGCGAGACGCAACGTCTCGAGGGCGCAAAGTGGTTCTTCCCGAACGGCGGCGGGCGCGGCTTTTACCGGTTCCGTTTCGCCTCCGCTTTCGAAGGCGATCTTCTCGACCAGGGGATCGCGCACCTTTCGGCGGAGGAGCGGCTCGCGCTCCTCGATGACCTCTGGGCGCTCGTCCGTCACGGCAAGGCAACGCTCGCGACGTTCCTACGCCGCGTCGAGAAGCTGCGCGGCGAGGAGGATCGCGCGGTCCTCGCATCGATCGCCGATGCGCTCACGTGGCTCGCGAACTACGCGGTGCGCGACACGACGGAGCGGCCTTTCGCGCGCGTCATAGATGAGCTCTTCCGGCCCATCCTCGGGGCGGCCGGCTGGCAGCCCGCCGCGGGCGAGGATTCCGACGTGCGGGAGAAGCGCACGCGGGCCATCGGGATGCTCGGCCTCCACGCGCGCGCGGACGACGTCCGCACCGAGGCGCAGCGGCGCGTACGCGCGCACCTGGCCGATGAGGAGCGCCTCCATCCCGACGTCGCCGGCACGGTGATCGCGGTTGCCGCCACGATCGGCGACGACCGCCTTTGGGAGCGGTACGTCAGACGCATGCAGCAGGCGCAGTCGACCGACGCGCAGGAGGAGACCCGCTTCCGGCAGGGGCTCGTCTTCTTCGAAGACCCGCTCCTCGCGCGGCGGACCGCCGACGCGGTCTTCTCGCCGCTCATCCGCGTGCAGGATCGCGGCATCATGCTCATCCCGATGCTCCAGTACCGGCGCACGCGACCGGTCGCCTGGGCCGTTCTGAAGGAGCACTGGGACGCGGACGTGGCGAACGCGGAGGCCGCGCCGCTCCTGAAGCAGGCGATGGTCAACGCTGTCAGCCAGCTCGCCGAGCGCGGCCTGGCCGAGAAAGCGGCAGCCTTCCTCGAGGAGAAGAAGACACCGGATGTCGCCGAAACCGTCGCGCAGAGCCTGGAGCGCCTCCGCGTGAATACCGCCGCCGCCGAGCGTCTCGCTGACGAGCTCGAGAACGAATTGCGGGTGCCGGCGCCGGGCTGAGCTTGCGAGCAGCTACCCGCCGATGAAGCTCATCTCGATCTTGTGAAGGCCGGCCGTCTGCTCGGAACGAAGGTCGGAATACCGATCCGTTCGCTCGGTCCACACCGCGGCGATCGCGCTCGTGATGTCCTCGTCGGATGCGCCGCCGCGCAGGAGCGTGCGCAGATCGTGGCCTTGCGTCGCGAAGAGGCACGTGTAGAGGGCACCGTCGGCCGACAGGCGCGCTCGTGTGCAGTCGGCGCAGAACGGCTGCGTGACCGATGAGATGACCCCGATCTCTCCGGTGCCGTCCTTGTAGCGGTAGCGCGCCGCGACCTCTCCGCGATAGCCGGCCTGGACCGGCTCGATCGGCATCTCGCGATCGATCATGGCGACGATCTCGCGGGCAGGCACGACGTCGTCGAGCCGCCAGCCGTTCGTCGACCCGACGTCCATGAACTCGATGAACCGGAGCGTCATGCCGGTGCCCTTGAAGTACCGCGCCATCGGCACGATGCTCGTCTCGTTCACTCCGCGCTTGGTGACCATGTTGATCTTGATCGGGGCGAGTCCAGCCGCGTTCGCCGCCTCGATGCCGGCGAGGACTTTCGCGACCGGGAAGTCCGCGTCGTTCATCCGTTTGAAGGTCGCGTCGTCGAGCGAATCGAGGCTCACGGTTACGCGCCGCAGGCCGGCCGCGGCGAGCAGTCTCGCCTTCTGCGAGAGGAGCGAGCCGTTCGTCGTCAACGTCAGGTCGAGGTCCCCGAGCTTCGCGAGCATCTCGACGAGCCGCTCCAGATCCCGCCGAACGAGCGGCTCGCCGCCGGTGAGCCGGATCTTCTGCACACCGAGCGAGACGAAGATGCGCACGAGGCGCTCGATCTCCTCGAACGTGAGGATGTCGGCCCGCGGCAGGAACTGGAAATCCTTGCCGAAGACCTCCTTCGGCATGCAGTAGACGCACCGGAAGTTGCAGCGGTCGGTGACGCTGATCCGGAGGTCGTGAAGCGGCCGGCCGAGCGTGTCGAGCGGATTAGTCCCCACGCGAAAAGTATGAGCCCTGGCGTGCCGCGAAATCAGGCTTCGCTCTTAACAAGACGGGTGGAGAAGAAAGCCGGCTCCGAGGTAGCACGCGTTGGCGAACTCAGCCAGCGGCTGGATCAGCCCGAGGAACGAGAGAACGGCCGCTCCGGTGGCGAGGCCGAGCCGCCCCGCTGGCACATGCGCGATTCGGTTCGTGCGCAACAGGCCGAGTGCCACGGCGGCCACCTGCAGGCCGTAGAAGAATGCGATCTCCACCGCCTCCAGGAACGCATTGGTCTGACGCTCGAGCCCGCCGGGGCCGATCGGATCGTGCCGAATGAGAAAGGCGATCGCGACATATGTCGGGAGCGCGACAACGACGAACAGAAGAGCGCTCGAGAGGCCGCCGAGGAACGCCCGACGCGTTGTCGCGCGCATCCAGAAAAGTCGGGCGCCCGCGAGCGCCAAAATCAAAAAGAGACCAGCAGCGACCGCCAGGACCGCGTAGTTGATGGCCACGTCGAGGAGGTACGCGCCGAGCGTCGGATCGTTCGCGACGACGATCGCGCTCAGCGAGAGCGAGGCCGGCACCCGTTCGAGGCCCCTGCGTTCGAGCTCAGTGGCCTCCAGAGTGAAGCGCGCGCCCGTCTGCAGCAACGGGAAACCGGGCGCCGCGAAGTACACGATGCTCTCGCCCGTGGAGAGATCGGCGAATTGACCGCGGATCCGATAAGAACGTCCGAATTGGTCGCGAAGATTCGTCCGCGCTGCAAGCGTTCGCGCAGGCGGATCCGTACGCAGGAACAACACGATCTGCTCCGCATCCATGTAGGCCCCTACGAGCCGAACGTCGATGCCCCCGGTCGATCCTCGGACGTCGAGGCCGACGATGCGGCTCGTGAACACCCGACTGGCTTTCAGCTCGATCATCCGGTTCTGACTCAGCACCGGCGGCGCGACGAAGGTCTGCGGCGTTAGGGCGGGGACGCTCCACCACGCGATCGCACCGACAGCCAACACCACGACCAAGCCGGGAAGGATCCAGGAGTGAATCGGAGGAAGGGGTCCCTGACGCACGGCGGTGCCGGCGCGAAGCACTTGCGATCCTATGCGGAAAGCCGGACCCGTACGGCGTCCGCGATCCTGTCGTGCCGTGGGAATCCGCCATCGCGCGTCATCGAGTGAACAAGATCCCCATCAACGGAAACGTCGAACGTGCCGCCCTCCCACGGGATCAGCTCGATGGACGAGAGCTGGGCGCCGAACTCGAGCATGAGTTTCTTTGCCAGGTCGAGCGTCTGCGGCTCGTACCCGCACTCGGCGCAGTAGGTGATCTTGACTTTGTGCGCCGCGGTCACGCCGCGACGCGAGTCGCGATCTCCCGGAGCTCTCGGATGACCTCGGCGTTCGCGAATTTCGTCGTCTCGTCGCGCATCTTCGCGAGCTCGCCCTGCAGCCTCACGCGCACCTCTTCCGGCAGCACATCGACCGGCGCGTCAGGTGAGCCGAACTCTGGATGCGCCGCGAAGATCTGGTTTCGGCGCTTCGCGCGGATCTCGGTGACCGATGCGGGCCGCTCGATCCAGTGGCCGAGCTCCCGGAAGTCCTCGTCGAAGAACACGAAAACGGGGATCGACTTGAACTGTCCCTTGTTCAGGTAGCGCTGCATGATGTCGTCGTTCTGATCGCGCAGAAAGACCCGCAGGTCGAGCTTTCCGCTCTCCTTGGCGAGGCGCCCGAGCACCGGAACGTTCGCGATCACGTCGCCGCACCAGTCCTCCGCCAGGACGACGACCTTCACCGGGCGCGGCAACGCGCGGAACGCGTCGAGATCCTCTCTGCCGAGGTCGACGCGCTTTTCGTTCTCCTCAAATCGTTCGCGGTTGCGCGTCATCTGCGCTTTGTACGCGTCGTAGGTCATGCCCTTGTCGAAACGGCTGCGATCGATGCTCATTGAAGCGGCCTCCCGATCTGCCGATGATGGCATTACCGGGAAGAACGCGCCCGGCCGTCCGAAGATTCCGCTACCGGCTGTTTCTCGCCCTCGCGCCCTTGCGTCCCGCCGCGGACATGTCGCGCTCCGCGCGAGCCCGCTCGCTCGGCGGCTTGTGCTCTTTGGTCTCGCCTTTCGCGGTGCGCGTCTGATTGACGGTCGCCGCGGCGATCCGCTCGGCGGTGTCCTCCGATCGACCGCGCTTTCGCAGGTTGGACTTGATGTGGTCGTACTGGCGCTCGCGTTTGTCGCTCCAGGCCTGTTGTGGCATCGCCGTCACCTCCCAAGCCAGCGCATGCAAGCGGCGTGCGCGATCAACCGCCAAATAGTTGCGGGTCGAGCGTGAGCAGGTCTGCGATGCGGTCGATCTCGACGTCCGGTGCGGGTCCCGGCTGGGTCTCCGACGCGTAGTGGCCCTGATGGACGTGAATCGTCGTGGCTCGTCTCCCGAGGACCGTCTTGGTACTGGCGAGGAGCGAGGCCCTGTCATCGACGTGGACGTAATGCCGCGCCGGGAAGCGGCGCTCGACCTCGGCGAGGTGATCCTCCTTGTGCTCGTAGACGAGAACGTTGCCGCGCGTGGCCAGGAGCAATCCGGCCCGCGCGATCTTGGCGGGCTGGTAGACGCGGTCGCCGTCCGAGAGGATCGCGACGTCACCGTGCGCCCAGAGCCTCGCGATCACGTCCATCGCGCGCGGATAGAGGTAGCGGTCGAACGGCACGTCCAGGACCGCTCGATCGACATCCTCGGTTCGCGGCTCGTCGGGAAACATGCGTCGGAAGCGGCGAAGCGTCTCCGGAAAGTCCACGACGCCCGCATCGTGGCGCACCTCTTCGTAGAGCGACCAGAAGCGCGATGCACGCTCCGCGGAGACGAGATCGTCGATGGCACGCTGCAGATCTCGCTTTACGAGGTCGTTGTCGATGAGCGTGTTGTCCACATCCATCAGAAAGACGCGGTCGTCCACTAAGACGCAGAGCGGCCGCGTGGCCCTTGGACTCGACCCGGTCTGACGACTTCGCGATAGACCTGCTCGGTCTCCGCGGATGGTGAGGTGTCGGCGACGGCGAGGGCCGCACGGCATTCGTCCATCACGTGCGCGGCCTGCGCGGGATTTCCGCCGGCGGCGAGCGCGCGCATGAGGAGACGGTACCCGCCCTCGCGCAGCGGGTCGATCGCCACGAGCTTGCGGCCGACGCGTTCGGCTTCATCCGGCCGGTGCCGCTCGATCTCCGCGTCGCCGATGGCTTCGAGCGCTTGGATCTCGATGTCGCGAAGGATCCGCCGCTCAGCTTCGATCCAGGCGCCGTGCTCCCCGGGGAGCAGCCCGCGCGCCGCGATCTCGTTCGCGATCACCGCCTCGGCCCAGGCTTTCGCGTGGTCGCCCTGGCGCCGGAGGCCCTGGACGTGGTGGATCGCCGACCACGCGCGTTCGCGGTCGACGAAGACGTCGGCGGGCAGGCCCAACGTGTACGCGCCGGTCGAGGATCGGAGCACGACCTCGGGGGCGATCGCCGCCAGCGCCGAGCGAACGCGGCTCGCGAGCGCGTTGAGGCTCGCGTCGGGCGCTTCGGGCGAGTCGTCGCCCCAGAGCACCTCGTGGAGCTCCGCGCGCCCGACGGGTCGCCGCCGATTGAGCACGAGGTAGACCCACAGCCGGCGGCCGAGCCGTCCTGGAAGCACGGACTCGTCGAGGACGCCCCCGTCTGTCTCGAGGAGCAGGCGTCCGCATATCGAGACACGCACATCACAAGCAAATCACAAGGTGGGTGCCCGAGGATCGCGACACGCGTTTGGGAGGACACCATGAAATACACGGTCACGATCACCGGTCGGCTTCGCGACGACCCGGCGGCAGCGAAGCGGTACCACGACGAGGTCACCAAGGCGACGAAAGACGCGGCGAAGCAAGCCGGCGATCTAACTCACGCCGTCTACCTCGATCCCCAGGACCCCAAGGCGTTCTTCGGCGTCGATACGTGGTCGAGCCTCGAAGGGATCCAGGGTTTCGCGGGCTCGCCGCAGATCCGCGAGTTCTTTGGAAAGCTCTTCGATGGCCAGCCCGACGTCCACGTCTGGGTCGGATCAGACTGGAACCAATGGTAGGAACCCGTGGCTGAGCTCAGAAGCCTGCGCTGTCCGTGCGGATTCGAGGTGCGCAGCCGCGACGAAGACGAGATCGTCCGGATGGCGCAGCTACACGCGAAGACGATCCACGGTCAGGAGATCACCGTGGAGCAGGCAAAGGCCCTCATCCAGCTGGTCGCTTGAATCGCTTCTCGAAGAGATAGATCTCGCCCGACCACGGTCGCTGGTAGCCGGCGGCGCGCGCGGCGCGCCGCTCGGCGGCGTTCGAAACGTAGAAGGACACGTCCTCGAGGCCGCGGCGTGACGCCTCCGAACGAAGGCCGCGCAGGAGATCGGCGAGCGGCGTCGCGCGTCCGCCCACCGCCGCGACCATCAACGATCGGTCGTACGGATCGCCGACAACCGCTGCGGCGCCGACGCGTTCGTCCGAAACGAACACGCGAGACCTCGCGATCGCCGACCGTACGTCGCGCGCCGTGATCTCGCGCCATTCCCAGCCATGGCCCAGCTGCACGAGTGGGGATACGCGCCGGAGGACGGCCCGTGCCTGCGCGCGGGTGGCTCGGGCCGGCGGCGGGCCCGGCTTCGCGGGCGCCGCGCGTCGCGAGAGCCGGGCGACGCTCCGGAATCCGAATCGTCTCGCCGCGCGGTGGATCGGCGTGTTGTCCGACGCCGTCGAAAACCGCAGGACGCCGATTTCGCGCTCGCGCGCGTAGGCGATCCGGTGCGCGATGAGCGCGGTCGCGATCCCCTTGCGGCGCCACCGCGGCGCGACGCGACCGCCCTCGAGCCAGGCTTCGGTCGGCGATACGACGGTGAGCTTCCCCATCCCGACGACGCGACCGCCCGCTTCCGCGACGAAGAACGGTCCTGTCCGATGCGTCACCCAGCTGTCGAAGACTTCTGGAACGCGGTCCTGGCCGCCCCAGATCGTGCGCACGGCGGCCAAGACGCCGCGCTTGTCCGAGGGCCGGGCGCGGCGGATCACGAGATCCATCGCGCCATGCTGCCGTAGACGGTGCTAGCGGGCCTCCGCCGGCGTGATCTGGGTGTGGTTGAGCTCACCGAAGCGGACGTATCCGAGGTCGACCGATCGGCCGATCCGATCCGCGGCGAGATTCCGCTGCAGATCCGAAAGCGTCGCGATCGGCGAGCGGTCGAGGCTCACGATGAGGTCGCGGACCTGGAGCCCCGCGCGCTGGGCGGGTCCGCCGGCGACCACCTCGAGAACGCGAATACCCGACGTGTTGGTGATTCCGAGCTCGCTCGCGAGCTGCCGGCCGATGGCCGTCGCAGCGCCGCCGATCCCGAGATATGCCCGCCGCACGCGGCCGTCGCGGATGAGCATGCCCGCGACCATGCGCGCGGTCGCGGCCGGGATGGCGAAGCAGATGCCCTGCGCCGTCGGGATGATCGCGGTGTTGATGCCGACCACCTTTGCGTGCGTGTCGACGAGCGGTCCGCCCGAGTTGCCGGGGTTCAGAGCGGCATCCGTCTGGATGACGTTCTCGATGAGCCGGCCGTCCCGCGCCGAGAGCGATCGGCCGAGCGCGCTCACCACCCCGGTGGTCACGGTCGAGTGAAAGCCGAGCGGATCGCCGATCGCGATCACGAGCTGCCCGACGCGAAGCGTCTCCGCCTCGGCGAGCTCGGCTGACGGCAGGCCGGAGCCCAGGATCCGGATGACGGCGAGGTCGGTCGCGCTGTCGGTGCCGACGACCGCGGCCGTCAGCTCGGCGCCGCTGTCGAGCGTGACCGCGACCTCGCGCGCCCCGTCGACGACGTGCGCGTTCGTCAGGGCGTAGCCATCCGGCGCGACGATGACGCCGCTCCCGCCGCTCCGGCCGCGGCGAACGTTCACCACGCTCGGCGAGACCCGCTCGACGACGGAGATGACGGCCTGCGAGTACGCGTCGAGGAGCGCGCTCGCGGGATCCGGTTGGGCCCTGAGGGCCTCGCGAACTTCGGTCGCCATTAGTTGAGCGGTCCCTGCGAACGGACGTCGCCCACCTTCGAGAGCGCGTCCTTGAGCTCGCTGATCCACGACGACTCGTTCTTCGCGACAAGGCGCACGCACCACGCGAGCGCGTGCGAGCGGCTGCGCGCTACACCGGAGCGAACGAGCGTGTCGAGCAGCTCGCGCTCGGGGAGGCGCAGCCGGGTCATGACCGGTACGGCCATGTGTGTGAACAGCGCGGTCTGGTCGCCGACCTTGGCACCCCAGGCGAGGTTCTTCCCGAAGCGCTGGCGAGCCTCCTCGGCGATCTTGATGCGCTCCTCCCTCGTTCCCTCACGGAACCGCTGGATCGCGCCCTCGCGGGCCGCCTTGACCGCGTCCGCGCCACCGGACGCCTGGACCTCCGGCAGCGTGCCGATCACCCAGATCTCGTCCTCATCCATGCGAATCTCTGGCGCGCCCGAGAACCACTCCTTGGGGAGTCGCCCGGTGAGCCAGCCCTTGACCTCTTCTGTCGTTGCCACGTTCGGCCTCCTGCTTTCGCTATTAGAAAATATGTAATACGGCTTGCACGAGTAGTCAAGGGCGAGATTCCGCGGATTTTGAGGCATTCCGTCGTCCTCCGGCCAGCGGGCGCTACTGCGTCAGGCGGAGCCTCGGGTCGAGAGCGTCGCGCAGACCGTCCCCGATCAGGTAGAGGCAGAGGACCGTGAGGGCGATGCAGAGTCCCGGCGGATAGACGAGCCAGGGTCCGCGGGTGAAGAACTGGGTCGCCCCGTTGAGCATGTTGCCCCAGGACGGGACCGGCGGCTGGATCCCGAAGCCCAGGTACGACAACCCGGACTCGGCGAGGATGACTCCGGCCACGTCGATCATCCCGATGACGATCAGGAGCGGCAGCACGTTGGGAAAGATGTGCCGGACGATGATGCGCATGGGCGATGCGCCGATGACGCGCGCCGCGGTGACAAAGTCGCGCTCCCGCAACGAGAAGGTCTGGCCCCGCGCCTGGTTCGTGATGAAGGTCCATCCCAGCGCGCCGATGAAGATCGCGAGCGTGACGTAGTTGAGCCGGAAGAGAAACCCGACGATGAGGAGCAGGTAGAGCTGCGGGATCCCATTCAAGGTGCTCACGATCCAGACGACGACGTCATCCCACCACCCGCGGAAGTACCCGGCGGTGATGCCGAGGCCCACCCCGATGACCAGCGAAACGACCGCCCCGAAGATCCCGATGAAGAGGGAAACTCGCGCTCCGTAAAGGAGCCGGACGATCTGGCTTCGGCCGAGCTGATCGCTGCCCAGCCACAGCGCCGGCTCCTCCGCGCTCGGCGGCCCGTAGCTGTTCAGGATGTCCTGCTTCGAGAAGCTCCAGTGAAAGGCGTTGTCCGCCAGGAAGTCGGCCCCGATCGCGAGAACAGCGAGGGCCAGGAGAACGGCAAACGCGCTCATCGTCGTCGGATCGTGCCGCAGACGCCACAGAGCGTCGGACCAGAAGCCGGCGCTCACCCGGCGCACCTCCGCCGGATGCACCAGGATCCCAGCAGCCGCCGTGCTCACGCCTTCACCTTGATACGCGGATCGACGATCACGTACACGACGTCGCGAAGAATGTAGGAGAGCAGGAGCAGCACGCTGCCGACCACGACGTTTGCTTGCACGATCGGGAAATCCTTGTTCACGAGCGCCTCGAAGAAGAGGCGGCCGAGGCCGGGCCAGTTGAAGATCTGCTCGACGATCACCGCACCCCCGATGAGGATGGTGAGGATCCCGCCCAGCGAGGTCACGAGCGGGATGATCGCGTTCCGGAGTACGTGACCGGTCACCACGACGCGCCGGTGCAGGCCCTTGCTGTGCGCCGTTCGGACATAGTCCTGCGAAAGCTCCTCGAGCATCTGTGTGCGCAGGAAGCGCGGATAGTTGGAGATCGCCGCGAGGGAAAGTGTCAGCACCGGGCCGATCATGTGCCAGAGCCGGTCGAGGAGGTCGTTCTCCCTCCCGATCGCATTCATGCTCCCGACCGGGAACCAGCGCAGCTGCACGCCGAGGACGAGCACGAACAGCAGACCGAACCAGAACGTCGGGATCGCGTGGCCGAGGACCGACATGAGCCTGATGAGGTGATCGGGCAGGCGGCCTCGTGTCAGCGAAGCGACGATCCCGAGCGGCACGCCGATCGCGAGGCCGACCAGCAGCGAGGCGATCGAGAGCTGCAGGCTGTTCGGCAGGCGCTCCGCGATCACCTGCATCACCGGCCGGTGGTAGATGAACGAGTTGCCGAAGTCCAGGACCGCGACTTTGCCCACGTACGTGACGAACTGAACGGGCAGAGGCTCATCGAGCCCGAGGTTGTGACGAAGCTCCTGCCGCTGCTCCTCGGTCACGTTGAAGCGGTCGCCGAACATCAGGGTGACCGGATCCGAAGGCGAGAGGCGCGTGAGCAGGAACGTGATCAGGAGGATGCCGAGCAGCGTCGGCACGGCCTGGACGAGCCTGCGAAGGACGAACCGGCCCATGACCTAGCCGCCTATTTCTTGATCCACCACTGCTCGATGTTGTAGATCGTACTCACCGATGTCGGCGCGAAGTTCTGGATGTTCTTCTGGCCGAAGATGAGGTTGTTCCCCGAGTACAGCCAGATCACCGGGACATCCTGGTTCAGCTGCTTGTCCACGTCGTGCGCAAGCTTGTTGCGCGTCCCCTCGTTGCAATCCGGTCCGCTGTGGATCTGGTCGAGAGTCTGATCCACGCTCGGATTCCGGTATCGCCAGCGGTTGAACTCGTTGGGCGCGATGTGGCGCGAATGCCACAGGCTCTCCTGATCGGGGTCGGGGCCGAGCCCGGTGAAGCCGCTGATCCAGCCGTCGACGTCATTCCCGCAGCAGCGGATCCTTTCGAGCAGGGTATTGAAGGACATGAGCTGCGGATCGATCGACACGCCGATCTGCTTGTACTGCTCTTGCGCCAGCTGGAGGATCGTCTCGCGGACCGTGTTCGGCTGATTCGTCTCGATACGCATCTTCATCGGCTGGCCATCGGTCCAGCGGTACACACCGTCCGTCCCCATCTTTGCGCCGGCCTGCTCGAGGAGCTGCTTTGCCTTCTGGGTGTCGAACGGGTACTTGTTCAGGTCGTCGTCCTTGTACGCCGCATTCGCTGGAGGTTGCGCCGCGTAGACGAGTTTTCCGTGACCGAAGACGATCTTGTCGATGATCGCCTGCCGGTTGAGCCCGTACGTCAAGGCCTGGCGAACCAGCTTGTTCGCGAGCCATGGCGCCTTCGCGGAGTCGGCGTTCCACGCGAGGTAGTTCCATCCAAAGTCGGCGAATTCGAAGCCCTTGAGGTTTTCGACTTTCGAGAGCTCGTCCCAGTCCTTGGGCTCGACTGCCGCAAAGGAGACCTCGCCGACGATGAGGGCCGCCTTGATCGCGGCCGCGTCCGAATACACCTTGATGATGAACTCATCGATGAGCGGCGCCCCGAGGTAGTAGTTGGGGTTCTTTGTGTACGTCGCCCGATCGCCGGGTTTGAAGTCCTTGAAGATCCATGGGCCCATCGAGGCAGGCGGTGCGTTGTTGAGCGGGTTGTCGTCGATCGTCTTGCTGGTGTCGGTCGTGCGCGGATCGAAGTACTGCTTGAAGTACTTGCTCGGTAGCATGTATCCGGCGCCGGCACCGGAGAGGTCCTCCACCGCGGTGCACAGGGTCTTCGTGAAGCTGATCACGATGGTCTTCCCACCGTCCTTCACCTGGATGCCCTTGATCTCGTCGGTCTTGCCCTCCTTGTAGTCCTGCGCGCCGAGGACGTTCTGGAAGACGTTCTGTCGCGTCGTCCGCTTGCTACGCATGGTGGCTTCGGCGGTGTACTTGTAGTCCTCGCCGGTGAACGGCGTTCCGTCGCTCCACTTGAGCCCATCGCGGAGCGTGTACGTCAGGGTCAGCCCATCGGCGCTCAGCTCGAACTTCTCGGCGAGGCGACCGGTGAGCTGGCCGGTCTTTTCATCGCGGCGGAGGAGCTCCTGGTACACCGCCTCGATGTACCGGTACGAGGTGGTGTCGGTCACCAGGATCGGGTTGAAGGACTTCGGATCACCGGTCACCGCCCTGACGAGGGTCCCGCCCGGGACGGGTTTCTCTCCAGGCGACGAAGAGGGGGTCGTCGCTGTCGGAGTGCACGCCGTGACGATCAAAAGCGCCGCCGCGAGGTTGGTCACAAATCGCAGCATCTCGAACACCCTCCCGCCGATCCGGCCGCTCGCCTGGGACTCATCCAGCACTACGTCCCATCGGCGCGAGCGGTTCGACGCGGGACAGTAGCAGGGCTTATTCCAGGCCGCCGATGACCCTCGCCACCGCCCGAAGATCGGAGACGAAGAGCTTCATCTCCCGGTCGCGAGCCGCGTCGTCCGGCGCCCGCAGGATCGATGAGGGATGCACCGTTGCCATCACGTGAGGCGCGAGCGGCGACGGGATCAGCTTGCCGCGCTGCTGGGTCACCTTGAAGGAGGGCGCGATCAGGGCCTGCGCTGCCGTCGCCCCGAGACACACGACGACCTGCGGCTTCAGGATCCCGATCTCGGCGTCGAGCCAGAGCCGGCACGCCGCGATCTCGCTTCGGTTCGGCTTCTCGTGAAGCCGCCGCTTCCCGGCCGGGCGCCACTTGAAGTGCTTTACGGCGTTGGTCACGTAGACCGTGTCACGGTCGATGCCCGCGGCCGCGAGGGCTTCGTCGAGCACGCGTCCGGCCGGCCCGACGAATGGCTTCCCGGCGATGTCCTCTTTGTCGCCCGGCTGCTCACCGACGAACACGACCTTCGCCGTCCGCCGGCCCTCGCCGAACACGGTCTGGGTCGCGTTCTTCCAGAGATCGCAGGCGCGGCAATGCGCGGCGGCGTCCCGCCACGCGCCGAGGCTCTTCGTCTCCGGGAGCTCGGGATAGGTGTGGCCGGGTTCGGGCGCGGGTTTGGGCGGCTCTGACTCCGGCACGCTCGTCAACGAAGCAAATCCCGCGCCGGGCTGTAGTCTCGAGCTCTTGAACGTCGCGATGTGGGTGCGCGCGCTGCAGATCATTCCCCGGATCACGCCCGCGGAGTGGCGTCAGCTCGACCTTGTGTCGCGCTGGCTCATCGCGTCGCGGGGCGCTGTCCTTGTCATCACCTTCATCTCCGCCGGGATCGCGGGCTTGCTCGCGGTTCGCGACGGCGGGTTCGACCTCGCGACCTGGCTGCTCGTCGCGGCCGGCCTGCTCCTCGCGCACGCCACGAACAACCTGGTCAACGACCTCACCGATCACGCAAGGGGCGTGGACCGCGACAACTACTTCCGCGCGCAGTACGGCCCGCATCCCTTGGAGCACGGGCTTATGAGCCGGCGCGAGCTCATCACGTACGCCGCCGTGACAGGGTTGGTCGCGCTGCTCATAGGCGCATATCTCGTCGCCACGCGTGGACCGCTGACGCTGCCGCTTCTCGCCGCGGGTGCGTTCTTCGTTCTCTTCTACACGTATCCGCTCAAGTACATCGGGCTCGGCGAGATCGCCGTCCTCCTCGTCTGGGGACCGCTCATGATCGCGGGCGCGTATTACGTGATCACCGGACGCGTCGATGGGAACGTCGCGCTCGCGGGCCTGCCGTATGCGCTCGGCGCGACCACGGTGATCTTCGGCAAGCACATCGACAAGGTCGATGACGATCGTGCCAAGGGCATCCACACGCTGCCGGTGATCTTCGGCGAGCGCGCCGCCCGTGCCACCGTCGTCGCCATGTTCCTTTTCCAATACGGGCTCGTGCTCTATCTCGTGCTGACCGGTTTCTTCACGCCGGTGCTGCTCGTCGTGCTGTTCGCTCTGCCGAAGCTCCGCGACGCGCTCGCGATCTACCGGGCGCCGAAGCCGAAGACTCGGCCGGCCGCGTATCCCGCCGACACGTGGCCGCTCTACTACGTGGCGTACGCCTTCGGCCACAACCGGCGCTACGGCCTGCTCTTCCTCGTCGGCCTCGTCACTGACGTGCTCGTCCGCGCGCTGCTCCGCGTGCTCTAAACCCGAGCGGGCTGAGGGACGATGCGCGCCGCGCGGGCGCTGGGGGCGGTCGCCGCGCTCGTCACGATCGGCACGGCTGAGGCGCTCGCGAGCAACGCGCAGCTCGCCGATCTGCCGGGCCGAGCCCGTCCGACGCTCACGGGCGGCGGCGCTGCCCTGACCTTTGTCGGGATCGCGCTCTCAGTGGCGGTCTACGTTGCTCTCGGCGTCCTGCTCGCGCGAGACGGCGCTCCAGAACGCCGCGTGGTCTCGACCGGGGTGGCCGTCGGCGCGGGAGCTGGACTCATCGGCGGGACCATCCGCGCATACCTTGTTCGCGATTACCTCGGGGGAGTGCTGGCGGGCTTCGGGCTGGCGGATCTCCTGATCGTGACCCTTGCGGTCTTCGTTGCCCTGTCGCTCGGGGTGAGCGTCGCCGCGGGCGCGAGCCTTACTTGGCTGAGCTCCCGGGCTGCTCGTCGTTTTGCGAGGCCGCGACCTCCGAGCTGATCCGCTCGAGCACACCTTCCTTGGCGAGCGCCACGAACCCGGCGACGATCTCGGGATCGAAACGCTCCCCCGCCCCGGCTTCGATCGCCTTGAGGCCGGCTTCCGCCGACCACGCGTCCTTGTACGGACGCTTCGAGGTGAGCGCGTCGAACACGTCGGCGACGGAGACGATCCTCGCGGCGAGTGAGATCTGGTCGCCCTTTTTTCCGTCCGGGTAGCCCTTGCCGTCCCACCGCTCGTGGTGCTCGCGCGCGATGGCGCGCGCGGTCTCGAAGAAGCGCGCGGTGCCGAGCATCTTTTCGCCGTCGATGCAGTGCTGCTTGATCACGCTGAATTCCGCGTCCGAGAGGTGATGCTCGCTCTGGAGGATGTGGTCGGGGGTGTGGATCTTCCCGACGTCGTGCATGACGCTCGAGTAGCCGAACTCCTCGACCAGATCTTCCGGCAGCCCGAGCCGCTCGGCGATCGCCTCGACGTACCGGCGGACGCGCTGCAGGTGCGTTCCGGTCGTCCGGTCCTTGATCGTCGCGGCGAGAACGAGGTGGCTGATGCCCTGCAGACCGGTGCGCCGCAGCTCCTCGCTCGCGATCCGCTCCTGCTCCAGTGCGCGTTCCAGCTCCTGCCGGCGCTCGCGCTCGCTGCGGAGCATCGCCGCGAGATCCTCGGCGTAGCGCGTCGCCTGCTTTTCCATAAGCGTCATCTGCTTGAGCTGGGACTCGAAGTCTTTGCGGACGCCCTGCTCGCGCTCGTAGACCTTCGCGAAGTCGAGGGCCATACGCATCGCCTGCGAGTTCGCCATGTCGGCGACGCGGACGGCCTGATGGAGCAGCTGGCGGAACACGTCCCCACCGGGAGCCTCCGGAAGATCGGGGTCGCGCGGCGACACGTCGACGGTCTCGACCATGTCCTTGGTGTCGTCGCTGCTCATCGCGTCCGGCCTCAGCTGTGCGCCAGGATGCCGCGGATCGTGTCGATGAGCTCGAGCGGCCCGAACGGCTTCGTGAGGTACTGCGTTGCGCCGGCCGCGAATCCGATCGCACGATCGCTGTCGCTTTCGTGCGCGGTCAGCATCACGACGGGAATGTCTTTCGTCGCTTCGTCGGCCTTGATCTGGCGGCACACGTCGAAGCCGTTCGGTCCGGGACCCATGTCGACGTCCAGGAGGACGAGATCGGGCTTCTCGGACCGGACCATCTCGAGGGCCTCGTTCCCGTTCTTCGCCTCCACGATCGTCCATCCCTGAGTGGACAGGGTGATGCGGACCATCTGACGGATGGGCACGAGATCGTCGGCAACGAGCAGCTTCGCCATTACTTCCGCCTCCGATGCTAGCGGTGGGTCATAGTGCGTCACCCACCCGAATGGATGGAGTTATGACCGTTCGGGGGTAGGACCGGGTCCCCCGCGCGGGGGACCCACGCGATCGCGAGTCCAGGATTCGAGCGTCACGAGACCGAGGCGCGCGGCCTCGGCGACCGCCTCCAGACGAGAGTGAGCGCCGAGCTTTCGCAACACCGCCTGCACGTGGGCGCGGAGCGTCGCGGTCGATATGCCGAGCGATTCCGCCGCCGCCGTCGTGCTCGTGCCGCTCGCGAGGAGTCGAAGTACCTCGAGCTCCCGGCTGGTGAGGGGCTCGATGATCTTTCGCGAGGCCGCGCTCTCGAGGAGGAGCCGCTGCAGCTCGCTCGGCGCGAACAGGATCTCGCCCGACGCGGCGGACCGGACGCTCTCGACGACCTCGGAGAGGCCCCGGCCCTTCGTCATGTGACCGACGGCCCCCGAGCGGGCGACGTCGTTCAGCGTCACGGCGGACGGGTCAGCCGTCAGAACGAGGACGGACGTGTCCGGAAGCGAGCTGCGGACGGCGCGCGCGAGGTCGGCACCGGTGCCGTCGGGGAGGTGATAGTCGGCGATCACGACATCGGGACGGTGCTCGTTGAGCGCGGCGATCGCCGACTTGACGTCGTGCACGACCGCGAGCACCTCGATGCCGTCGGCCGCGCGCAGGGCGACGCGCATGAGCTCCGCGAAAAGGCGTTCGTCGTCGACGATGACGACGCGGATCGTCTTCTGGTCTTCCATCAGCGGGTCCCTCCGGAACGCACCTGGGTCGCAAGCGCGGCGACGACGGCCGCGTCGAGCTCGCCGCGCGCGACAGCACTCTGAAGGATGCGAACAGCCTCCGCCTCCGAGACCGCCGGACGGTCGGCCCGATCGGCGAGGAGTGCTTCGAACCGGTCGGCGACGCTCACGATGCGGACCTCGAGAGGGATCTGCTCGGCACGAAGCCCGTCGGGGTAGCCCGTCCCGTCGAGCCGCTCGTGATGGTGGCGCACGATGGGCAAAAGCCCCGAAAGGCGCTTGAACCCGGAGAGGATCTCCTCACCCAGGATCGGATGGCGCTCGAGCGTCGCACGCTCTTCCGGTGAGAGCTCGCCCGATTTCGTGAGGATTGCCGCCGGAATTCGCGCGTTGCCGACGTCACGGAGGAGCGCGCCGAGGCGGATGGTCATGCGGGTGGATTCGTCGAGCCCGAGCGCACGCCCGATCTGCACCGCGCGGGCTGCGACACGCTCCCCGTGGCCGGCGCCGGGCCGGTCGTGGGCGCCGATCGCCGCGGCGAGGACGATGAGCGCTTCGGCCGCCGCCTGCAGGTCGTGGTCGAGGCCGCGCTCGCGGACCAGCAGGTCCACGATCCGCGGAAGCTGCGCGTCGACGGGGATCACCTCGGTCCCATCGCTGCCGGCGCGGCTCGCGCTCACGCGGATGACCGCGAGATCCTCCGGGACGTCGGCGGGGGCCGCGGCGCTCCCTTCGACGATCACGACGTCCGGCGTTTCGTCCGCATCCGCGAGGTCGAAGCGTGAGGCAAGGAGCTGTCGGACGTGGTCCCGGAGCGCGGTATCCGCGATGGCGACGCGCGCAACGAGTCGCTCACCGGGAGCGCGCTCGATCGGACGGCCGAGCCGCGGCGCCCGCGGGTTGCGCGCCTGACCGAGGACGGCGTCGATCCGCGCGAGGAGCTCCGCCGCCTGGAACGGTTTCGTGATGTAGTCGGCGGCGCCGCAGGACAGGCCGCGGACCTTGTCCACGACCTCGCCGCGTGCCGACAGGAAGATCACCGGGATCGGCGAGGTCGAGGTATTGCTCTTGATCCGCAGGCAAACGTCATACCCGTCGGTGTCAGGAAGCATCACGTCGAGAAGGACCAGATCCGGAAGAAGCTCCTCGACCAGCTCGATCCCGCGACGGCCGTCGTGCGCGACCGAGACGACCATGCCGTTCGCCTGGAGTCGGCGCTGGAGCACGTCGGCCGAGGCCTGGTCGTCTTCGACGACGACCACTCTCGTCGCCGGGGCATCGGAACGGACTGCGTCCTCTATGGCTTTCACTTCTTTTTCGTTTTCTTCGTCCCATCAGTCTCGCCGAGGAGCCAGCGCATCGCCACGATGAACTTCGAGGGCCGCTCCTCGTGGGTGTTCTCCTTCAGATACGCGTGGAGGTCGACGGCCCAGTGCGGGAGCTCGCGATACCACTTCATCTCGACGATCACGTCGGGCTCCATCGCGAGGAGGGAGCCGAGAGGGGACGGCTCGGAGTCGCCGTCACTCCGCGTCTCCCAGGGAAGGGCGAAGTACATGAGGTTGTGATCCGCGGTGATCCGGAGCGACGAGTCCAGAGAGTTGTAGGCAAGGCGGTTGTACTGCGTCACGGCGACCGGTCGCGCACCGTCGCGGAGCAGCTGACCGGCGCGCTCGGCGAGTCCGTGATCGGGCTCCGGCAGCGCGGCCTCTCCGCGAAGGAACGATCGCGCGACGTCCATGGGCACGCCGAAGCGCTCCTTCAGCGAGGTGTCCTGCTCGTCATCTTTGAACTCGATCCACGCGGTTCCGGGGTTCAGGACCTCGCGCGGCCGCGTGCGGTGGTACTCCCTGATGCGGAGCTGCATGGCCGAGCCCTTCTGTGCCGCCCGAAAGATCGACCAGGACACGGTGTCGCAGTACGTGGTGGTCGACCACTGGTACGGCCGATCGTCGCGCGACAGCGGAAGGTTGTTCGCTGTCGTGCGCATCACGAGGCGCGCGATGCTCTCGCTCACCTGAAAACGGTGTTCGTGGCGGCGCTCGGCATCGGTCTCGTGTGCCGGCGCGGGGGTCGTCACTTTGCTGCTCACGCTACTCGGTCGCATCGGCCGCCACCGCGAGGACTCCACGCCGGGTGAGAGCGACGCGGACGCCGTGCTCCACGTCGGCCGGGATCGCCCCGTCGAGTGAGCGGAGCAGATCCCCTGGGACCGCCCCGTGCTCGGACGCGAGGATTTCGGCCGCGCTGAATCGAACGTCAGGCTCGATCGACGTGATGTTCTCGACGATGCGCCTGCCGAAGAGTCGCATCATGTGCCACGCGTTGTAGACATAGACGCCGGACAGGCCCGTCGCGACGGCCAGCAGGAGCTGGTTGTCGTGCAGCTGCAGCCCCGCGAGGAGCGCGATCGCCGCCGCGAAGTTCCCGAACGCGTTGACTCCGCCGGAGAGGAACGCGCGGGCGCGCGGTCGGATCGCGGCAACGACCTGGCTGTACACGAGCTCGCTCGCGGGCCGGTGGATCGCCGGGATCACGATCCGCTCGCCGAGCTGGATCGCGATGGCCGTGATGATGTTGAAGTTGTAGGTCGCCGCGGCATACGAGCCGAGGAACCAGAGCGGAAGGATGAAGAGGACTCGCGCGATGCCGAATCGTCGGAGCAGCGCGCCGGTAAAGACGCTTTGGATGAAGAGAGCGACGAGCGACGAGCTCGTGTAGACCGACGCGTACAGCTGGCTGAAGAGGTCCTCGCTCCCGGTGCCGGTCCCCGCCGTCGATTGGTCGAGGCCGACGAGATAGAGGAAGTTGCCAAACTGCATGAGGAAGTACCAGAAGAAGACGCCGACCCCGAACGTCCGGAGCATCCTGTCGGACGCGACGGCGCGGTACCCATCGACCGAGTCCTTGAGGCTCCCCGCGATGCCCTTCGGCCGCTCCTCCGCGAGACGGCTCCCGTGCCCCTCGGGAAGGCCGCGGTACGCGAGCAACGCCACGAAGCAGACCATGAACCCGACGGCCTGCGCGCCGATGAAGTTCTCGGCGTGGATCAGCGGGGCGATCCCCGCGCCGATCGCCCCGCCCAGGATCTTCCCGACCAGCACCGAGCCGGCGAAGAACGGAAACAGCCGCTTCGATTGTCCGGCGTCATAGAGGTTTCCCGCGTAGACCCAGAACAGGATGTAGATCGTCTCCTTCACGCCGTGCGCGAACACGTAGGAGATGGGCTGCACGATCCAGCCCTGCTCGAACTGTCCCTGCGTCCACACGCCGGCCTGGATCGCGACCGAGAGGAGCGTCACGCCGGCGACGTACCAGAGGAGCAGCGTCCTGCGGCGAACGCGATCGACGAAGAAGAAGATCATCGCCGACACGGCGAGCATCGCGATCGGCGTCACGATGTACATCACCGGCACGTAATTGACGCCCCAGCGCTTTACGAACAGCGAATCCGCGCCGAGCTTGCCGACCCAGTCGGACGCGACCATGAGGGTCAGGAGCGCGTACAGGAACAGGCCGAGGCCCCACTCGCCACGCCGAAGCGGGAAGGCATCGCGGAGGACGCGACCGAACATTTCGGCTACAGCTCCGCAGCAGCGCGGTCGGCTGCGGGCAACGTGAATTGGATGATCGCGCCGCTCTCACCGGGATTGACCACGCTGATCGTGCCGCCGTGGAGCTCGACTGCAAGCTTGCAGAAAGCGAGACCGAGCCCGGTGCCTCCGCGGCTTCGTCCCGCGCCCTGGTAGAACCGGTCGAAGATGTGGGGCGCGTCGTCCGCGTTGATGCCGGGCCCGGTGTCGCGCACGCGGATCACGATCGATCGCTCGAGCGTGCGGTCGCGCGCGCTCTCGACGCTCACCGTTCCGCCGGACGGCGTGTGTTTGACCGCGTTCGCCAGGAGATTCGTGAGCACGCGCACGATGAGGCCGTCGTCGACGAACACGTTCACGTCCCCAGCGAGCGTGCTCTCGAGGTGGATGCCTTTGGCGAGCGCTTCCGGCGCGACCTGCGCCATGCTCCGTTCGCCGAGCACGGAGAGCGCGATCGCTTGCGGCATCGCCTCGAGCTTGCCTTCCTCCATCTTGTAGACGTCGAGGAGGGCGTTGACCATGCGCAACAGCTCGCTGATGTTCGATTCGGAGAGCCGCAGCAGCTCGTCGAACTCAGCGCGCCCTGGCTTGAGCTGCCCCATCCGCACGAGCTGCATGAACGCGACGACGCTGTTGGCGAGGTTGCGGATGTCATGGCCGAGCATGCCGATGAGCTCTTTGCGCGACTGCTCCATCCGCTTGAGGTCGCCCGCCGTCTTCCGCAGCTCGTCCTGCAGACGCTTGGTGAAGATCGCGCTCCGCACGCGGGCCGCGAGCTCGATCGGCTCGAACGGCTTCGTCAGGTAGTCGACGCCACCGACCTCGAACCCTTTGCTGAGGTCCTCGTACCGATCCTTCGCGGTGACGAAGATGACCGGGATGTCCGCCGTCTCGGGCTGAGACTTGAGCCGCCGGCAGGTTTGCCAGCCGTCGATCCCCGGCATCATCACGTCGAGCAGGATCAGGTCGGGCTGCTCGCTCCGGGCGAGGGCGATCGCCCGCTCCCCGGAGCTGGCCACCTGGGTCTGGCAGCCAATCGCCTCGAGGCGCCGCGCCAGAAGCTCGACGTTGGCGATCTCATCGTCGACGATGAGCACGCGCCCCAGCGTGATGGGCACCGGGCCTCGCACCGTCGCGGTCGCGCCGTCGCGCGCGAGCGGAACGTGCGCGGCGCCGCCCGGGAAGTACCGCAGAAGGATCGCGCGCAGCTCGGCGGGCGCGAACGGCTTGGACACGAAGTCGTCGCACCCTGCCTCGATCGCGCGTGCGCGGTCGGACGGAAGCGCCAGCGCGGAAACGGCGATGATCGGGATGCTCGCGGCCCACGGCTCGGTGCGGAGCGAGCGCGTGAGGCTCCACCCGTCCATGCGCGGAAGGAGGAGATCGACGAGGATCGCGTCGGGCCGCTCGACCCGCGCGAGGTCGAGCCCCGCGACGCCGTCCACGGCCAGGAGCGCCTCATGACCGGACGCGCGAATGATGCGCGACGCGACGTCGAGGTTGTTCGCGTCGTCCTCGACGACCAGCACCCTCGCCATCAGCGCGCCGCCGCGGTCCGCGCGACGAGAGCGTTCTCGCCGCCGGCACGCACGCGGATCGGCAGCGTGAAGTGGAACGTGCTTCCCTTGCCGACCTCGCTATCGACCCAGATGCGACCGCCATGGAGCGTCACCAGGCGCTTCGAGATCGCCAGACCCAGGCCGGTCCCGCCGTACCGTCTCGTTGTCGAGCTGTCGGCCTGGCGGAATTCGTCGAACACGTAGGCCTGGGCTTCGGGGCTGATGCCGACGCCGGTGTCGGACACGGAGACCGTGACCCACCCCTCCGCGGCCGTGGCCGCGACGGACACCGTGCCGCGCTCGGTGAACTTCACCGCATTGGCGAGCATGTTCGCGAGGACCTGACGGACCCGCGCCCGATCGGCCCACACGTTCGGCAGACTCTGGGGGATGAAGGCGCGCACCTGGAGCCCCTTCTCGTCGGCGTGCGGCCGGACAAGCTCGACGGCCTCGTCGGTGACGTCGTTGATGTTGACCTCTTCAACGTTGAGCTCCATCTTGCCGGCTTCGATCTTCGCCAGATCGAGCAGACCGTTGATGAGTCCAAGGAGGTTGTCCGCGGCCTGAGCCACGCGGAACAGGTCGGTCTGTTGCTGAGCGGTCATCTCTCCGTCGAGCCCGTCGAGCATCAGCTTCGTGTAGCCGATGATCGCGTTCATCGGCGTGCGGAGCTCGTGGCTCACCGAGGCCAGGAACTCGCTCTTGAGCCGGTTCGCGCGCTCGAGCTGCAGGTTGTTCACGCGCAGCTCGCCGACGAGGTCGGCATTCTCGTTCGCGACCGACACCAGACGGGCGATCGTGCGTAGCGCACGCGCCTGCGTGTCGGTGAGCTCGCGCTGGTCGTGGAAGTACGCCGAGAGCAGACCGATCGTGCGGCCGCGCGCCGACAGCGGGACGTGCGCGACGAAGCGCAGGTCGCCCGCCGACACCGCGGACAGGCGGATGCGGTCAGCGTCGGCCTCGGAGCGAACAAGGACGCGCATCGCGAGCGTGACCGCGGTCTCGGGCGCGATCCCGAGCGTCGCCGGCGCGTTGAGCCGGCCGCCCGATCCTGGCGGCGCTCCCGGCGGATCCTCGCGAATGACGATCGCGCCACCTTCCGCACTCAGGAGAGAGACCATTCGATCGAGGGACCGGGCGAAGATGCGCTCGGCGTCGGTTACGCCGACGACCGCGTCCGCGACCTCGTTCACCGCGCGCACTTCATCGAGGTACTCGCGCTGCGCGCGTTCGCGCTCGTACAGCGAGGCGGCCATCGTGTCGAATGCGCGCTCGAGAGTCCCGATCTCGTGCGCCGAGACCTGCTGCACCCGCGCGGCAAGGTCGCCCGCCTCGATCCGCTGCGCGGCAGCCGCGAGATTGCCGAGCGGCACCGTGATCTGACGGGCCGTGCGGTAGGCGAGCAACGTGATGGCCGCGACGAGGCAAAGGCCGAGCAGCACGAGGACGGCGATCAGCGTCCGCTGCGCGAGCTCCACACCCGCGGTCGGGACCAGCACGGCCAGCAGGCCGGGGTTCTGGCGCTGCGAACGGATGACCCGGAAGATGCCGTAGTAGTTCCGGCCGTTCGCGGAGACGTTCTGGATCAACACGTCGTTGGGTTGCGCGTCGACTTCGCTCACGCTCGGGAAGATCGCGTTCCGCCCAAGATCGACGGTCGACGCGCGGACCTGACCGTTCCAGATCAGAGCGAGGTCCGCATCGGATCGGGTCTTGATGTTTGTCAGGAAGGTCGACCCGAGCACGTTGCCGACCTCCATCATCCCGATGGGATCCTGGTCGGCGTTGAAGATGACGTGGATGGCCCGAATGACCAGCCCTTCCGGCTCGTCGAAGAGGACCCACGACTGCTGGACCTGGGCCTGGGCGAGCGTGACCAGCTCCGGCTGCAGCGTGTCTGATCTTTGCTCCTGCGCGAA
>Ga0207646_10001714_pt1 | contig 26635 bp, 25 predicted proteins | sample KBSK5502metaG_FD_184343 | JGI IMG/M metagenome (GOLD analysis project Ga0207646, IMG submission 184343) | Corn, switchgrass and miscanthus rhizosphere microbial communities from Kellogg Biological Station, Michigan, USA - KBS K5-50-2 metaG... | ecosystem: Host-associated > Plants > Roots >...
CGCCCCCGCTCCGCCCCCGCCCCCGCTCCGCGCCCGCCCCCGCTCTGCCACGGCCGCGGCAGAGCGGTCCCAGATGACCGGGATCAGGCTGGCGACCGGCTTGGTCCCGTCGAAGGTGACCAGATCGGCCGCGCCGACGCCGTCGACGAACGCCGCAACCTCTGCCGCATCGCGGGCGGCGAAATGCCGGGGCAGGTACACACCGGCGAGCTTATGCGGTGGGTTGCTGCCTGTTTTTGACCAGGGATCGAACATCTCCTACGGTTATTTGCGATGAGCGGCGCGAAAGCAGTGGCACCGGTGGTGGCAGGACCCGTGGCACCGGCGGTGGCCCTAGCGGTGCGGCCGGAAGCCGAGGACTACGCGGCCTGGTTCCGGGCGCTGGCCGATGGCACCCGGGTGAAGATCGTGTCGCTGCTCGCCCGGCACGGGCGCCCCATGAAGGTGGGTGAGATCGTCGCGGCCGTGCACGTCGGCCAGTCCACCGTCTCCCAGCATCTGAAGATCCTCGCCGCGGTGCGCTTCGTCCTCGCCGAGCGCCGGGGCACCGCCCGCTATTACCGCATCAACGACGCGTGCGTGAACCTCTTCCCGACCGCCGCCGACCTCGTCGGGGGGCTCGCGGCACCGGTTCCGGCACGGTCCGACGACGACCAGCCCCTGCTGGGCGCGTTCCGGGAGCCTGCCAGGATCACGATCCGTCCGATGCGCGCGTCCGACGCCGACCGGGTGCTCGCCGTCTATCAGGCGGGCCTGGACGCGGGCGACGCCAGTTTCGAGACCGAGGCGCCGTCCTGGGAGACGTTCGACGCGGCCAGGCTGCCCGGCCACCGCCACGTCGCGGCCGCGGCATACACCGGCGAGGTGCTGGGGTGGGTGGCGGCGACGGCCGTGTCCGGCCGGCACGCCTACGCGGGGGTGGTGGAGCACTCGGTGTACGTGGCCCCCACGGCGCGCCGCAGGGGCGTGGGCGCCGCGCTGCTCCAGGCGCTGATCGACTCCACCGAGGCCGCCGGGATCTGGACCATACAGTCCGGCATCTTCCCGGAGAACCTCGCGAGCATCCGGCTACACCAGCGCAAGGGCTTCCGCGTGGTGGGCACCCGGGAGCGGATCGGCCGGTGGCGCGGCCGGTGGCGCGACGTCCTGCTGGTCGAGCGGCGCAGCGCCTGCATCGGCGGCACCTGAGCACTCTGCTAGCCCCGACCCCGCCACCCCGCCCAGCAGCTAGAGGCCCGAGAGGGCCTGCTCGAAGTCAGCCCACAGGTCGTCGGGGTGCTCCAGCCCGGCCGAGATGCGAACGGTCCCCTCGCCGATGCCCGCGGCGGCCAGGCTCGCCGCGTCCATCTGCCGGTGTGAGGTGGACGCGGGATGCAGCACCAGCGTCTCCGTCCCGCCCAGCGATGGCGCCAGCGCGGCAAGGCGCAGCCCGGCCACGAACGCCAGCCCAGCCTCGCGCCCGCCGGCCAGGTCGAAGGCCACCATGCCGCCAAATCCGGCCAGGATGCGCCGCGCAAGGTCGTGATCCGGGTGGCCCGGCAAGCCGGGCCAGTACACATGCATAACGGCCTGGCGGGTGGCAAGCCGCTGCGCCAGGTGCGCCGCGTTGGCGCAGTGCCGTTCCATGCGCAGCGCCAGCGTCTTGAGCCCGCGCAGCGTCAGCCATGCGGCGAACGGGTCGGCCGCGACGCCCAGATCCACCGCGTGCTTCCACAGCGGCCGGTGCGCCTGCTCGCTGGCCGAGACCACCAGCCCGAGCATGACGTCGTCGTGGCCGCCGAGGTACTTCGTCGCCGAGTGGACCACGATGTCGGCGCCGTGCTCGATCGGCCGGCACAGCACAGGCGTGGCGAAGGTGTTGTCCACCACGCAGGTCAGGCCGGCCTGGTGACCCGCGGCGATCAGGCCCGGCAGGTCGCTCACCGCGATCGTGGGGTTGGCGATGGTCTCCAGGAACAGCAGCCTGGACTCCGGCCGCAGCGCGGCGGCCAGTTCGCCCGTGTCGCGCCCGGAGATGTAGCTGACGCCGATCCCGTACCGCGCGGCAAGGTCCGCGAAGACCGCGAACGTGCCGCCGTAGACGCAGCGCTGGGCGATCACGTGGTCGCCGGGCCGGAGCGTGGCGAGCAGCACCGCGTTGATGGCGCCCATGCCTGAGCTCGTCGCGAGCGCGGCCGCGCCGCCTTCCAGGTCGGCGATCATGCGCTCGAGCGCCTGCGTGGTCGGGTTCGCGTAGCGGCTGTAGGCGAACCCCGCGCCGGGGTCGTCCAGCGCCCGCGCGCAGGCAGCCGCGTCGTCGAAGGCGAACACCGAGGTCTGGTAGATCGGGACGCTGACCGGACGGGAGCCGTTCAGCTCGGCAGCGGGGGCGTGGATCGCGCGGGTCTCCAGGTGCATGGTCATGACAACGACTCTGCCCGGATTGCACCCGGATGCAACTCCCTGCTGGGGCACCGAGTCCCGGCTACCTGCAGAACCACGGCAGCCCCGCTGCAGGCGCCGCGCCAAGTTTGTGCAAATACCAGGTTTCCATGCAAACCAGTTCAGAGCCCGCCATAATGGCGTCGATGGTGACACGCCGCAATGCTACGAATACGTTTAGTAGGCTTGATGTGACGGGCGCAGCCGGATGTCGTGAGCGTTTATGCGGCTCAGCCGGGCTGGGCGGCGCCGGGCCCGACGCACACCTTGTTCCGGCCGGTGGCCTTCGCCTCGCTGAGCGCCACGTCGGCCGCGCCGATGAGCTCGGCCAGGGCACGCCTCGAATGATCCAGCACGGCTATCCCGATGGACACCGTCAGCCGGAAGACGAAGCCGGCGTGGCTGCCGTCTTCGATGGCGATCGGCTCTCCGGCGATGTGATCGCGGATCCGCTCGCCAATCCGCCGGGCCTCAGCCCCGCCGGTATGGGGCAGCAGGATGGTGAACTCCTCGCCCCCGGTCCGGCCCGCAAGCCCCATCCCGCCGAGGTTGTCGGTGAGGATCCCCGCGATGCACCGCAGGACCTGGTCCCCGGCCAGGCGGCCGGCGGTCTCGTTGACGCTGCTGAAGTGATCGATGTCGACGACGATCAGGGCGAGCGGCGACCGGCCGCGCACCGCGCGGACGAACTCGACCTCCGCCTCGCGCCGCCACGTCTCGGCGTTGAGCATTCCGGTCTTGGGGTCCAGGCGGGCCTGGGCGACCAGCTGCGCCTGCATCAGGTGCCGCCGGTACAGCACGATCGACGGCAGTGCCAGCGCCATGAGCAGCGGGTTGATGGCGACCACCAGCGCGAGCGAGACGGCGAGGGTCAGCTCGATCAGGTCCGAGACGATGGCCTCACGGTTCCCGAAGAGGTCACGGACCCGCGCCCTTGGGTCCGACAGGACTATGCCGCCCAGCAGCAGTCCGTTATTGATAATCCACGCCAGCGCGCCGCAGCAGGCCGCCAGGCCCGTCCACGTGATCGCGTGCACGCCGGATCCCGGCATGGTCCCGGCGAAGGACGCCGGGACCAGGTGAAATGCCGCCGAGGCTCCCCCGTAGGCCAGGCTGATCGTCGCGTTGCTGAACACACGCCGGTGCATGAGCACGCGCCGCACGCGCAGCAGCCGGTACGCCGTGAGCGGGATGGGGGCGAGCAACGCATACACCGGCGGCAGCGTGATCGCTATGGCGAGGTACCAGACCGTCTGCAGGTCCCTGGCCACGCCGCCCGTTGGTTCCCGTACCGTCCGGGTGGCTTCGATGGCCACCACGCCGCAGCCGAGCAACGCCAGATAGGTGCCAACGTCGACCGCGGTCCAGTTGGCCCGTGCTACGGCAATTGCCGCGACAATTGCGGCCGCAATTACCACCGAGACGATGTAGACGCTCGACTGAATTCGCAGCGTCCACACCTGCCACTTGCGGATGCTCGTGATCCCAGTCCAGATCACGGAAGCGGGGGAACCTCGGGGGCGGAGGGCGATCATTATGCTCCCTTGGCGCGAACCAGGCCTACCTGGCATGTACCCGGTGGCCGAGGTAGGGCTGCATCCTCACACCAACTTCATCAACTGTCCAGGTCGGGCAACCGCCATGACCAAATCCTCAAGGCCATTCAACCTGGCAGAACGGGAGATGTCGACACGCGACAAGTGGCAGTAACCACAAGCCCCGCTATTCCTTCTACCCCCAAGGAGTTACCGATGCGGAACGAGTGGGTGTAACAGTAACGCCAGGCCCAGCGTCATGATCGATTGGCGGCGTCCTGACGCCGCCAATCGATCATGAGCCTGGTCGCCACTACCGTCCCAATTACCCCGCTGATCGCGATGGTGGTCGCAGGCTTGAGAGCCTCGGCCACGGCCCCGGCGCCTATGAACCACAGCCCTTGCGCGACTTGCATACCGCCGTTTGCCAGGCCAAAGGCCTGGCCACGCCGCTGCGCCGGCACGGCGGCGACGAAGGCGGCGTTCGCGGGCAACTGGAAGCCGGCCAGCGCGCCGGCCACCATGAAGATCGCCAGGGAGGCCGCGGCTCCCGGCTGAGTCCAGCACAGGATGAGCACGGCGCAGGATCCGACCGCCATGGGGCCCATCCAGCGCCGCCGCCGGGCCGGGCTGACCACGCGGCCAAGCACGAACGTCCCCACGGCGGTCCCGAACGGGATCGCGGCGAAGACCAGGCCCGTGCCGACGGCCAGCGGCACGCCATGGAATCTGGCGGCGTAGGGCGCGGCCAGTCCCATCGGCACCACGTAGAAGGTGACGAGCCAGCCGAACAGCACCAGTGTGCGTAGGGTGGCGTTGCCGAACACCAGCCGCACCCCGGCGGCCATCTCCGCCCACTGCGAGGGCCTGCGTCCGGCGTGGCCACGGGCGGCAGCGGCGGGCCTCTTGTGCACCCAGAGCGCCAGCAGTAACGCGGAGATACCGAAGGTGGCGGCGTCGCTCACCAGGGCGGGCCGGGTGCCCGAGACGGCCACCACGACTCCGCCGAGGGCGAATCCCAGAACCGTGCCGACCTGGAACGTGATCTGGGTCAGCGTGGCGCCGAGGACGTAACGCTCCTCCGTCAGGATGTCCGCCAGCAGCGCGGAGCGGGCAGACTTGAACGGCGAGTCCAGCAGCGTGACGAAGAACAGCAGCGCGACCATCGTCCAGAGCGCCGCCGCCGAGCCGGCCAGGCTGACCGACACCATCAGCAGAACTAACGCCATTCTTGCCAGGTCGCAGGCGATCATCACCTGGCGCCGCGGCAGCCTGTCCGCGAGCCCGGAGAGCGCGATCCCGCCCACGATCCAGGGCAGGAAGGTCAGCGCGTAGGTGAGCGCGGTCAGTAACGCGGACCGGGTGCGGTCGTAGACCAGCACCGTTATGGCGACGCGGGCCAGCTGGTCGCCCGCCACCGAGAGCAACTGGGCCAGCCATAGGGCGCGGAACTCACCTACGGCGAAGACCTGTGCAAACGTCGCCTTCGCCGCCACCGCGCCGGGCGCGGGCGCACCGGTTGAGGCGTGCCGGGCCACCACGCCCGCCGCTGGGCGCCGCACCAGCACCACCCCCGCCGCGTGCTTTCCCACGCCTAGTCCCTCCTCGATCCCTCGCTGGCCGCAGGTCCCATTCTTGGCGCAGCCGGCCGGTGATTCAACCGAAAGTGGCCAAATCACTACTCAATGCCAATAGCAGCGCCTACCCATCCCGTGCGGGTCGCCCGGGCCAGCGCTGCTAGGCCTTGGCGGGGGGTTCCGGGGAGGGTGGCGAGGGTGGCCGGCGGGCGCCTGCCCACGAGTAAACGGCGGAGCCGCGGCCCAGTATCTTGTCGATCGCGGCGCCGACCCCGCCGTCGTTGCTGATGATCCGGCGCATCACCAGGAACAGCGCGGGGATCGCCCAGAAGTCGCCGCAGACCCACAAGATCGCCGCACCGATCTGCTGGCCGGCGAACGGGGACAGGGTCACCCCCGGGACATGGTCGTACACCGGGTACCAGGACGCCTGGGTGAACAGGCTCATCGACATCGCCAGGACCCACATCACCAGGTTGGTGCCGATCAGGGCCGCCGCCTGGGAGACGTCGGGCAGCCGCCGCCGGAACGGGGACGACGGGATGAACTGCAACCAGAACAGCACCCCGGTGGCGAAGAAGCTCCCGTGCATAAGCCAGATGTGCACGGCCTGGTTGCTGGACGCGAGATCGAACAGCGCGGGTACGTGCCAGAGGATCATCACGCCGCTGAACAGCGTCACCGCGACCCAGGGCCGGAGCAGGATCCCGCCCACGGCGCGCAGCGGCCGCGACCAGCCGCCGCGCAGCGTGCCCCGGGTGAGCGCCTGCCCGGCCCGGCCGGGCAGGCCGTCCAGCAGCGGCTGCCACGGCGCGCCCGCCACCACGAGCGTGGGCGCGGCGAACATCAGCAGCAGGTGCTGGAACATGTGGACGAAGAAATAGGCGTCCGCCCAGTAGTCGATGGGCGAGGTCACGGTCAGCAGCAGCACCGCCAGGCCGCCGTAGAACAGCCACGACCGCCGGCGCCGCTCGCGCGTCCGGTCCGGCCGTGACCGGCGGGCAAGCCGCGCCAGGCCGATTTCGTGCCAGATCACGATGACCGCGACCACGATGACGAACGGGTCGAACGACCAGTGATCGGTCAAATAGCCCATGACGCTGCGATCCTACGCGCCCGGTGGGGGAGAATCCGGTAGGGCGAAGATCAGGTTCCCCGGGGAGGGCGGATGCGGCGTGCGGCTGGCGTGACAACGCGAGTCCCGCCCCCGCGCTCTGCTGGTCCCGCCCCCGCGCTCCGCGCCCGCCCCCGCTCCGCGCCCGCCCCCGCTCCGCGCCCGCCCCCGCTCGGCGCCCTGGGCTCGCGGCGCGGTGGGCGTGCCCATCGTGGCTGATTCCGCACTCTGTTCCCCAGCGCGCGCGCCGCCGCGAGTGCGCGGATCACAATCTGCGGATCACACACTTGCGCCATCCACACCACGGGGACATGATTGTCTAACTGATCGTGCTCGTTCGACTACGAAGCGGGATCGTGGAGTGGGGCCGGGGCCACGCGTGCGGTGACGCGCTGCCCCCGCGCAGGGGAGGGATCGGACGAGATGATGCATGCAACCACCGGCGTTGCCGCCGGCCCATCATGCTGACCAGCACTGCTGTCCTCGGGAAGGCGACCATCGCCGGGTGTGAGCAGAGCGTCCCGGTGGCGCGCGCGTTCCTGGACAGCATCCTGGGACGAGGTCATCCCCGGGGTGACGTAGCCCGGTTACTGATCTCGGAGCTGGTTACCAACGCGGTGCAACACACCGAGTCCCGCCGCCCGGGCGGCACGGTGACACTTGTTGTCATCGACCTCGCGGGCGGGATCCGGGTCGAGGTCAGCGACGGCGGGTCGCCCCGCAGCGTCCCCGTCGTGCGGGATGACCCGGGCGCAACCGACGGCCGGGGGCTCTTCCTGGTCCAGTCGCTCGCAGACGAGTGGGGCTACCTGTGCGACGGCGACGGGACGACGGTCTGGTTCCGCCTAGGGAGCTAACCGACTGCGCTGGCGGCGGTTTCCAGCGGGCGGGCGGTCTGCTTGCCGCTGGCGGAGCCGGACGGATACGCGCACCGGGCTGCCCTCGAAGCCGAACTCCTCCCGCAGCCGGCGCTCCACGAACCGGCGGTAGCCGGCCTCGAGGAAGCCGGACGTGAACAGGACGAAATGTGGCGGGCGGATCCCGGCCTGGGTGGCGAACAGGATCCTCGGCGCCCGCCCGCCCCGGGCGGGCGGCGGGGTCGCGGCGATCAGGTCCGCGAGCCAGGCGTTGAGCCTGCCGGTCGGCACCCGGGCCTCCCAGCTGGCCAGGGCTAGCTCCAGCGCGGGCACCAGCTTCTCCACATGCCGCCCCGTCAGCGCCGAGATGTTGACCCGCGGCGCCCACCGCGCGGTATGCAGCTGGCGGTCGATATCCCGGTCAAGCCGCCGCCGCTGGTCCTCATCCACCAGGTCCCACTTGTTGAAGGCGAGGACCAGCGCCCGGCCGGCCTCGATCACCATCGAGACGATGCGCAGGTCCTGCTCGGCGAGCGGCTCGCTTGCATCGACCAGAACCACCGCGACCTCGGCCCGCTCCAGCGCCCCCGCGCTGCGCAGCCCGGCGAAGAAGTCGGCGCCCTGGCTCTCCCGCGCCCGCCGCCTGATCCCCGCGGTATCCACGAACCGCCAGGGGACGCCGCCGAGCTCGATGAGCTCGTCCACCGGATCCCTGGTGGTCCCCGCCACCTCGTCCACCAGCACCCGCTGCTGCCCCGCCAGCTTGTTCAGCAGGCTGGACTTCCCCACGTTGGGACGGCCGATGAGGGCCACCCGCCGCGGCCCGCCGCCGGAGTCCGGGTCCTCGCGCGGGGCCTCCGGCAGCGCGGCGAGAACCACGTCCAGCAGGTCACCGCTCCCCCGCCCGTGCAGGGCACTGACCGGGTACGGCTCACCGAGCCCCAGCGACCACAGGGCCGCGGCGGCGGGCTCGGCGGGCGCGTCGTCCACCTTGTTCGCCGCGACCACGACCGGCTTGCCGGACCGGCGCAGCACAGCCGCGACCGCCTCGTCGGCGTCGGTGACGCCGACCACCGCGTCGACGACGAACAGCACCGCGTCCGCGGCCTCCACCGAGAGCTGCGCCTGCGCGGTCACCTGCCGGGCGATGTTGCGGCTGGCGTGGGCGCCCTCCGCGCTGGGCACCGCCTCCCAGCCGCCGGTGTCCACCAGGGTGAACGCCCGGCCGCGCCAGGAGGCGTCGTAGGCCACCCGGTCGCGGGTGACGCCGGGGGTGTCTTCGACCACCGCCTGGCGGCTGCCAAGAATCCTGTTGACCAGCGTGGACTTGCCGACGTTGGGGCGGCCCACCACGGCGACCACGGGCGCCGGGGCGTCCGCGCCCTGGTGCTCCTGCGCGCTGACCTGGGGTTCCCCGGGCATGGTCAGCTCAGCCGGGCGGTGTCGGCGCGCGAGGGCGGCACGGAGTTCTCCGGCACCTGGCGCTTGCCCCGCTGGCCCGGCTCGCCGCCGTGCCGCAACCGGAATCCCCGCTCCCCGGCCACCTGGACGATCAGGGCGATCACCTCGTCCAGGGACAGGACCGTCGAGTCGACCTCGATCGCGTCGCTGGCCATGACCGTCTGCGGGGCGTCGGCGCGGTCCCGGCGCTTGTTCTCGTCGCGGGTCACGCCGGGCGTCGCCCCAGGATCGGAGGCCAGATCGGCGCTGCGGCGAAAGGCCCTGGCCTCCTCGCTGGCGGTGAGGAACACCTTGACCACCGCCCGGGGGGCGACCACCGTGCCGATGTCACGGCCCTCGGCCACGATCCCGTGGCCTGCGGCGCAGGCGCGGGCGAGGATGCCCTGCTGCTGGGCGACCAGGTGGGCGCGGACCTCGGGGACCGAGGCGACCGCGCTCACGGCGTTGGACACGGCCCGGCTGCGGATCTGGCCGGACACGTCGCGCCCGTCGACCGTGATCGCGGGCCGGTGTGGGTCGGTGCCGACCTCGATCACCGGCCGCCGCGCGTTCGCCGCCACCACGGCGGGGTCGGTGACGTCCAGCCGCTGGGTGAGCAGCCACCAGGTCAGCGCCCGGTACATCGCCCCGGTATCCAGGTAACGCAGGCCAAGCTCGGTGGCCACGCCCCGGGCGGCACTGGACTTTCCCGCCCCGGCGGGCCCGTCCACGGCGATCACCAGGCAACCGGTCACCCTGCGATGCTACCGGCGGACGGGCCAGCCGGAGGCCGCCAGCGCCTGCGTCAGCCTGGCCGCGGCCTCCGGCCGGACGGTCAGCTCGGCGACGCCCACCGGCAGCCCAGGCGAGTGCTCGATGCCGATGTCCTCGATGTTCACCCCGGCCTCGCCGGCCGCCCGGAACAGCCGGGCCAGTTCCCCGGGCACGTCGGGGATCACCACCTGGACCACCACGTCGTCCCGGCGGGGCTTGCCGCGCTTGCCGGGAATGCGCGCCACCCCGGCCGAGCCCTCATCCAGCAGCCCGGTGAGCGCCTTCAGGGCCGGCTCGGCGAGGCCGGCCTCGGCCTCGTTCAGCGCCTCGGCGGCGGCGGTCAGGTCCGCCGCCACCGCGGCGAGAATCTCGGCGACCGGCGTGGCGTTGGCGGCCAGGATCTGCGCCCACATCCGCCCGTCTCCTGCCGCGATCCGGGTCACGTCCCGCAGCCCCTGGCCGGAGAGGAGGAGCGCGGGCTCGGCGGCAGCGGCCAGCCGCGCCGCCATCGCCGCGGCGACGACGTGCGGTGCGTGCGAGACAAGGGCTACGTAGCGATCGTGCTCACCGGCGGATAGCCGGACCACCTGCGCCCGGCAGCACTCCACCAGCGCCGTGACGGCAGTGACCGCGCCCGGCGCGGTCTCCGGCCCGGGACAGATCACCCACGGGCGGCCGAGGAACAGGTCGGCCCGCGCGGCCGCCGGCCCGGAGCGCTCGCGTCCCGACAGCGGATGCCCGGGCACGAACGGCCCAAGGTCACACCCGAGCCGGCGAGCCTGGTCCAGCACCGCGCCCTTCACGCTGGCCACGTCCGTGTACCACCGCGCGAGGCCGGTGGCCTGCGCGGCCGCCAGCGCCGGCGCGGCCGCGGCGGGCGGCACGGCGAGCACGGCCAGATCCGCGGGCCTGCGGGCCGTGGTGCTCAGCGCGTCCGGCAGCACGGTCCCCCCGCCGATGTCGGCCGCCAGCCGCGCCGCCGCCTGGTCGTGATCGGCCAGCCCGACGGCCACACCCCGCTCGCGCAGGGCGAGCGCGATGGAGGTCCCGATCAGCCCCGTCCCCACCACCACCGCGCTGCGCAAGTCCGGCGGTGGCCCTGGCACCTGCTCCCCCGCTGGCTGCCCGGTCACTGCGCTATGTCCAGCCGCAATGCCGCGGCGCCGCGCAAATACACGTGTTCCAAGGCGGCCCGGGGCTTATCCGTCTCCACGTGCATGAGCAGCCGCACCACCTGCGGCATCGCTCTGGGCACGTCGATCTCGGTCGCGCACAGCAGCGGGACGTCATGGAAGCCGATCTTGCGGGCAGCGAGCGCCGGGAACTCCGCCGTCAGATCGGGCGTGGCGGTGAAGACCACGCTGATCACGTTGTCGGGCGCCAGGCCGTTGCGCGTCATCACCTCGGTCACCAGCTCCGTCGTCGCATCAAGGATGGCCGCCCGCTCGTTCGCGTCCACCTGGACCGCCCCCCGGATCGCCCTGACCGCCACCGCACATCCCTTCGCGCTCATATTTCGCGACGTCACAGCCTTCCCTAGGCTATCGGCGGGAAGGAGGGAGCGTGGCCTCCCCCTGTGCGCCGCGGGCGTAGCGTAACGCGCCCGAGCCGCCCACCCATCCAGCCGCGGGCAAACGGCGGCCAGCGAACGTGCCACGACCGCCAGCCCGCGCGTGCACCGTGGGGAGGCCTCGCAGACCCGCAGCGGGGTACCGGAGATAGGGTGCTACGGCGCGGCCCTCATGAGGCCGGGGGCGCTACAGGCCCACCGCAGCGTAGAGCTGCCCCACCTCGGTGGTGGTGAGCGCCCGGGAAGCGCCGGGCCGCAGGTTGCCGAGGGAGACCGGGCCCACCTGGGTGCGGACCAGCCGGCTCACCGGGTGCCCCGTGACGGCGAGGAGCCGGCGCACGATGTGCTTGCGCCCCTCGTGCAGGGTGATCTCGACCAGGGCCCGCGATCCGGCCCGCTCCACCACCCGGAACTTGTCGGCGCTGGCCACCCCGTCCTCCAGCTCGATCCCGGTGAGCAGCCGCCGCCCGAGGTCGCGCGGCACGGGGGCGGGCACATCCGCGAGGTAGGTCTTGGGCACGCCGTACCGCGGATGGGTGAGCCGGTGCGCCAGGTCGCCGTCGTTGGTGAACAGCATGAGGCCTTCGGTGTCGTAGTCCAGCCGTCCCACGTGGTAGAGCCGCTCCTCGCGGTCGCCGAGGAGGTCACCGACGGTGCGCCGGCCGCGGTCGTCCGACATCGTGGTGAGCACCCCGGCAGGCTTGTTCAGCGCCAGGTACACCAGGTCCTGGCGGGACGGGATGCGCAGGCCGTCCACCCTGATGACCTGGTGGTCCGGGTCCACCCTGGCGCCGTATCTGCGCACGGTCTCGCCGTCGACCTCGACGCGCCCCTCGGCGATCAGCTCCTCGCAGTGCCGGCGGCTGCCCAGGCCGGCCGCGGCCAGCACCTTCTGCAGCCGGACTCCACCGGGGACGTCGGTGAGAGAATCCCGCTCCTCCCCGTCGGGCCCGGGCCCGCCCGCCCCGGCACCGCGGCGCCGTGGCCCGCCCTGCGCCCGGCGGCCAGCGTCACGAGCCTTGCTCATCGCCGGTGTCCCCGGCCTCCTCGATCTGGTCCGGGAGGAACGGCGCGAGCTCGGGCAGCTCGCCGAGGCCAGCCAGGCCGAGCCGCTCCAGGAAGTACCCGGTGGTCCGGTAGAGGATGGCCCCGGTCTCGTGCTCGGTGCCCGCCTCCTCGACCAGCCCGCGCAGCGTCAGCGTGCGCATCACGGCGTCACAGTTGACCCCGCGGACCGCCGAGACCCGCGACCGGCTGACCGGCTGGCGGTAGGCGACGACCGCGAGGGTCTCCAGCGCCGCCTGGGTCAGCCGCACCTCCTGCCCGTCGCGCACGAACCGCTCGACCACGGGGGCGCACTCCTCGCGGGTGTAGAACCGCCAGCCGCCCGCCACCTGGCGCAGGTCGTAGCCGCGGCGCTGCGCGTCGTAGGAGGCGGCGAGCTCCCGCAGCGCCCGCGAAACCTCGTCCCGGGGCCGCTCGAGCACCTGCGCGAGCACGACCTCGGCGACCGGCTCGTCCACCACAAGCAGGATGGCCTCGAGGCACGCCTCCAGGCTGGGCCCAGGCTCGCCATCGCCGGGGGTGACCCCGCCGGTGTCGTTCTGCATGATCTTTTAACCGTCTTCCTCGGGTGTGGTGGTGGCCGCGGCGTGGGCGCCCGGCGCCCAGGTGATGTAGATGTCACCTAGCGGCTCGGCCTGCTCCAGAGTGACGTTACCCTCCCGGTAGAGCTCAAGGACCGCCAGGAACCGTGCCACCACCTCGTAGATGAAAGCGCAGTCCACGATCAGGTCGCGGAACGAGGCACGGCCCACCTCGCGCAGCCGCCCGGCCAGGATCTCGGCCTGCTCGCGCACGCTGGTGCGCGGCGCGTGGATGTGCTCGGTGGACACCACCGGCACCGGGCGCGGGGCGAGCACGATCGCGGCGATGCGCGCGAACTCGGCCGGCCCGAGGCCCAGCAGGACCTCGGGCAGCAGCCCGGCGAACCGCGGCTCCATTGGGACCCGCCGGGCGAACCGGCGCGCCTGCGCGGCCATCCGGCCCGCGAACACGCTGGCGACCTCCTTGTAGGCGCGGTACTGCAGCAGCCGGGCGAACAGCAAGTCCCTGGCTTCGAGCAGCGCGAGGTCCTCCTCGTCCTCGACCTCGCCCGCGGGCAGCAGCCGGGCGGCCTTGAGATCGAGGAGCGTGGCGGCGACGACGAGGAAGTAGCTGGCCTGGTCCAGGTCGAAGGAGTCGGCGCGGGCCCGGATGTAGCCGATGAACTCGTCGGTGACCTGGGACAGGGCCACCTCGGTGATGTCCAGCTTGTGTTTGGAGATCAGCCCGAGGAGCAGGTCGAACGGCCCTTCGAAGACGTCGAGATGGACCTCGAAGCCGCCCGCCCCCGTGCCCTGGCCCGGTTCCCCGGCTGGTGCGCCCTCGACCGCCGCGATCACTGCAGGCCCACGGGCGGCTGCCAGGGCGGGCCGGTCACGGCGGGCTCGCGCAGCCTGCGCGCGAGCAGGCTCCCGTCCACCCCGGCGTCCATGTCGGCCAGCAGGACCGCGATCGCCTCGCGGACGAGCCTGCCCCGGTCCACGGCGATGCCGCGGGCGCGCAGCGTGATCCGCGCCCGCTCCAGGTCGAGCAGCTCGTCGGCGGACAGGTAGACGGTGATCTTCTGCGGGTGAGCCTCGCGGCCGCTGGCCTGCCGCCCGTCCGGGGCGGCCACGTCCCGGGTGGCGGGGCGGAGCAGTTCGGCGAATCCGGGCAGGCTTACCCGCCGGGCACGGGCTAGGCGCGACCCGCCTGCCGCCACCGCTCCAGCACCTCCTTGGCGAGTTCCCGGTAGGAGCTGGCACCCGTGGAGGCGGGGTCGAAGCTCGTGATCGGCTCCCCGGCGACCGTGGCGTCGGGGAACCGGACGGTACGGCTGATCACGGTGTGGAACACCTCGTCGCCGAACCGGTCCACCACGCGGGTGAGCACCTCCCGCGAGTGCAGCGTCCGCGAGTCATACATGGTGGCGAGCAGGCCGTCCATGTTGAGGCTGGGGTTGATCCGCCGGGACACCTTCTCGATGGTCTCGGTCAGCAGCGCCACCCCGCGCATTGCGAAGTACTCGCACTCCAGCGGCACGAGGACCCCGCGCGCGCAGGCGAGCGCGTTGACCGTGAGCAGCCCGAGCGACGGCTGGCAGTCGATGAGCACGACGTCGTAGTCCGGCAGCAGCGGCTCCAGGACGCCGCCGAGCACGAACTCCCGGCCCACCTCGTGCACCAGCTGCACCTCGGCCCCGGACAGGTCGATGTTGCTCGGCAGCAGGTCCATGCCGGCCACGCAGGTCTTGACCACGATCTCGGCCGGGCTGGCGCCCCGCTCCATCAGCAGGTTGTACACGGTGGCTTCGAGCTCGTGCGGCTGGATGCCCAGGCCTACCGAGAGCGCGCCCTGCGGGTCGAAGTCGACGAGCAGCACGCGGCGGCCGAACTCCGCGAGCGCCGCGCCGAGGTTGATGGTCGTCGTTGTCTTGCCCACCCCACCCTTCTGGTTGCACACCGCGACCACCCGTGCCGGGCCATGCCGCGCCAGCGGCTCGGGGCTGGGGAAGATCGGCAGTGGGCGGCCGGTGGGCCCAATCTGAAGCTCGATTCTGCGGGACGCTGCCACCATGCTGCACCTCTCCGAGCGGACAACGCAGAATGCCTCCGCTGGTACCGGGACTCTAGGCGGTGGGCAGGCGAGCGGCAAGCCGACTCACCGTTTCGCCGGTGCATCCGCGCCTTTCGCCCCCTGTTGCGCCGCTCACCACGCCCGTGGGTGCGCGGCCGCGTACACCTCGCGCAGCTTGTCCACGGTCACCAGGGTGTAGATCTGCGTGGTGGTCACCGACGCGTGGCCGAGCAACTCCTGCACCACGCGGACATCGGCCCCGCCGTCCAGCAGGTGCGTCGCGAACGAGTGGCGCAGCGTGTGCGGCGAGATCCCGGTCAGGCCCGCCCGCCGCGCCGCCGCCTGGAGCACGCCCCAGGCCCCCTGCCGGGTCAGCCGCCCGCCGCGGGCGTTCAGGAAGACAGCCGGGCTGGCCGGCGCGCGCCGGGCGCTGGCGGCCAGCGCGGGGCGCGCCCGGACCAGGTACGCGTCGAGGGCCGCGGCCGCGTAGCTGCCGACCGGTACGATCCGGTGCTTGCCGCCCTTGCCGACCAGCCGCAGCGTGGCCTTGCCCAGGTCGTCAACGTCCAGGCTGACGGCCTCAGAGATCCTCGCGCCGGTCCCGTAGAGCAGTTCGAGCAGGGCCTGGTCGCGCAGCGGCAGCAGGCTGCCCGGCTCGCCGCCCGCGCCCGCCGCGGCGATCAGCCGCTCCACCTCGCCGATGCCGACGGCACGGGGAAGCCTGCGCGCCGGGGCCGGGGGGCGCACCTGGCCGGCCGGGTCCGCGCCGGCCAGTCCCTCGCGGGCCGCGAAGGCGTGCAGCCCGCGCACGGCGGCCACCGCGCGGGCGGCGGAACTCGCGGCCAGCGGCGGATGCCCGTCCCCGCCCTGGCGCAGCCCGGCGAGGAACGCCGCGACGTCCTCCGTGGTCACCTCGCCGATGCTGGCCCGGCCCCGGGCCGACATGGCCACCCGGTACCTGGTGAGGTCCCGCCGGTAGGCCGCCAGGGTGTGCGCGGCCAGCCCCCGTTCCACCGCGAGGTGATCGAGGTACCGGTCCACCGCGCCGGAGAGGCGGGTGCCCGTCAGCTCAGCACCTGCTCCGCCGGCGTCCAGCCGAGACCGTGTGCCTCCGCGACCGGGCGGATGGTGAGCGCGCCCTCGTGGGTGTGCAGGCCGGGCAGCAGCGAGGCATCCGTCCGCAGCGCCTCCCGCCAGCCCAGGTTCGCGATTTCGAGCACGTAGGGCAGGGTGACGTTGGTCAGCGCGTAGGTGGAGGTGTGCGGCACCGCGCCCGGCATGTTGGCCACGCAGTAGAACAGGGAGCCGTGCACCCTGTACGTGGGCTCGGCGTGCGTGGTCGGGTGGGAATCCTCGAAGCACCCGCCCTGGTCGATGGAGATGTCCACCAGCACCGAGCCGGGCTTCATCCGCCGCACCAGGTCGTTGGAGACCAGCATCGGGGCCTTCGCGCCTGGCACGAGCACCGCGCCGATGACCAGGTCGGCGTCGATCACCGCACGCTCGATCTCGTAGGCGTTCGACGCGACGGTCTGGCAGTGGCCCTGGTAGATCGCGTCCGCCTGGCGCAGCCTGGTCACGTTCTTGTCCACCAGCAGGACTTCGGCCTGCATGCCGAGCGCGATGGCGGCCGCGTTCATGCCCGACACGCCGGCGCCGAGCACGACCACCTTGGCCGCGTAGACACCGGACACCCCGCCCATCAGTACCCCGCGGCCGCCGCCGTCGGCCTGCAGGTGGTGGGCGCCGACCTGGGGGGCCATCCGGCCGGCCACCTCCGACATGGGCGCCAGCAACGGCAGCGATCCGTCGGGTGCCTGGACGGTCTCGTAGGCGATCGAGGTGATGCCGGAGCCGAGCAGCGCGTCGGTCGCCGCGCGCGACGCGGCCAGGTGCAGGTAGGTGAACAGCACCTGGCCCTTGCGCATCCGGTGGTACTCCTCGGCGACCGGCTCCTTGACCTTGAGCACGAGTTCGCTCGCCGTCCACAGCTCATCGGCGGTGGGCAGGATCGCCGCGCCGGCGTCCACGAAGTCGTCGTCGGGGATGGCCGAGCCGATGCCCGCGCCCTGCTGGATGAACACCTGGTGACCGGCGCGGGCCAGCTCATGGACCCCCGAGGGCGTGATCGCCACCCGGTACTCGTGGTTCTTGACTTCTTTGGGGACGCCTACCTTCATGACCGCTAGCCCTTTCTCGCACTCCCCGCCCTGCCCGGCTCCATCGCCGGGCGGTCCGGGGCTGACGGACTCGTACGGCCGTCAGTCCTCGCGTGCCCCGGCTTCCCTGAGCCCCGCGAACCCGCCCTGGCGGGCGGCATACGCGGCAAAGATACCCACCGCGGCGACACCATTGTGCAGTTCACCGCCAAGGAACGCCGCCACAGCGCGGTCCAGCGGCAGCCACGCCGGGAGGAGGTATGCCTCCTCGTGCTTGCGCGCCGGGCCGCGGGCCGGCGCGGGAACCTCGGCGAGGTCGCGCGCCAGGAACACCCGGAGCCGCTCGCTGAGGATCCCCGGCGAGGTGAAGCAGTCGGCGAGCACGTGCCAGCTCCTGGCGGCGTAGCCGGTCTCCTCCCGCAGTTCCCGCATCGCTGCCGCTCGCAGGGGTTCGCCGGGCACGTCGCGGAGCCCGGCCGGGATCTCCCAGAGCAGGCGGCCGACGGGATGCCGGTACTGGCGGATGAGCAGCACCTGCCCGGCACCGTCGAGCGCGACCACGGCGACCGCCCCCGGGTGCTCCACCACGTCCCTGGGCGCCACGTCCCCGTCGGGCATGCGGACCTCGTCGGTACGCAGCGTCACGAAGGCGCCCGTGGCCTGGCGGTGGCCGATGACCGGCCAGCGCGCCACGGCGTCGCGCAACTCGGGGCCGGCCCCGCCCGGCGTGGGGACGCTTCCGGTCACGCGCTGGCCGCGGCCCGGCGCGCGGTCGGGGCGGTTTCCGCGGTCGCGGCGGGCGCCGTCCGAACCGTCCGTGAGTGTTCCAGCGCGGCGCCCACCAGCCCCGTGAACAGCGGGTGTGCCCGGGTTGGCCGGGACAGGAACTCGGGGTGCGCCTGGGTCGCCACGCAGTACGGGTGGACCTCACGGGACAGCTCCACAAACTCCACCAAACGGCCGTCCGGCGACAGCCCCGAGCAGGCAAGCCCGGCGCGTTCCAGGATGTCGCGGTAGGCGTTGTTGACCTCGTACCTGTGCCGGTGCCGTTCCTCCACCACCTCGCGCCCGTACAGCTTCCGCACCAGGGTTCCCTCGGCCAGCACCGCGGGGTAGAGGCCGAGGCGCATGGTGCCGCCCATGTCGCGTTCCCCGGCCACCACGTCCTCCTGGTCGGCCATGGTGGCGATCACCGGGTGGGGCGTATCCGGGTCGAACTCCGCGCTGTTGGCGTCGGCGAGCCCGGCCACGTTCCTGGCCACCTCGATCGCCAGGCACTGCAGGCCGAGGCAGAGCCCGAGCAGCGGGATCCCGTGCGTCCGCGCGTGGGTGACCGCGCCGATCTTCCCCTCGATGCCGCGTACCCCGAAGCCGCCCGGGATGAGCACCCCGTCCACGCCGTCCAGCGCTCGGGCCGCGCCCTCGGGGGTCTGGCAGTCGTCGCTGGTCACCCACTTGATGTTGACCCGGGCGTCGTTGGCGAAGCCGCCCGCGCGCAGCGCCTCGGCCGGCGACAGGTAGGCATCGGGGAGATCGACGTACTTGCCCACTAGCGCGATCGTCACGCTGCGGGCCGGGCGGTGCACCCGCCGGAGCAGGTCGTCCCAGTCGTACCAGTCCACATCGTGGAACGGCAGCCCCAGCCGCCGCACCACGTAGGCGTCGAGCCCTTCGGCGTGGAGCACCTTGGGGATGTCGTAGATCGACGGCGCGTCGGCCGCGGCAACCACCGCCTCCTCGTCGACGTCACACATCAGGCTGATCTTGCGCTTCAGCCCGTCGCTGATCGGCCGGTCGGCGCGGCAGACGATCGCGTCCGGCTGGATACCGATGCTGCGCAGCGCCGCGACCGAGTGCTGGGTGGGCTTGGTCTTGAGCTCTCCCGACGGCACGATGTAGGGCAGCAGCGACACGTGCAGGAAGAAGCAGCGGTCCCGGCCGATCTCGTGCCTGATCTGGCGGATGGCCTCCAGGAACGGCTGCGACTCGATGTCTCCCACGGTGCCGCCCACTTCCGTGATCACGACGTCCACGTCCGGGCCGCCCATGGCCAGGATGCGCGCCTTGATCTCGTTGGTGATGTGCGGGATCACCTGGACCGTGTCACCGAGATAGTCCCCGCGCCGTTCCTTGGCGATCACGCTGGAGTAGATCTGCCCCGTGGTGATGTTGGCGGTGCCCTTGAGCTCGGTGTCGAGGAACCGCTCGTAGTGCCCGACGTCCAGATCGGTCTCGGTCCCGTCGTCGGTGACGAACACCTCCCCGTGCTGGAACGGGTTCATGGTGCCCGGGTCGACGTTCAGGTAGGGATCGAGCTTCTGCATGGTCACGCGGAGACCGCGGGCCTTGAGCAGGCGCCCCAGGCTGGAGGCCGTCAGGCCCTTGCCGAGGCTCGACGCGACCCCCCCGGTAACGAAGAGATGCTTGGCAGACGCCGCGCGTGATGAAAAAGATTCCACAGCCAAAGGAAGGCTCCCGTGGTCGGTGCGAAGCGGAGAAGCCGCCGGTCCACGGGCCATCAGGATATCAGCTGGCTACCACCCGAAGCTGCAACAACACCACCGGTCTTGTCGCCGCCTCCCTCAGGAGGCCGTGTGCGGGCTCGGCTCGCGCTCGGTGGCCTGTCTCATCCGCCGCTGGGCGGCCGTCAGCCCCTGCTCGTCCGTCTCGCCGAACCGGGCCAGCGCCACCGCGCAGAAAACGGCGAGGCTGAACCCGAGCAGGGCCACCCCGCCGAGCCCGGGCCGGGTGTGGTCGCCGAGGAACATGACGCCGACCACGGCGGGCGGCGTCGTCTCCGCCAGCACCACCGCGGCCGTGGCCACGGTCACGCTGCCGCCCTCCAGCGCGGTGGCGTACAGCATGAACGACACGATGCCCGCGGCCGCCAGCGCGTAGGCGGCCGGATCGCGGATGAGCTCGTGCGGCGCGAACCCGGGCAGGACACGGGCGGCAACGGCAAGAACCCCGTATCCCAGGCCGGCGACGGCGCCCAGGACCGGGGTCCGGGCGGGCGGTTTCAGGCGGGACGCTGCCACGCCCGCGACGGCGATGCCGGCCACGGCGAGGATCAGCGCGAGCTTGAACTCCGCGCTCACCCCGGTGGCGGCGTGCGGGCCGGCGGATGATCCCAGCAGGCTGACGCCGGCGATCACGCCGGCCACCGCGAGCCACTCCCGCCAGGCCAGCTCCAGATGGACGAGCCAGGCGGCGAACACGGCCGTGACGGCCAGGTTCCCGGCGATGATCGCCTGGGCGGCGAAGAGCGGCAGCCTCCGCAGCGCGACAAGCTGTCCGGCAAAGCCAATGAGGTCGAGGCCGAGGCTGGCGATGAACGGCCACTGCCGCAGCATGCGGACGACCAGCCCGGGGTCCACGCCGCCAAGCGCGGCCCGGCCCGCCGTGGTCTTGCGCCGGCTGGCGGCGCGCACCGCGATGGACTGCATGACGGCGGCGACGCCGTAGCACACGACCGCTACCAACGCGCCTGCCAGACTCAGCCACACACCTCCGACCCTACGCCGAGGGGTCTACACGGGGCCACCGCTGAACGTAGTTGCGGTCGGCGTGGCTGCGCGCGGAGATATCGCTGCAGGCCAGGAACAGTGTGTGAAATTGGACACGAAATTTTCGCGAAACACGTGAAACCGAATCAGCCACCTGGCGCGGTGGTCACCCCCAGCCGGGCGAGCGCGGCGCGCGCCTCACCGGGCCCAGTGAAGTGCACTCCGCGGATGCCCAGCGCCTCGGCGCCGGTGACGTTGCTCACCCGGTCGTCGAGGAAGATGACCTCGGCCGGGCTGGCGCCGAGCAGCGCGAGCACGGCCTGATAACACTCCGGCATGGGCTTGACGGTCCGCAGAAAGCAGCTGAAGAAACAGTGCTCGAAGTGCGCGGCGACCGGCAGCGCCGCCACGACCTCGGCCATCTCGGCCGGGGCGTTGGACAGGAGGGCGAGCCGGTGCCCCGCGGCGGCCAGGCCTTCGATGAGGGTCACCGTCCCCGGCTGCAGATGCAGCCACGACGCGATGTCCAGCCTGGTCAGTTCCGCTACTTCGGCGGCGGAGAACGAGCGGCCCAGGCCCGCGGCGACCTTCTGCCAGTAGGTCACACCGTCCAGTTCGCCGCGGTCATAGTCCAGCCGGTGCGCCCAGTACGCGCCGCGGAAGTCCGCCACCGTGCTGCCCGCCGCCCGGGCGAGAAGCGCCACGTCCGCGTCCGGCTGTGGCTCACTGAGCACGCCACCGTAGTCGAACACCACCCAGGTCATGCCGCCCACTAGACCCCGGCGGCCTGCATGCCGCGGAGCTCGTGCTTGAGGTCCCTGATCTCATCCCGGATGCGCGCAGCCACCTCGAACTGCAACTCGGCCGCGGCGGCGTGCATCTGATCGGTGAGCTCGCCGATCAGGGAGATCAGGTCGCCACGGGCCTGGCCGCCGCCCTCCGCGGCCGCGCCGGCGGCGCCGCCTCCGGCCTGGCGCGCCCGGGACGAAAGCCCCGGCACCGGCGCCTTGCCCCGGCTCTGCTGCCGCCCGCCGCCCCCGATCAGCTGCTCGGTGTCTGCGTCCTCCCGGACCAGCTGGTCCAGGATGTCCGCGATCCGCTTGCGCAGCGGCGTCGGGTCGATGCCGTGCTCGCGGTTGTAGGCGACCTGCTTGTCGCGCCGCCGGTTCGTCTCGTCGATCGCCCGCTGCATCGACGGAGTGACCTGGTCGGCGTACATGTGCACCTGGCCGGACACGTTCCTGGCCGCGCGGCCGATGGTCTGGATCAGCGACGTGCCGGAGCGCAGGAAGCCCTCCTTGTCGGCGTCCAGGATCGACACCAGGGACACCTCGGGCAGGTCGAGTCCCTCACGGAGCAGGTTGATGCCGACCAGCACGTCGTACTCGCCGAGCCGCAGTTCGCGCAGCAGCTCGATGCGCCGCAGCGTGTCCACCTCGCTGTGCAGGTACCGGGCCCGGATGCCAAGCTCGAGCAGATAGTCGGTGAGGTCCTCGGCCATCTTCTTGGTCAGCGTCGTGACCAGCACCCGCTCGGAGCGCTCGGCACGCTCCCTGATTTCGTGCACCAGGTCGTCGATCTGGCCCTTGGTCGGCTTGATGATGACCTTGGGATCGATCAGGCCGGTCGGCCTGATCACCTGCTCGGTCACCTCCCCGCCGGTGCGCTGGAGCTCGTACGGCCCCGGGGTGGCGGACAGGTAGACCGTCTGCCCGATACGGTCGCAGAACTCATCCCAGGTCAGCGGTCGGTTGTCGATCGCGCTCGGCAGCCGGAACCCGTGCTCGACGAGGACCCGCTTCCGCGACACGTCGCCCTCATACATCGCGCCGATCTGCGGCACGGTGTTGTGCGACTCGTCGATCACCAGGAGGAAGTCCTCGGGGAAGTAGTCGAGCAGGGTATTCGGCGGGCTGCCCGCCGGGCGGCCGTCGATGTGCCGCGAATAGTTCTCGATACCGGAGCAGCTGCCCACCTGCCGCAGCATCTCGACGTCGTAGGTGGTCCGCATCCTCAGCCGCTGGGCCTCCAGGAGCTTCCCGGCCCGCTCCAGCTCGGCGAGCCTGTCGGCGAGTTCCGCCTCGATGTCGTCGATGGCCCTTTTCATCCGGGTCTCTCCCGCGACGTAGTGGGAGGCCGGGAACACGTGGATCACCTGGTCTTCGCTGAGCACCTCGCCGGTGAGCGGGTGCATGGTCATCAGCCGCTCGATCTCGTCACCGAACATCTCGATCCGGACCGCGAACTCCTCGTACTTCGGGATCACCTCGATGGTGTCGCCGCGGACCCGGAAGGTGCCGCGCGTGAAGGAGAGGTCGTTGCGCGTGTACTGCATCTCCACGAGCTTGCGGAGCAGCGCGTCCCGCTCAACGGTCGCGCCGACGGACAGCGTGACCATGCGGTCGATGTATTCCTGCGGCGTGCCGAGCCCGTAGATGCAGGAGACCGAGGCGACCACGATCGCGTCCCTGCGGGTCAGCAGGGAGTTGGTGGCCGAATGGCGCAGCCGGTCCACCTCGTCGTTGATCGAGGAGTCCTTCTCGATGTAGGTGTCGGTCTGCGGAACGTAGGCTTCCGGCTGGTAATAGTCGTAGTACGAGACGAAGTACTCGACCGCGTTGTTCGGAAGCATCTCGCGCAGTTCGTTGGCGAACTGGGCGGCCAGAGTCTTGTTGGGCAGCATCACCAGCGTGGGGCGCTGCAGCCGCTCGGCCAGCCACGCGACGGTGGCGGTCTTGCCGGTGCCGGTCGCGCCGAGCAGCACGGTGTCCTTGGTCCCCGCCCGGATCCGCCGTTCCATCTCGTCGATGGCACGCGGCTGGTCGCCCGCGGGCACCATATCGGTGACCACCTCGAACGGTGCCACCCGCCGCTGAAGGTCGCTCACCGGCCGCACCGGACCACTCCTTCCCGGCTCACCGCCGTCACGCCCACGCCGATGGGGAACACGCCAGGCAGCCCGCCTCTTCCCGCGCGGGCGGCCCGGCCCGGGTTCTCTGCGGGCGCCGCGGGCGGCGTGCTCGAGGCCATGGGGTTCCACTGTATGGCCGGGGCCGGACAATCCGGTGCGGCCGCGTGCCCGCCGGGGGTCAGCCGTCCTTTTTTTCGGCCCGGCGGGATAGTTCGGCCCACAACGCCGCGACCTGGCCATCCAGGTCGTCCAGCGAGCCGGAGTTGTCCACCACGAGGGTGGCGGCGGCCAGCCGCTCCTCACGCGTGACCTGGGCGGACATCCGCGCGAGCGCCTGTGACCTGGTCATGCCGCGCGTGCGGACCAGCCGGTTCACCTGCGCCGCCGGCGGGGCGTCCACGACCACCACCACGTCGAACGTGCCCGCTAGGCCGTTCTCCACCAGCAGCGGGATCACCTGGACGATGACATCCGCGTTTCCCGCCGCCTGCTCGATCTCGCGCATGCGATCGCCCACCCGAGGGTGGACGATCGCGTTCAGCCTGCCGCGAAGATCGGCATCGGAGAAGACGATCTCGCCCAGAAGCTGGCGGTCGAGGTCCCCGCCGGGGCGGAGTACCCGGGTGCCGAACGCCTGGGCGATCTCGGCCAGCCCCGGCGTTCCCGGCGCGACTACCTCCCTGGCGAGCTGGTCGGCATCGATGACGAGGGCTCCATAGCTGGCCAGCCGCCGCGCTACCTCACCTTTTCCCGAGCCGATCCCGCCCGTGAGCCCGACTCTCAGCATGCGGCCCTCCGTGTGAGGGCGCGCATCTTTAGCTTTGGCCGGACAGCTTGTCGCGGAGCGCGGCGAGCGCCTCGTCGGAGGCCAGCGCGCCGCCGCCGGAGCCGCTGTCATCGCGGGCCGCGGACGAACGCCTGGCCCCGGGGGCACGCCCGGCGCCGCCTTCGCCGGACTCGCCGCCTTCGGCCTGCTCGGCTGGCTCGTCATCGGCGGCCTTGCGGGCCTCGGTGACCTGGCGCCGGTGCGCTTCGAAGCGGGCCCGCGCCTCGGCGTACTCCTGCTCCCACTCCTCGCGCTGCTGCTCGTAACCCTCGAGCCACTCTCCGGTCTCCGGGTCGAAGCCCTCCGGGTAGACGTAGTTGCCCTGCTCGTCGTAGGTGGCCCGCATGCCATAGGCCGTTGGGTCGAAGTCATCGCCGACGGCCTCGCCGATCGTGCCCTCGTTGGCCTGCTTGAGCGACAGGCTGATCCGCCGCCGGTCAAGGTCGATGTCGATGATCTTGACGAAGATCTCATCGCCGACCTGAACGACCTGCTCGGGGATCTCCACGTGCCGGTCGGCGAGCTCTGAGATGTGGACTAGGCCCTCGATGCCCTCTTCCACCCGGACGAACGCGCCGAACGGCACGAGCTTGGTGACCCGGCCGGGGACGACCTGGCCGATCTGGTGGGTGCGCGCGAACTGCTGCCACGGGTCTTCCTGCGTGGACTTCAGGGACAGGGAAACCCGCTCCCGGTCCAGGTCCACGTCCAGCACCTCGACGGTGACCTCCTGGCCCACTTCGACCACCTCGCCCGGGTGGTCGATGTGCTTCCAGGACAGCTCCGACACGTGCACCAGGCCGTCGACGCCGCCGAGGTCCACGAACGCACCGAAGTTGACGATCGAGGAGACCACGCCCTTGCGGATCTGGCCCTTCTGCAGCGTGTGGAGGAAGTTCTGGCGGACCTCGGACTGGGTCTGCTCCAGCCACGCGCGCCGGGATAGCACCACGTTGTTGCGGTTCTTGTCCAGCTCGATGATCTTCGCCTCGATCTGCCTGCCCACGTACGGCTGCAGATCACGCACCCGGCGCATCTCCACCAGGGAGGCCGGCAAGAACCCGCGCAGCCCGATGTCCAGGATCAGGCCGCCCTTGACGACCTCGATCACCGTCCCGGTGACGACGCCGTCCTCCTCCTTGATCTTCTCGATCGTGCCCCACGCGCGCTCGTACTGCGCCCGCTTCTTGGACAGGATCAGGCGGCCTTCCTTGTCCTCCTTCTGCAGGACGAGGGCCTCGATCTGTTCTCCGGTCTTGACCACATCATGAGGGTCGACGTCGTGCTTGATCGACAGCTCTCGGGAGGGGATGACACCTTCGGTCTTGTAGCCGATATCGAGCAAAACCTCATCTCGATCGACCTTGACGACTGTCCCCTCGACGATGTCGCCGTCGTTGAAGTACTTGATGGTCTCGTCGATCGCGGCGAGGAAGGCTTCCTGCGACCCGATGTCGTTGATCGCCACCTTGGGGGTCGGGCTGACCTGCGTGCTGCTCGTCATGTGTGGGTTGGCTCCGGCGGACATGATGTAGTTGGGCGCGCTCTACCGACAGCCCGTCATGCAGGGCTACAGGTGTACTGGATTTGCCTGGCCGACCTGGCCAGCCATAACCGCCTTACGGCAGCCATGTCTGTGCCTGGCCATGGCGGACTGCACCAGAACACGGCGCGTCGTTCAGAATATGAGAGCCAGGCCAACCGGTCAATCGCAGGTACCAAACCGAGACCCAGCCCCGCTCCCGGCTAGTGCCCCGCTTCTTCCCAGCTGTGGCCGGTGCCGAACGACACCTCCAGCGGCACGCTGAGCGGGAACGCGCCGCACATGCGGGCCGTGACCAGCTTGCGCAGGTCTTCAAGCTCACCGGGCGCCACCTCGAAGACCAGCTCGTCGTGGACCTGCAGCAGCATCCGGGACCGCAGGCCCTCCTCCCGCAACGCCCGGTCCACGCCGAGCATCGCGACCTTGATGATGTCGGCGGCTGAACCCTGGATCGGCGCGTTGAGGGCCATCCGCTCGGCCATGTCCCGGCGCTGCCGGTTGTCTGATGTGAGGTCGGGCAGGTAGCGCCGCCGGCCCAGGATCGTCTCGGTGTAGCCGTCCCTGCGAGCTTGCGTCACCACCTCATGCAGGTAGTCGCGCACCCGCCCGAACTGCTCGAAGTACCCGTCCATCAGCTCGCGCGCCTCGTCCGGCGTCACCCTCAGCCCCTGCGACAGGCCGTAGGCAGACAGGCCGTAGGCCAGGCCGTAGTTCATCACCTTGATCCGGTTGCGCAGGTCGC
>Ga0207646_10001715_pt1 | contig 26634 bp, 20 predicted proteins | sample KBSK5502metaG_FD_184343 | JGI IMG/M metagenome (GOLD analysis project Ga0207646, IMG submission 184343) | Corn, switchgrass and miscanthus rhizosphere microbial communities from Kellogg Biological Station, Michigan, USA - KBS K5-50-2 metaG... | ecosystem: Host-associated > Plants > Roots >...
GCGCGAAGCATCAGGCCGGGCAGTTGCTCTCGCCGTGGCAGGGGTTCGGCGTCTTCTGCGCCTGGACCGCGCTGCTGCTCGTCGCGGCCAGCTACCTCCTGCAGCGCCGCGACGCCTAACCGGCGTCCTAACGGGCCGCGCGCCACCTGCCGAAATAAAGGACGGACGCCGCCAGCAGCAGGATCAGGCCAAGCGCGCCTGCGCCGAGCCCGGCCACGAACCAGGCGTTGCCCCACAGGTCCAGGTGCCCCTTTTGGGTGGCGCGGCCGATAGTAACCAAAAAGGAGGACCCGGGCATGCGCGTTAAGGCCGCGAATGAGGCCAATGGCATCCTAAGCCGGGCCGAGCCGACTCAACCGACGCAGCCGGGGCCCAGGAGCTGCTTGAGGTCGGCGAGCAGGGCGGCTGACGGCTTCACGCGCAGCTTGTCATCGAGCTTCACCACCGTGGTACGGCGCCCGTTCACCAGCCGCAGGTGCACCTCCGCCAGCCCGGGGTGGCTGCGCAGCACCTCCTGCATCCGCTCCACCACCGCTGGGACGCACCGCTGCACCGACAGCGACACCACGAAAGGGCCGCTTCCGCTCGCCGACAGGTCCGGCTGGGTCACCTCCATCGCGACCAGCTTCGGTGATTCCTCGCGCCGGTCGAGCCGGCCCTTCACGACCACGATCGCGTCGTCGACGACCTGGGCCGCGCACCCGGCGTAGGTGGCGGGGAAGAACAGCACCTCGATCGCACCGCCGAGGTCCTCCAGCGTCGCCGCCGCCCACGGGAGGCCCTGCCTGGTCACCTTGCGCTGCACGCCGGAGAGGATCCCGCCGACCGTGACCGGCGGCTGCCCTTCGCCGCGCCCGCCCCGGGCACCGCGCTCGGCGTCGTCGGCGGAGCTGAGCAGTTGCGCGACCGAGCAGTCGGTGGCGACGGCCAGGACGTGCTCGATGCCGAGGAGGGGGTGGTCGGACACGTACAGGCCGAGCATCTCCCGCTCGAAGCCGAGGAGGACCGGCTTGTCCCACTCCCCCTCGGGCACCGGGACCTCGAAGCTCGCCGCCACGTCGGTGCCCGGGCCGAACAGCGAGTCCTGGCCCATCGCCTCGTTGCGCTTGACGTCGATCACCGTGTCTATGGCCTGTTCGTGGATGTTGAAAAGGCCCTTGCGCGGGTGCCCGAGCGAGTCGAACGCGCCGGCCTTGACAAGCGACTCGATGACCCGCTTGTTGCAGACGCCTGCCGGCACCTTGTTCAGGAAGTCGGAGAAGCTGGTGAACGCGCCCTGCCCGGCGCGCGCGGCGATGATGGCCTCCACGACCGCCGTGCCGACGTTGCGGACCGCCGCCAGCCCGAACCGGATGTCGTCGCCGACCGGCGTGAAGATCGCGTTGGACGCGTTCACGTCAGGCGGCAGCACCTTGATCCCCATCCGGCGGCACTCGTTGAGGTACAGCGCGGACTTGTCCTTGTCGCCCGCCACCGAGGTGAGCAGGCCGGCCATGTACTCGGCTGGGTAGTTGGCCTTGAGGTAGGCGGTCCAGTAGGCAACCAGCGCGTACCCGGCCGCGTGCGCCTTGTTGAAGGCGTACCCGGAGAACGGGACCATGACGTCCCAGATGGTCTTGATCGCGTCGTCGGAGTAGCCGTTGGCCCTCATGCCGGCCGCGAACGGCTCGTACTCCTTGTCCAGGATCTCCTTCTTTTTCTTGCCCATGGCCCGGCGCAGCAGATCAGCCTTGCCGGGCGAGTAGCCGGCCAGCCGCTGCGCGGCGAACATCACGTCCTCCTGGTACACCAGCAGGCCGTAGCTCTCGCCGAGGATGTCCTCCAGCGCCTCCGCCAGCTCAGGGTGGATCGGCGTGACCGGGGCACGGCCGGTCTTGCGGTCGGCGTACACCGGGGCACTGGCCATCGGGCCCGGCCGGTACAGCGCGTTCACCGCGGAGATGTCGCCGAACTTGTCGGCGCGCATGGCCCGCAGCAGCGCCCGCATCGGGCCGCCCTCCATCTGAAACACGCCGAGCGTGTCGCCGCGCGCGAACAACTCGTAGGTCGGCTTGTCGTCCAGCGGCAGGTGGTCGAGGTCGACCTCGACACCACGGTTGGCCCTGATCCCGGCCACCGCGTCCTCGAGGATGGTGAGGTTGCGCAGGCCGAGGAAGTCCATCTTGAGCAGACCGATGTCCTCGCAGGCCGGGTAGTCGAACTGGGTGATGATCGCCCCGTCGGCCTCTCGCCGCCAGACCGGGATGTGATCCATCAGCGGCTCGCTGCTCATGATGACCCCGGCTGCGTGCACGCCCGGCTGGCGGATCAGGCCCTCCAGCCCCCGCGCGGTGTCGATCACCCGGCGCACGTCGGGCTCGGTCTCGTACATCGTCCGGAGCTCGGCGGCCTCGCCGTACCGCTGATTCTCGGTGTCGAAGATCACGGACAGGGGGATGTCCTTGCCCAGCACCGCGGGCGGGAACGCCTTGGTGATCCGGTCACCCAGCGCGTACGGGAAGCCGAGTACCCGGGTGGCGTCCTTGACCGCGGCCTTGGCCTTGATGGTCCCGTACGTGATGATCTGCGCCACCCGGTCGTCGCCGTACTTCTCGGTGACGTAACGGATGACGTCGCCGCGCCTGCGCTCATCGAAGTCAATGTCGATGTCCGGCATGGAGACGCGCTCGGGGTTGAGGAACCGCTCGAACACAAGCCCGTGCCGGATCGGGTCGAGGTCGGTGATGCCGAGCGCGTACGACACGATCGAGCCGCCCGCCGAGCCGCGACATGGTCCCACGCGGATGCCGTTGCGCTTGGCCCACATGATGAAGTCAGCCACGACCAGGAAGTACGAGCAGAACCCCATCGTCTCGATGACGCCTATCTCGTATTCGGCCTGCTGGCGGCGCTGGCCGTCATAGCCGTCCGGGAAACGCCAGTCCATCCCGCGCCAGACTTCCTTGCGCATCCAGCTGGCCTCGGTCTCCCCCTCGGGCAGCGGGAACACCGGCATCAGGTTGCTCTTGGTGAAGGCGGCCTCGGCGCGCTCGGCGATGAGCAGGGTCGTGTCGCACCCCGCCTGCCACTCTTCGTCGGTGCTGACCGCCCGCATCTCCTGCGGGCTCTTGAGGTAGTAGCCCGTGCCCTCGAACCGGAACCGCTCGGGGTCGGCGAGGGTGGTCCCGGTCTGCACGGCCAGCAGCACCTCGTGCGGGGTCGCGTCGTCCGGGGTGGTGTAGTGCGAATCGTTGGTCACGACGAACGGCAGCGCCAGGTCGCGGGCGAGGCGGCGCAGGCCGTCGCGGACCTGCCGCTCGATCGCCAGGCCGTGGTCCATGATCTCGACGAAGAAGTTGCCGGGGCCGAAGATGTCACGGTAGGTGGCGGCCGCGGCGACTGCCTCGTCGTACTGGCCGAGCCGAAGCCTGGTCTGCACCTCGCCGGACGGGCAGCCGGTCGTAGCGATGATTCCCGTCGCGTGCTCGGCGAGGAGCTCGCGGTCCATACGCGGCTTTCGGAAGTAGCCCTCGAGCGAGGCGCGGGAGGACAGCCGGAACAGGTTGTTCATCCCCTGCGCGGTGCAGGCGAGCATCGTCATATGGGTGTACGCCCCGGCGCCGGATACGTCGTCGTCCTTCTGCGCCGGGGTCCCCCACCGCACCGGCTGCCGGAACCGCCGGTGCTCGGGCGCCAGGTACGCCTCGATCCCGATGATCGGCTTGACCCCCGCGGCCGTCGCCTTGGCCCAGAAGTCGTAGGCGCCGTACACGTTGCCGTGGTCGGTGATGGCGATGGCCGGCATGCCCGTGCGCTGGCAGGTGGCGAACAGGTCCTTCAGCCGGGCCGCGCCGTCGAGCATGGAGTACTCGGTGTGCACGTGAAGGTGCACAAACGACTCGCGGGGGGTTCCGGGGGGTCGCCCCCCCGGGCTAGCACTGCCCCTGGTTCCGGCCGCCGTCAGTGGAACCGCCTCCTTCAGGCACGCGCAGAACCGCCCATAACGGGCGCCAATCAGGGCCGGGGGAAGGTGGTCAGCTTCTCGGGAGGGCCCGATGCTGACCCGGCTTCCTGAGCGTACCTAGCTTCAGTGATCGTCTGCGACACGGCGCGCCGGGGTCAGCTTTCGGCGCGCAGGATCTCCAAAGCGTGCGCCAGGTCGGGTGGGTAGGCGCTGCGGAACTCCACCCACCGGCCATCCGCCGGGTGCGCGAAGCCCAACTCCACGGCGTGCAGCCACTGCCGGGTCAGGCCCAGGCGCGCGGTCAGGGTAGGGTCCGCGCCGTATAGCCGGTCGCCCACGCACGGGTGGTGCACCGCCGCCATGTGCACCCGGATCTGGTGGGTCCGGCCGGTCTCCAGCTTGACTTCGATCAGACTGGCGGCACGGAACGCCTCGATCGTGTCGTAGTGGGTCACGCTGGGACGGCCGCCGGCGATCACGGCGAACCTGCCATCCCCGGACGGGTGGCGGGCGATCGGTGCGTCCACGGTGCCGCGCAACGGGTCCGGGTGACCCTGCACAAGCGCGTGGTACCGCTTGTCCACCGTGCGCTCGCGGAATGCCCGTTTAAGGGCGGAGTAGGCCGGCTCGCTCTTGGCCACCACCATGAGCCCGGAAGTGCCCGCGTCCAGCCGGTGGACGACGCCCTGGCGCTCGGCGGCCCCTGAAGTCGCGATGGTGTGCCCGGTGGCCAGCAGCCCCCCCAGCACGGTGGGCCCCGACCAGCCCGGCGTCGGGTGCGCCGCGACACCGGGGGGCTTGTCCACCACTACCACATCGGAGTCCTCGTAGACGATGGACAGGCCCGGCACCGGCTGGGGGGCCAGAGCTGGACTTGCGGGAGGCTGCGGCAGCGTCACCTCCAGCCACTCGCCAGCGGGCACCCGGTCCGACTTGGCCGCGGGCCGCCCGGCGACCAGGACGTTGCCGCTCGTGACCAGGTCCGCTGCGGTGGCGCGAGACAGGCCGAACATGCGGGCCAGCGCGGCGTCGAGCCGCTCGCCGTCCAGCCCCTCTGGGACGGCCACCCGGCGCGGGCCGCCAGCGATCACGTCTGGCTGTCTCCCGCCCGGGGTTCACCGGCCGGCTTCGAGACCTCCTCGCCCGCGGCGCCCTGGACATCTCTGCTGCCGTCCAGCCGGATTCCGCGCGCGGCCAGCACGACGGCGAGGAACCCGCCGCACACGATGCACGCGTCGGCCACGTTGAAGACCGGCCAGTGCGGCAGCTGTATCCAGTCCACCACGTCGCCCCGGAACGCCCCGGGCGCGCGCAGCAGCCGGTCGGTCAGGTTCCCCGCCGCGCCGCCGAGCAACAGCCCGAGCGTCACCGCCCAGGGCACGCTGTGCAGGCGCCGCGAGGTGCGCACGATGAAAACGATCACCCCAACGGCGATGAGGGTGAACACGATGGTCATGGAGGTGCCGAAGCTGAACGCCGCCCCGCTGTTGCGGACCAGGTCAAGCTGGAGCAGCGCGCCGACCACCTGGACCGGGTGCAATGGCTTGAGCGTGGCCACCACGATGACCTTGGTGATGACGTCCGTAACCAGGACGGCCGCGGCGACGCCGAACAGCAGGCCCACCCGGCGCGGGCGATCAGGCTCCTCCGGCCCAGCCTGCTGCACGCTCAGCGCCTTTCCTCGCGCTGCTTGCACGTCAGGCACAGGGTCGCCCGCGGGAATGCCTGCAGGCGCGCTTTCCCGATCGCCTGGCCACACGATGTACAAACGCCGAAGGTGCCCTCATCCATCCTGGCCAGCGCGCGCTCGCTGAGTTCCAGCAGCTCACGCGCGTGCTGGGTGAGGGCGAGCTCGTGCTCTCGCTGGAACGTCTTGGCGCCGGCGTCCGCCTGGTCATCCCCCGCGTCCCCGACCGCGTCACCCAGCCGCTCGGCGATCGCCGACTCGGCCTCGGCGATGTCCGCGGCAAGCCCGGCGATCTCGGCCCGGAGTTGCTGGCGCACCGCCTTCAGCTCGGCCGCGGTCCACGGCTTCTCCCCCGGGCGCACGGGAAGGGCGGCCGCGCTCGCGGCTCTGCGGGCTCCGACCCCGCCACCCCGCCCAATGGCCATCGTCTGCCTCCCTTTCGCGCAATGGCCGCCCGCCCCTTAAATCGATCTTGAACTGCGGGCAGTCACCGGAGGATATTTCGCCACGGCGGGCCTCCGCAAACGTAGGTGACCCCCACCCGGCGCATCGGATATCGTGGCACTCTGCGAAAGCGTTGATGGGGACAGCTGCCGTTGCACAGCGGCCAGGAGCGACCCGGGGCCGGTGGGAGCCCGGGGCCAGCCCAGCGGACCAGATCACCCCGGAGCGCCGGAGGAACAGCCGCCGTACAGGCGCCAAGACGGCGCGATGCGGCGGCCAAGTAGAACCGGCCGCAGGACTCAAGTAGAGCGGGCCGTGATCCGCCCGAACCAGGCGGGCTCGGTCAAGGAGGGTGGTACCGCGGGACCGCCGCCGGCCAAGTCCCGTCCCTCCAGCGACACCGTGCGCACCAGCGCAGGGACACGCGGGAGGAAGCACCTTAAATGCCGGGCGCCGAAGACTACTCACCGCCTGACGGCGGTTTCGCCAAGGGCCGCAGTGCTAGCCCGGGGGGGCGACCCCCCGGAACCCCCCGATCAGGCCGCTCGACACCCTACTTTCCGGCCGTGGCCGCGGCGATCGACCTGCCCGCCATCGAACTGGAGATCCTCCGGCGCTGGCAGGACGGCAAGGTCTTCGATCGCTCTCTGGAGCGGACCGCCACGGGCCCGATGTGGACGTTCTACGAGGGACCGCCGACCGCCAACGGCATGCCAGGCGTGCACCACATCGAGGCACGCGTATTCAAGGACGTCTTCCCGCGGTTCAAGACCATGCAGGGCTTCCACGTGCCCCGGCAGGCCGGCTGGGACTGCCACGGCCTGCCGGTCGAGGTCGCCGTGGAAAAGGAACTCGGGCTGTCGGGGAAGAAAGACATCGAGGCCTACGGCATCGCCGCGTTCAACCAGCGCTGCCGGGAGTCCGTGACGCTGCACGTGGACGCGTTCGAGGAACTCACCACCCGGCTCGGCTACTGGACCGACCTGGCCCACGCCTACTGGACCATGGATCCGGCCTACATCGAGTCGGTCTGGTGGTCCCTGAAGGTCATCTACGGCAAGGGCCTGCTGGTCAGGGATTTCCGGATCAGCCCGTACTGCCCGCGCTGCGAGACGCCCCTGTCCGACCACGAGATGGGCCAGCCCGACGTCTACGAAATGAAGACCGACCCGTCGGTGACGGTGCGGTTCCCGCTGCTCAGCGTCCCCCCAGGTGCTGAGGCGGCTCGCGGCGCCGATCTGCTGGTATGGACCACCACTCCGTGGACGCTGGTGTCCAACACCGCGGTGGCCGTCAGCCCTGACGAGACGTACGTGGTCGCGCGCAAGACGGGCGACAGCGAGCGTGTGATTGTGGCAGAAAAGCTGTTCGCCCGGGTGCTCGGCGAAGGCTGGCACGTCGTATCCCGGATCCAGGGCAGCGAACTCGCCGGTGCGCGGTATCGCCCGCCGTTCAGCCTGATCGAGATCCCTGACGCGCATGTGGTCGTCACAGCCGACGTCGTGAGCACCGACGAGGGCACCGGCCTTGTGCACATGTCGCCGGCGTTCGGCGCGGCCGACATGGACGTGGCGCGCGCCAACGGGCTCCCCGTGGTCAACCCGATCGGGCTCGACGGGCGGTTCCTCCCGTCGGTGCCGATGGTGGGCGGCATGTTCTTCTCCGACGCCAACCCCGTCCTCTCCCACGATCTGGCCGAGCGCGGGGTGATGTTCCGCGAGGAGCTTTACGACCACAGCTACCCGCACTGCTGGAGGTGCCATTCGCCGCTGCTGTACTACGCGCTGCCCTCCTGGTTCATCCGCACCACCCAGATCAAGGACCAGCTGCTGGCCGAGAACGAGCGAACGAACTGGCAGCCGCCCAGCATCAAGCACGGCCGGTACGGGGAGTGGCTGCGCAACAACGTTGACTGGGCGCTGTCCCGCACCAGGTACTGGGGCACACCGCTGCCCATCTGGGAGTGCGGTGAGCAGCACCTCACGTGCGTGGGCTCGCTCACCGAGCTTGGCGAGCTCGCCGGGCGTGACCTGTCCGACCTCGACCCGCACCGTCCCTTCGTGGACGCCGTCGTGATCAGCTGCCCCGAGTGCGGTGGTCCGGCCCAGCGGGTGCCCGAGGTCATCGACGCGTGGTACGACTCGGGGTCCATGCCGTTCGCCCAGCACGGCGCGCCGCTGCGCAACCAGGCGCAGTTCGAGCAGGCCTACCCGGCGCAGTTCATCTGCGAGGCGATCGACCAGACCCGGGGCTGGTTCTACTCGCTCATGGCCGTCGGCACGCTTGTGTTCGGCCGGTCCTCGTACGAGAACGTGGTCTGCCTCGGGCTGGTGGTGGACGAGCACGGGCGCAAGATGAGCAAGCACCTGGGCAACGTGCTCGAGCCCATGCCGTTGATGGCCGAGCAGGGAGCGGACGCGGTGCGCTGGTACTTCGCGGCCGTGGGCTCGCCGTGGTCGGTGCGCAAGGTCGGGCACGCGACCCTCGCCGAGGTAGTGCGCAAGGTTCTGCTCACCTACTGGAACACGGTTTCCTTCTTCGTGCTTTACGCCAACGCCGCGGCGGCCCAGGACGCTGCCTGGGGGCCTGCGTCGCTGGCCAGTGCCCCGCCACCGGCGGAGCGCCCCATCCTCGACCGTTGGCTGCTGAGCGAGCTAACCCAGGTGACCACGGACGTCACGGCCGCACTGGAGGAGTTCGACACCAGCGCGGCCGGGCGCCGGCTCAACACATTCATCGACGACCTGTCCAATTGGTACGTGCGCCGGTCCAGGCGCCGGTTCTGGGAGGGCCCGGAGAACCCGGACGGGGCAGCCGCGTTCGCCACCCTCTATCAGTGCCTGGAGACCCTCACCAGGCTGATGGCGCCGATCGTGCCGTTCATCACCGATTACGTGTGGGGAATCCTGCGAGCCGGGGAAGGCCCCGACTCGGTACACCTCGCCACCTGGCCCGTGGCCGACCCGGCTCTGCTCGACGAGCGGCTGTCCGCACAGATGAGCCTGGCCCGGCGGGTGGTAGAGCTGGGCAGGTCCGCCCGGGCCGCTGCCTCGCTTGGCATCCGCCAGCCGCTCCCGCGCGCGCTCACCGGCGCGGCGGGCTTCGCGGATCTGCCCGAGGATCTGCGCGCCCAGATCGCGGCCGAGTTGAACGTCCGCGCCGTGGAACCGCTGAGCACGGTCGCCGGTGACCTGGTCGACTACGTGGTGAAGCCGAACTTCCGCGCGCTGGGCCGCCGCTTCGGGAAGCGCACCCAGGTAGTCGCGGCGGCGATCACGTCGGCGAACGCTGAGGCCCTGGCGACTGAGCTGCGGGATTCTGGCACGACATGGGTCGCGGTCGAGGACGAGCCGGTTTCGGTAAGCCCGGACGAGGTGATCGTCACACAGACGCCCCGGGCCGGCTGGTCGGTTGCCACCGAGGCAGGTGAGACGGTCGCCCTGGACCTGGCCATCACGCCGGAGCTGCGCCGGGAGGGGCTGGCCAGGGAGGCGATCCGGCTCGTCCAAGATGCCCGCAGAGCGGACGGCCTGGACGTCAGCGACCGGATCGTGCTCTGGTGGGAAGCCACCGACCCGGACCTTGCCGAGGCGCTGGCCGAGCAGGGGCCGCTCATCGCGGGTGAGGTGCTGGCGGAGGAGTACCGCGCCGGACATCCGGAACAGGCCGGCCCCGCGGACGCCCGGCGCCGTGTGCACGAGCACGCGGACGAGGACCTGGGCCTGACCTTCTGGCTCCGCCTCGCCTGAACCAACCCTCGTTTCAATGCGGGGAACCCGTCAGTCGGACACCGCCTTATCCGGCTGGCACGCCTTGCAGGGCATCGAGCCTCCGGCCTCCGCCGCCCCCCTGGTCATGGTCTCGAGGTCTTCGTCGGACAGGAACCGGATCAGGATGCACCGCCTGCGGTGGTACCGGGTAATCCCAGGGACGAGGGTGACCTCGCCGTCCAGCGGCGTGGCCGCGAAGCCGTCCGCCTCGTCCGCGCCGGGCTTGCCCGGCTCGCCCGGCCGCTCGCCGGGGTCGCCGGCGAGAGGCCGCGCCCCGGCCGCCGCCAGCTCCGCCACCTCGCCCGCGCCGTCCGCGTCGTCGGCAACGTCCTCGGCCTCGCCGACGTCACCCTCCTCAGCCGCGAGCGCCCCGGCTTCGCCGGCCGAGGGCCCGGGCACCTCGACGGCCTCGCCGGCCTGCCAGATGTCCTCGGCCCGCTCGCCGTCGTCCGGCCGCGGTGTGCTGGTGACAAAAGGCTCGAACAGGCCCCGGCCGGCCCGGGATTCCGCGGCCGCCTGCTCGCCCCAGTCCTGCTCCCGCTCCGGCGATTCCGTGGCGGGCTCCTGCTCCGGCACCGCTGGCTCTGCCAGCCGGAACCCGCCCGGCGGCAACGGGGGCTCCGGCCCGCCGTCTGTGGGCTCAGGAAGGGCCTGTTTAGCGGGCCCGGTTCCCATGGCTCGCGGTCCCGCCGTCGCGGGCCAGGCCGGACGGACCGGATCGTGCCTGCCGTCGCCGGGCCGGCGGACCGGTGACCCGCGTCCTGGCTCCTCGGCCGCTGGCATGGCGGGGCGCTCGCCGAATGGCGGGACCCGGAATCCAGGTGGCCGCGGCGGCGGCGCGTCGCGGCCCTCCCACGACACCGGCTCGCGCCTGGCGGGCGGTGATCTCGCGGGCCGGCCACCGCCTGCGCCGCGGCCCGCTGGGTGCTCCCCCGTGCGCGCCGCACCGGGGCCGGCCTTACCCGGGCCCGCCTTGACTGGCCCGGTGGCGCCGCGACCGCCCCCCCGGCGGGGCCCGGCCTCGGCGCCGGTGGGGGTACCCGGCCGCGGCACGCTCGCCAGGTCACCGTTGTCCCCGCCGGCGCGTCCCCTAGCCGTCCGGCCGCCGACCATCGCGCGAACGCCAGTGACGTCGGCGGCGGGCCAGTCCGTGGCGCCGCCCTGCCGTGCCGTCCCGGCGGTTCTGAAGAGGTCGTCCCGGCGGAGGATCACCCCGATGGACAGCACGATGGCCGCGAGCAGGCTGACGCCGATCGAGATGTAGGTCAGCTCCAGGCTGCTCGCGAGCACCCCGGTCACGAGCAGCACCAGCGCCGCCGCGATGAGCAGAACGCTGGACCAGATCACGTGCGCACTTCCACGGCCTGTGGGGTTTCAGGGGGCTCGGCCCCCTGGACCAGCACAGCGGCGGGCGCCCGGCGAAGCTGACCCAAGGTCAGCGAGCAGGGCGAGCCCGTCCCGCTGCGACCGCCGGGCGATCCGCTAGCGGCGGTCGTGCGGAGGGCCGTCGGAGGGGTGGAAACCTCCGTTGTGCCCCCCGGGCTCCGGGGAGCCCACGTAGGCTCCGGTAACCGCTGGCTGGCCATTGCGGGATTCCATCCGGGACGGCATGCCGCCCGACTGCGGCCCGGCGACCGCGGGGAAGGTACCGCTGTCCGCGGCGCCCGCCTCCAAGTCGCGGAGCTGGCCTTCCAGGTAGGCCTTGAGCCTGCTGCGGTACTCGCGCTCGAAGGCGCGCAGGTCATCGACCCGCCGCTCGAGCTCTTCCCGCTGCTGGACCAGGGAGCCCATGGCCTGGCGGTGCCGCTCCTGCGCGTCGCGCTCCAGGCTCTCGGCCCTGGCCCTCGCATCGCTGGTGATCTGCTCGGCCTGGCGCCTGGCCTTGCCGAGGATCTCGTCGGCCTCACGGCGGGCACGGCCCAGCGTCTCGTCGGCCTCACGCCGCGCGTCGGCGATCGCCTGGTCCGCGGTCTGCTGCGCGAGGGCGAGGACACGGGCCGCCGTGTCCATGTTGTCCTCGGTGTGGTGCATGCTCATCACCGGCTCCGGCCTGCGCTCTGGCTCGGAGAGCATCGGCTCCGGGGCCAGCATCTCGGGCTCGGGGTCGGCGAGCGGGGAACTGAGCGCGGAGACGGCCGACTTGCCGCCGCGCAAGCACTCAGCCAGCTTGGACCGGAGTTCCTCGTTCTCCTGGATCAGCCGGTCCAGCTCGACCTCGACCTCATCGAGGAAGGCGTCTACCTCTTCCTCGTCGTAGCCGGGCCGAAGCCTGGTGGTACTGAACTGCTTGTTCCGCACGTCTGCGGGCGTCAGCGGCATCTTGTCTCCTAGGCACGCTGCGTGTCTGTTCCATTCGGACCGTACCTGATCACAACAGAGGCACGAGGTAGATCAGGATAAGAACCGCGAAGAACAGAACCATGAAGCTGAGGTCCAAGGCCACACTACCGAGCCTCAGCGGGGGGATGAACCTGCTTAGAAATTTAAGTGGCGGATCGGTCGCCGTGTAGACCGCCTCAGCGATCACGAGGACCGGCCCGTGCGGCGACCAGGACCGCGAGAACGCCTGTATCCAGCTGAAAATCAGCCTGCCCAGCAGCAGAAGAAGATAGAGGTACAGGACGTACGTCAAGACGATCTTTACTATCCCCACAACCCTGTCCAGCTCTCACAAAACGACGCGGCGACCCGCGGGAGGCCGTCCCGGGCCGGCTCGTCCCTGGTCTAGCTCTGGTTGAAGAAACCCCTCTCGGCGATCCGGGCCTTGTCCTCCGCCGTGACCTCGATGGACGCTGGTGACAGCAGGAACACCCTGTTGGTCACTCGGTCGATGCTCCCGCGAAGCCCGAAGATCAGGCCCGCCGCGAAGTCAACGAGCCGCTTGGCGTCACTGTCGACCATTTCAGTCAGGTTCATGATGACCGGGGTGCCCTCTCGGAAGTGCTCCCCGATCGTCCGCGCCTCATTGTACGTGCGCGGATGCAGGGTCGTGATACGCGTGAGATCGGCGGGCTGGCGCGCGGTGGCCGGGCGAGCGGGTTCCGCCGTGGCGACCTCGGCCCGGTGATTGGCCCGCGCCGGGGGAACCTGGCCCCTGGAAAGGTCAGGCTCGGCGCCGTCCTCCTCCGCGTAGGAGGGGTCGTAGTCCTCCTCCTCATAGGAGTCATATCCGTCGTCATAGGACACGTCGTCCTCGACTAGGCCGAGGTAGACCGCCATCTTGTGGATCGCGCCGGCCATTTGTCAGTCCTCCGTAGTCCCTGGCCTGCCCTTCAATGCGTCGGACATTACCTGACTAAGCCCGGCCGGCCGCCGAGCAACGCCGTACCGACGCGCACGTGTGTCGCGCCGGCGGCGATCGCGGCCTCCAGGTCCGCGCTCATGCCCGCCGACACGATGACCGCTGCCGGGTGGCTGGCCCGCACCGCGGCGGCGATGCGCGGCAGCGGCGCGAAGGCCTGCTCGGGCGGCACGCCCAGCGGCGCCATCGCCATGATCCCGCCAAGCACGAGGCCGTCTTCGCAGGCCACGGCCCCGGCAAGGTCCGCAACTCCGGATTCGGCCACGCCGCCACGCGCGTCGTCCTGGTCCAGGCTCACCTGGACCAGGCAGGTGACAACCCGGCCCGCCTTCCTGGACTGCGCGCCCAGCGCCCGGACCAGCCGCAGCCGGTCCACCGAGTGGACGACGCCGGCGTACCTGACCACGCTCGCCGCCTTGTTGGTCTGTAGCTGCCCGATGAAGTGCCAGGTCAGCCTCGGCGCAAGGTCCGCACACTCGGCCGCCTTGGGCGCCGCTTCCTGATCCCGGTTCTCACCGACGTCCCAGACGCCAAGCTCGCTGAGCAACCGCACGTCCGAAGCCGGAAAGGTCTTGGTCACCGCGATGAGGGTCACCCCGGACGGGTCCCGCCCGGCCGCGCGGCACGCCGCCTCAATCCGCACCCGCACGCCGGCCAGCCGCGCACTCAGCTCACCGCGCCGCTCCCGCTCAGCTGCCACGGGCCCAGGCCTACTTCAGGAAGTCAGGCACGTCCAGATCGTCGTCCTCTTCAAAGACGACAGAACGGCGGCGCGTGGTGGCCGCGTCGAACATGCGGGCCGCGGCACCGGGGTCGGCCCGGAGCCGCGGTGCGCCGGCCGGCGTGGCCAGGGCGGCCACCTCAGGGACGGCGGCCTCGCCGCCGGAATCCACCGCGGGCCCGGCCGGCCACCCATCGCTCTCGGCCGCGGGCGTGGCCCGCCCGGCCGCCGGCGGAGCTGGCGCCATCACGCCGCGCAGGCTCAGGCCCTTGGACTCGGCCGCCGGGTACTCCGCTGCAGCGCCTCCCGCAGCGCCCCCAGCCACCTCGTGACCGACCGGGCGGGCGTCACCGTTCGGCGGGGGAAACGAGGCCGCCCCGGGCACGGCAGCGCTCGCGCTGTCCGAGCCCAGGCGGGCCAGGCTGGGGTGGAGCGGACGGGGGCGGCCCATCCCGGCTTCGTCGAACCCGGCCGCGATGACCGTCACGCGTACCTCGTCGCCGAGCGCGTCGTCGATCACCGCGCCGAAGATGATGTTGGCGTCGGGTGCGGCCGAGTTGGCGACGAGCTGGGCCGCCTCGTTGATCTCGAACAAGCCCAGGTCCGAGCCGCCCTGGATGGACAGCAGGACGCCGTGCGCGCCGTCGATGCTCGCCTCGAGGAGCGGGCTGGAGATGGCCATCTCAGCCGCCGCCACAGAGCGGTCGTCGCCACGCGCCGAGCCGATCCCCATCAGCGCCGAGCCGGCGCCGGACATGACCGATTTCACATCGGCGAAGTCCAGGTTGATGAGGCCGGGGGTGGTGATGAGGTCGGTGATTCCCTGGACACCGGACAGCAGCACCTGGTCGGCCGCCTTGAATGCGTCCAGCACGCTGACATGGCGGTCCGAGATGGACAGCAGCCGGTCGTTCGGGATCACGATGAGGGTGTCTACCTCGCTGCGCAGCCGCTCGATGCCCACCTCGGCCTGCGACGCCCTGCGCTTGCCCTCGAAGCCAAACGGCCTGGTCACCACCCCGATCGTGAGCGCACCGAGGGAGCGGGCCACGTTCGCGACCACAGGGGCGCCGCCGGTTCCCGTCCCGCCGCCCTCCCCGGCGGTGACGAAGACCATGTCCGCGCCCTTGAGCACTTCCTCGATTTCCTCGCGGTGGTCTTCGGCCGCCTTGGTCCCGACCTCAGGGTTGGCGCCCGCGCCAAGCCCGCGGGTCAGCTCGCGACCGACGTCGAGCTTGACGTCGGCGTCGCTCATGAGCAGCGCCTGCGCATCCGTGTTGATCGCGATGAACTCAACGCCCTTGAGCCCCTCTTCGATCATCCGGTTTACGGCATTGACGCCGCCCCCTCCGATACCGACGACCTTAATGACCGCCAAATAGTTCTGCGGTGCTGCCACGAGGAGGGCCCTTTCCGCTTGTCTGCCTCTATCGTGTTCCTGCCCTATCGCTTTATGCGGCCGGTTATTCCGCTCACCCAGGGAATCGGCCGCTTGTGCTGCCCGCCGACATGCGCCCCCGCATCGGCGGCCAGGCAATTCCACGACTTTCCGTGAGTCAAACCCTCACTCTCAACCTGAGATTTAGAGTTATGGTATGGTGACGATTGATACGGACAGTAGGGTCGCCCGGGATCAGGGTCAACTCGCCACGCGCTACGTCGGCCCGCGTGTTCTGCGCGCGCCCGCCCCGGATTCGTCAGCCCGAGACCATCACGGTGCTCTGGCCGCTGACGTCGTAGCTGCGGGCACGCGTGCGCATCAGCAGGGTAAGCTCCTTCGCTTTCTCGCCCGCCCGCCCGGTACTGCCCCAGATGACCACCGCGCCGTCGGTGAGCGTCACAGACACGTCCGAGGGGCCGAGGGCCGACACGGTGGCGACCTTGCGGGCGACCCGCGGCGGCAGTTCCCGCAGCACGAGCGCTGCCGCCCGGACCGCAGGGTTTCCGCGCAGCGACCCCGTGGTGCCGGCCACCGTCAGCAGCGGGAGGCCCGGCTGGGCCGCGACGTCGCGGACGCTCACCCCGAACCGGTCCAGCAGGGCATACCCGCCCGGCACGCGCACCGCGAACACCGGGGTCCGCGGCTGCACGGAGATCACGACGGTGGACGGCCAGTCCCTGCTGACCTGGGCGTTCTGAACCTGCCTCAGCCGCTCGACGTGGCGCGCGATGGCGCCGGTGTTGACCCGGATGAGCGGCAGCCCGTACGGGACGTGCGCCGCCGCGAGCACCTGCGCGGCCGAGACACTCCGCCCGGCGCCGACGACCTGGACCGAGCGGACCACCAGGAGCCGTGAGCCGAGCAGCGCCCAGCCCATGGCGGCCACGATCCCGGCACCGGCGGCCGCGAACAGCACGGCCTTCCGCTTGGGCCGCCAGCGCCGGCCGCGGGCGGCACCGGCGCGCCGCACCGGACGGCCGCTGCGCTCTTCCCGCCCCCGCGCTTCGCGCCCGCCCCCGCTCTGCTCTTCCCGCCCCCGCGCTTCGCGCCCGCCCCCGCTCTGGCGCGTCTTAGTCATCGCGAACCTTGCCCTCCAGCGCCGCCACGATCAGCGGGCCTAGCGCGGTCACGTCGCCCGCGCCCATGGTGAGGACGAGGTCACCGGGCCCTGCCGTCCCCGCCACGGCGGCGGGCACGTCACCCCGGTCCGGAACGAACCTGGCCCGCCCGCCGGGCACCGCCTTGGCGACGATAAGCCCGGTGACGCCGGGCTCGGGGTCTTCCCTGGCCGCGTAGACGTCAAGGACGAACGCCTCGTCGGCCAGGCCGAGCGCGGCACCGAACTGCCCGGCGAAGATCCGGGTCCGGCTGAACAGGTGCGGCTGGAACACCGCGATGACCCGCCCGCCCGGCCTGATCTCCCGGGCGGCGCTCAGGTCGGCCGCGAGTTCGGTCGGGTGGTGTGCGTAGCTGTCGAGCACGAGCACCCCGGCGGCCTCCCCCTTCGGCTGCATCCTCCGGTGCACGCCCCGGTAGCCGGCCAGTCCCGCCGCCGCCAGCCCCGAGGGCAGCCCAAGTTCGAGGGCGGTGGTGTAGGCGGCGGCGGCGTTAAGCGCATTGTGACGGCCGGGGACCGCGACCTCGAGCTGGGCCCGCGGCGGCGCGCCTGGCGCGGCCCTGGGCCCGGTGGTCACCGCGAAACTCACCCGCATGCCCGCCGAGCGCACGCCGGTGATCTGGTAGTCGGCGCCCGGCTCCGCGCCGTAGGTGCGGACCCGCACGCCTCGCTCGGCCGTGGCCGCCGCGAGCGCCGCGGCCCCGGGGTCGTCCGCGCAGGCCACGAGCAGTCCCCCGGGGGTGATCTGCCGGGTGAACTCCGTGAACGCGGCCTCGATCTCCGCCAGGCCGGCGTAGTTGTCCAGGTGGTCGGCTTCCACGCTGGTGACGACCGCCACCTCAGGGGCGAGCATGAGGAACGAGCCGTCGCTCTCGTCGGCCTCGGCGACGAAGATCGCGCCGGTGCCGTCCTCGGCGCCCAGCCCCGTCTCGTCGAGGATTCCGCCGATGACGTACCCCGGGTCGGCGCCGCAGTGCCGCAGGATCGTGGTGATCATGCCGGTCGTCGTGGACTTGCCGTGCGTGCCCGCCACCGCGATCCCCCGCCTGCCCAGCATCACCGACGCGAGCGCGGCGGCCCGGTGCAAGACCCGCAGGCCGCGCCGGTGCGCCTCGGCCAGTTCCGGGTTGTCCGCGCGGATCGCGGTGGACACGACGACCGTGTCGGCGCCGTCGAGGTTGACGGCCGCGTGCCCGACGTGCACGGTCGCGCCCTGGCCGGCCAGCGAGTTGAGCAGGTCGCTGTCGGCGGAGTCGCTGCCGGACACGGCGACCCCGCGGGCGATCATGATCCGGGCGATCCCGGACATCCCCGCGCCGCCGATGCCGGTGAAGTGCACCCGGCCAAGGTCCGGCACTGGCACGGGGGCGACGGGGCTTACCAGGCGTCCCACCTCAGCTCACCGCCCGCGCGCCGCGTGGCTGCGGGTCGGCCGGCGGGCCGCGATGAGGTTCATGACCTCGGCCGCCATCCGGTCGTCGGCGTGGCGGCTGCCCAGCCTGGCGGCCGCCTCGGACATGCCGGCCACGAGCTGGGAGTCGAGGATGACCGGCAGCAGCACCTCGCAGATCCAGTCCGGGCTCAGCGCCGCGTCGTCCACGATGATCCCGCCCCCCGCGCGCTCGATGGGCATCGCGTTCAGGCGCTGCTCTCCGTTGCCGTGCGGCAGCGGCACGTACGCGGCCGGCAGCCCCACCGTGGTGAGCTCGGCGCAGGTCAGGGCGCCGCTGCGGCAGAGCGCGAAGTCGGCCGCGGCGTAGGCCAGGTCCATCCGGTCTACGTAGGGCAGCGTGACATAAGGCGCGCCGGCGGGCGGCATGTGCACCTCCAGGCCGCTGCGCGGGCCGAGGATGTGCAGCACCTGGACACCGGCGGCGCGGATCTGGTCCGCGGCGTCGAGCACCGCGAGGTTGACCGACCGGGCGCCCTGCGACCCGCCGGTGACCAGCAGCACCGGCAGGTCAGGCCGGAGCCCGAAGTGCTCGCGCGCCTTGTCCGCCATGGCCAGCCGGTCAAGGCCGGAGATCTCCTTGCGGATCGGGATCCCGATGCACGTGGCGTGGGCCAGCTTGGTACGGGGATGGGCGGTGAAGACCTGCCGGGTGAACAGCGCGCCGATCCGGTTGGCCAGGCCCGCCCGGACGTTCGCGTCGTGCACCACGATGGGCACCTGACGGCGCCGGGCGGCGAGGTAGGCGGGGGTGGCGACGTAGCCGCCGAACCCGACCACCACCTGCGCCCGCGTCCCGTCCAGGACCCCGCCGACGGCGCGGACCGCGTGCAGCAGCCGTTCGGGCACGCTCAGCAGTTCCGGGGTCAGCTTGCGGGGCAGCGGGACCGGCGGGATGAGCGCGAGGTCGTACCCGCGCAGCGGAACAAGGCGTGTTTCCAGGCCTCGTTCTGTCCCCAGGCAGGTGATCCGAATGCGGGGATCCGCCCGCCGGAGGGCGTCCGCGACCGCCAGGGCGGGCTCGATGTGGCCAGCGGTGCCCCCTCCGGCGAGTACTACGCTCATCGCAGGCCTCCTCGTGCGCTGGTGCGTGCGGTAACCAGCCCTGGGCTCACTCCCGGTGGCGGTCCAGGCCAAGCCAGCTTAGGGCGCGCCGCGCCGGGCCGGGGCCGGCCTCGGCAAGCGCCTGCGCCGCACCAGGCTCGCGTCTGGCGAACGACATCAGCATGCCGAGCGCCACCATGGTCACCACCAGTGACGACAGGCCCGAGGAGACCAGCGGCAGCGGCACGCCCGTGATCGGGAGCATGCCGAGCACGGCCGCGATGTTCACGATGGCCTGGCCCACGATCCAGACCGTGGCGCCGGCGGCGGCGAGGCGGATGAACGTGTCCTGCACCCGCCGGGCGATGCGGAGGCCCGCGAACGCGAGCCCGCCGTAGAGCAGGGATACGCAGAGCGTCCCGACCAGACCCAGTTCCTCGCCGATGATGGCGAAGATGAAGTCGGTCGTGTCGTCGGGCACCCAGCCCCACTTCTGCCTGCTGGCCCCGAGCCCCACGCCGAACCAGCCCCCGGATCCGACCGCCCATTTGCCCTGGATGCTCTGCATTTCCGGCCCGGTCGGCCCGCCCTGCGGATTCAGGAAGGCCATGAGGCGGTCGAACCGGTACCTGGCGACCACCACGAGCATCAGCAGCACGAACATGATCAGCCCGAGCATCAGCAGGTACAGGTGCACCGGGGTGCCGACCACCCAGAGCAGCGCCAGGAAGATCAGCAGCAGGATGAACGTGGTCCCGAGGTCGTCGCCGAGCATGACGAGCAGGCACAGGACTCCGGCCCCGGGCAGCAGCGGGATGAGCAGGTAGCGCCGGTCGTCCAACTGGGACAGCTTCTCCTTCCGGGCCAGCAGGTCCGCGCCCCACAGCAGGAAGGCGAGCTTGCCGAGCTCGGACGCCTGGAACACCAGCGGGCCGAAGACCAGCTCGCGGGTGGCCCCGCCGGAGGACACACCGATCACCGGGGTCAGCAGCAGGCCGAGGACCGCGATGAACATGAGCGGGTAGGCCGCGGCGCGGAAGATCGCGGGCGAGCACCGGGCGGCCAGCCACATGCAGGGCAGGCCGAGTACCACGCCGAGCAGCTGGTGCTGGAAGCCGGAATACGGCGACCCGCCCTGGTCCAGCTGCTGCGCCGAGGAGGTGGACAGCACCATCACCAGGCCAAGGCCCAGCAGCAGCGCGGTGATGCCGAGGATCAGGTAGTAGGAGGTGAGCGGCCGGTCGAGGGCGGATCGCAGGGCGGTGAGCGTACGGCGGCCCGGCGGGCCCGCCACCGCCTCGCCGCCGGGCGCTGACTGGCCGGGACCAGCGGCTGGTTCCGGCCCGGCAGGGCGTGCCGCCTCCTCGACTCGCTCCATCCCCCCAGTGTCCGGGGTGGGGACCGCCTTCAGGCGGAAATCGCGCGCGTGTCGCGGGTTACTTCGGCACCCACTCCACGTAGAAGATGCCGAGGCCGAGGGCCACGAACAGGCCGCAGATCAGCCAGAACCTGATGACGATGGTCGTTTCCGCCCAGCCGAGCAGCTCGAAGTGATGTTGCAGCGGCGCCATCCGGAACACCCGCTGCCCGGTCATCTTGAACGATCCCACCTGGATGATCACCGACAGCGCGATGATGACGAACAGGCCGCCCAGGATGGCCAGCAGGAGCTGAGTCTTCGTGCACACGGCAAGCCCGGCCAGCACCCCGCCGAGGGCGAGCGATCCCGTGTCACCCATGAAGATGCGTGCCGGGGGGGCGTTCCACCACAGGAAGCCGAAGCACGCGGCCAGCACGGCGGCGGCCACCACCGCCATGTCCTGCGGGTCCCGCACGGCGTAGCAGTTCCTGGCGAGTGAGATGGTGCAGTCCTGGCGCGTCTCCCAGATGCCGATCAGCACGTAGGCGGCCAGCACCAGGCAGGCGGCCCCGGTCGCGAGGCCATCCAGGCCGTCGGTGAGGTTCACCGCGTTGGACGTGCCGGCGATCAGGAAGACGATCCAGAGCACGAACGGCGCGAGCCCCAGCGCCGGGCCGAAGTCCCGCAGAAACGACAGATGGGCGTCCGCAGGCGTGATGTCGTACCCGTCGGCGAACCGCTGCTGCAGCACCAGGAGGGCGAACACCGCGCCCACCACGGCCTGCCCGGCCAGCTTGGCGCTGCTGCGCAGGCCCAGGCTCCGCTGCTTGTAGATCTTGATGAAGTCGTCGATGAAGCCGACGAAGCCCAGGCCCGCCATCAGCATCATCACCAGCAGCCCGGACACCGACGGGACCTGCCCGGTGGCGATGTCGCCCACGAAGAACCCGGTCACCGACGCGATCACGATGACGGTGCCGCCCATCGTGGGCGTGCCGCGCTTGGTCACATGGGCCGCGGGGCCCTCTTCCCTGATCAGCTGCCCGTACCCGCGCCGGGAGAACACCCGGATCGCCAGCGGGGTGCCGAGGAGCGCGATCAGCATGGACACCGCGCCCGCCACCAGGACCGCTTTCACTGCACTGCCTCCCCGGTCAAGGCGAGGGCGACCCGCTCCAGGCCGGCCGACCTCGACGCTTTGACCAGCACGACGTCTCCGGGCTCCAGCAGGTTGCCCAGGACCGCCACCGCGCTGCCCGCGTCGGGCACCCCGAGCAGCTGGCCGCGCCAGGACCGCTCCGCCCGGGCGCCGGACAGCATCGGCGCGGCGTCCTCGCCCACCACGATGAGCCCGGCGACTCCCGCCCGCGCGGCCAGCCCGCCGGCCTCCTCGTGGCGCAGCCGCGACTCGCCGCCCAGCTCGTTCATGGGCCCGAGCACCGCGAATGCGCGCCGCCCCCGCGCCACGACCGCCAGGGTCTTGATCGCCGCGGCCACCGCCTCGGGATTGGAGTTGTACGCGTCGTTGATCACGGTCACCCCGTCGGCCCGCTCGGTAACCTCCATCCGCCACCGGCTGCGGAGCGCCGCCTCGCACAGGGCGCCCGCCGCCGCGGCGGCCGGCAGGCCAAGCTCGCCAGCGAGGGCGGCCGCGGCCAGCGCGTTCGTCACGTTGTGCTCGCCGACCAGGCGCAGCCGCACGGGCGCGGACCCGTCGGGGGTCACCAGGGTGAACCCGGGGCGGCCGCTGCCGTCCAGCCGGACGCCCACCGCGCGCACGGTCGCCTCGCGGCCCCGGCCAAACGTGACAACCCTGGCCACGGTCCGCCCGGCCATCGCGAGCACCTGCGGGTCGTCGGAATTCAGCAGGGCCACCCCGTGCGCGGGCAGGGCCGCGGGCAGTTCCCCCTTGGCGCGCGCCACCTCCGCCAGCCCGCCGAACTCGCCCGTGTGCGCGTGTCCCACGCACAGGACCACGCCGAGCCGGGGCGGCGCGGTCTCGCACAGCCGGGCGATGTCGCCCGCCTTGCGCGCCGAGAGTTCCAGGACCAGGTACCGGGTTGCCTCGGTCACCCGCAGCACCGTCAGCGGATGGCCGATCTCGTTGTTGTAGGACCCTTGCGGCGCGACCGTGGGGCCCAGGCGCTCGATCAACTGCGCGGCGAGGTCCTTGGTCGTGGTCTTCCCCACCGACCCGGTGATGCCCGCGACGGCGAGGCCGGGCAGGGCGTCTACGGTAGCCCGGGCCAGCCGGGCGAGCGCCGCGGGCACATCCGGCGTGAGCAGCGCGGGCACCCCGGCGGGCCGGCTGGTGAGCACCGCCACGGCGCCGGCGGCGGCGGCGGCGCCCGCGAAGTCGTGCCCGTCCACGCGCTGCCCGGGCAGGGCCGCGAAGAGCGCCCCAGGGCCTGCCTTGCGGGAGTCGATGACCACGGAGTCCGCCACCGCGCCGGGATCGGCCACCAGGTCGGGCGACGCCCCGGTGACCCTGGCGACGGCCGCGAGCGACATCGGGATCACCGCAGCCCCTCTCCCGGCACACCGCGGCCAAGGCGGCGGGCGAGCGCGTCCGCGGCGACCTCGCGGTCGTCAAAGGGGAGCACGGTCCGGCCGACGTACTGGCCGCGCTCGTGGCCCTTGCCCGCCACCACCACCACGTCCCCCTTGTCGGCCATGGTGACCACCAGGCCGATGGCGGCGGCCCGGTCGGGCTCCACGATGATACGTGCCCGCTCCGCCTCATCGACGGTGAGCACGCCTTGGAGCATCTCGGCGAGAATGGCCAGCGGATCCTCCGAGCGGGGGTTGTCGCTGGTGAGGATCGCCAGGTCGGCGAGGCGGGCGGCGGCGGCACCCATCAGCGGCCGCTTGGCGGTGTCCCGGTCACCGCCGCACCCCAGCACGATGGCCAGCCGGCCGCCGGTGACGGGGCGCAGCGCGCGCAGGACCGCCTCCACCGCCCCCGGCTTGTGCGAGTAGTCGACGAGCACGGCGAAGTCCTGGCCGGCGTCCACCCGTTCCAGCCGCCCCGGCACGCCGGAGCACGCGGCGACCCCGGCCACCGCCGTGGCCAGGTGAATCCCGGATTCCACGAGCGCGACCACCGCCCCGAGGGCGTTGGCGACGTTGAACGGCCCCGGGAGGGCGACCGACGCGTCCGCCTCGACGCCGCCGGGGCCGATGATCCGGAACGTGCTGCCATCGGCTCCGCCGCGCACGTCGGCGGCCCGCCAGTCCGCGCCCTGGTCTCCCTCGGCCGAGAACGTGACCACGGGGATGCGCGCGCTGTCCGCGAGGCGCCTGCCGTGCGCGTCGTCGATGTTCACCACGCCCAGCCGCGCGTAGCTGGGGGTGAAGAGGCCCGCCTTCGCCGCGAAGTAGGCGTCGAGGTTGCCGTGGAAGTCCAGGTGGTCCTGGGACAGGTTGGTGAAGACGGCCACCTCGAAGGAGGTCCCGGAGACCCGGCCGAGCGCCAGCGCGTGGCTGGACACCTCCATCGCCGCCGCGGTGACGCCGCGCTCGGCCATGGCCGCGAACAGCGCCTGGAGGTCGGTCGCCTCGGGCGTGGTCAGGGTGCTCGCCTCCGCGGCGCCGGCGATCCGGGTCTCCACCCCGCCGATCAGGCCGGTCAGGTGCCCTGCCCGGCGCAGCCCGGAGTCAAGCAGGTAGGTGGTGGTGGTCTTGCCGCTCGTGCCGGTCACCCCGATCAGCAGGAGGCGGGCCGATGGGTGGCCGTAGACCCAGGATGCCACCTCCCCGAGCCTGGCCCGGGGGTCGGAGACCACGAAAACGGGCAGCCCGGACTGCCGCGCAGGCTCCCGGCCCGCCGGGTCGGTGAGCACGGCAACGGCGCCCGCCGCGGCCGCGTCCAGGCAGAACTGCGCGCCGTGGTGGTGGCTGCCGGGCAGCGCCGCGTACAGGTCGCCGGGCCGGACGCGCCGTGAGTCGTGGGCGACCCCCGACACGAGCTGCGGCCCGCCGGGGCCGGTGAACGGGTCCGGGCCAGCCCCGAACATGACGACGCCGAGCAACGCGGCCAGCCCGGACAGCGGGCGCCCGTGCGCGCTGAGGGGAGGCGGATCAGCAGGCACGGGCCGAGGCTACCGCTGATCACGGCGCGGTGAGCCGCACGTACGGACGCTTGCCGCCATCCGGCGGAATCTTCAGCGCCTGAAGTGCGAACCTCATCACCTGCCAGAAGGCAGGTCCGGCCACGTAGTTGCCGAAATAGTCGGCCTTCCGCGGGTTCTGGATGTTCACCGCGACCACGACCTGCGGGTGCGTGGCTGGCGCCATCCCGATGTAGCTCGACCCGTACTGGCACAGACAGTGCGCCTTGGCATCCCAGACCTGGGCGGTCCCGGTCTTGGACGCGACGGAGTAGCCGGGGATCTCGCCCCACGGCTGGTAGGCGAGGGTGGCGTCGAGGTAAGGAACCTGCTGGAGGATGGAGATAAGCTCCCGCGCGGTCGTTGGCTTGATGACGCGCTGTCTGTGCGCGCGGGGGGCGGGCACAAACTGGCCGGACGACCCGGTCGTGCCCGCCACGATGCTGGGCGTCACCCGGACCCCGCCGTTGGCGATCGTGGCGTATACGCCCGCCATCTGCACCGCGGTGGCCGCCACCCCCTGGCCGAAGGCCAGCGTGTACCGTTCGTCCCCCCACCACTGCGACACCGGTGGCAGCAGCCCGTCGCTCGCGCTGGGCAGCGGCAGGCCGGTCGGCACCCCCACGCCGAACGCCCGGTAGTAGCGGTACTGCACCTGCGGGCTGACGTGCTCGGCCACCTGGACCATGCCGACGTTGCTCGAGTGCGCGAGGACGCCGGCCAGGGTGAGCCGCTCGGTGGGGTGCGGATCTGCGTCGCGGAAGGGAAAGCCGTGCACCACGATCTGCTGCGGCACCGTGTACGGGGCCATGGGGGTCTGACCGTGCTCCAGGGCGGCCGCGGCGGTGATCACCTTGGCGGTGCTGCCGGGCGGGAAGACGGCCGACACCGGCAGGTCCACCGTGGACGCCAGGCTGGTCACGTTGCTGGGCAGGTAGGTCGGGTACTGCGCGAGGGCGAGGATCCGGCCGGTCGCCGGTTGCTCGACGACGATCGTGCACGAGTCCGCCTTGTTCGCCTTCACCCGCTGGGCACAGGCCTGCTCCGCCTGGTACTGCAGCGCCGACAGGATGGTGAGGCGGACGTCACCGCCGGGGACCAGGGGCCGCACCTTGCCGGTGCCGAACGGTATGGGCTGCCCCGAGGTCGCGGTCTGGACCTCCTCGCTGCCGTCGCGGCCGGCCAGCAGGGAGTTGAACGACTGCTCGATGCCCGCCTGGCCATTCAGGTCGCCCCCGGGGCCGCTGGACGTGGTGAAGCCGACCAGGTTGGCGGCGAGCTCCCCGTTCGGGTACACGCGGACGTACGTGGGCGCCGTGTTGACGCCGGCCAGGTTGTGGGCGGCCAGGATCGCTTCGACCTGGTTGCCCGTGGCGGCGGGCACGGCCTGCGCGAGGACCACGTAGTCCGGTGAGCTGGGGTGGTACAGCTTCCCGAGGATGGCGCTCTGCGTCATGTGCAGCGGGCCGGCGAGCAGGCTGGCGACCTGCTGCCGCATGCTCGCCGTCGCCTGCGGGGTCGTCCCCTTGATCTGCTGCGGGGAGGCGGTCACCGTGTCGTCCTGGACCGTCATGGCCAGGATGGTGCCGTCCGCGGTCGTGATGGTACCCCGCTCGGCCGGGATGCGGATGACCTGCAGCTTGCTCTGCTCCGCGAGCGCGCGGTACTTCGCTCCCTCCAGGGCCTGGAGCTGGATAAGCCTGCCCGCGACCAGCGACAGCGCGATGGCGACGCAGCCGAGGCTGGCCTGGAGGCGCCGGTCGGGGCGGGCTCGGCGAATGGTGGCGCGGCGCGCGGGGGGGCGGCGGGCTGGACGGCGCGCGGGCCGGCGGCGCGCGGCAGGGCGGCGCGGCGCGGGACGGCGGGCCGCAGCGCGGCGCGGCGCGGGGCGGCGCGCGCCAGGCGGGCCCTCAGCCGGCGGGCGCCCGGACGGGTCCGTGCGGCCCGGCCGTGGGGGGGTGCCCGGGCCGGGGGTGCCGCGGCCCGGCGGGAGCCCCCCCGGGCGCGTCCCCCGGGGATCGCTGGCCCGGCTCCTGGCGGCGTTGTCGCGGGGGCGCCCGGCGCCCGGCCGGCGCGGGCCGGATGCCACGGGCGGGCGCCCCGGCCCGCGCGGCCGGCTTCCGCCGTCACCGCCTGGTGCGGTCACGGCACGTACCCGGGAACCGTCGGCACCCCTGGCACCTGTTGTGGCTGGCTGACGATCTTGCCTGTCCTCAGGTCGAGGTAGTGCGCCAGCGGCGGTGCCAC
>Ga0207646_10001716_pt1 | contig 26631 bp, 25 predicted proteins | sample KBSK5502metaG_FD_184343 | JGI IMG/M metagenome (GOLD analysis project Ga0207646, IMG submission 184343) | Corn, switchgrass and miscanthus rhizosphere microbial communities from Kellogg Biological Station, Michigan, USA - KBS K5-50-2 metaG... | ecosystem: Host-associated > Plants > Roots >...
ACATCGTCCTGCGCCTGGTCGACTCGCCGCCCGTTCGCGTGGCGGCCCAGGGCGCCGCCGTGCACTCGTCGGTCACCGACGTGGCGAGCGTACAGATCCGCTTCGAATCGGGGACGATCGCGACCATCACCGCCAGCCGCGCCACCGAGGAAAAGGTCCGCACGCTGGCCATCACCATGCCGGATGCCTACATCCACCTCGACTACACGGATCAGGACATCCGCATCTACCGTCGCGCCAACCAGCAGTACACGATGAGCCGCAGGGCCATCCGCTACTCGCGCGCCTCGCTCGTCGAGCATCTGCAGGTGCACCGGGAGAACCCGCTGAAGCTCGAGATCCAGCACCTCATCGCCGCGCACCGCCGGCGTCAGGCGGGCGAGAAGGTCGACCTGAACCTTGCCGAGGATCTCACCTCGCTCGCGATGGCGCTCGAGATCGAGCGGATGATCCGCGACGGCGTTCCCGAGATCGCGTGGCCGAAGGAGCTGCCGTGGAGCGGTCGCTCGGATTGATGTGCGGTGCCGGCGAGCTGCCGGCGCTGATGGCGTCCGAAGCGCGGCGTCGGGGATGGCGCGTCATCGCCTTCGCGTTCGCGGCGGAGACGGGCGCCGCGGGCCATGCGGCGCGCGTCGTGCCGTCCGCCATTGCCGAGATGGCGCCCGTCATCGCCGTGCTTCAAGAGGAAAAAGTCACCGGTGTCCTCTTCTCGGGCAAGTTCTGGATGGGTGACCTGCTGCGCGCGGAGTCCGTGGACGACGCGCACCGCGCCATGGCCCGCCGTGCGGGCGGCCTGCTGGACGGCAACGTCAAGGCCGTGCTGCTGGCCACGCTCGCCGGCATGGGTATCGAGCTGCTCGACCAGCGCCCGTTCCTCGGCGCGGGGCTGCCCGGCGAGAGCATCCTGGCCGCGCGGACGCCGACCGCGGACGAGTGGGTGGACGTGCGACGCGGACTCACCGTCGCACGCGCGGCGGCCGACTGGAGCGTCGGGCAAACCGTGGTGGTGCGCCGCGGCGCGGTGAGCGCGGTGGAGGCGATCGAGGGCACGACCGCCGCGATTCTTCGCGGCACTGCGCTCAGCGGTCCGGGCGCCGTGGTCGTGAAGGCGGTCGGTGCCGAGCACGACTTTCGCTTCGACGTGCCGACGATCGGGCCGGACACGATCGACGCCGCCGCCGAGGGCGGCGCCGCCGTCGTCGCGTTCGAGGCCGAGCGGGTGTTCGTGCTCGAGCGGGAAACGACCGCGCGGCGCGCCGACGCCGCGTCCATCGCGCTGGTCAGCACGCGTGGCGTCGGCGCCTGAGCGTCCGCGCTCGATCATGCTCGTGGCCGGCGAGGCGTCCGGTGACCTGCACGGCGCAACGCTCGCCCGCGCGCTGCGCGCGGCGGCCCCGCGTGTGCGTCTGTTCGGCATGGGCGGGCGTCGCATGGCCGCCGAGGGCGTCGAGCTGCTCGTCGATTTGACCGCGGCGGCGACGATGGGCAGCGCGGAGGCGCTCCGCGGCCTGCCCGATCTGGTTCGCGCGTACCGCCGGCTTCGAGCGGCGGTGATCGGCGCGGAGCGCCCGGACGCCCTCGTCGTCATCGACTTTCCCGAGTTCAATCTCCGACTGGCGCGGGCCGCGCGACGCCGCGGCATTGCCGTCGCGTATTTCATTCCCCCGCAGATCTGGGCGTGGCGACCGTGGCGTGTGCGTGTCATCCGCCGGACGATTTCGCTCGTCCTCGCTGTCTTTCCGTTCGAGACGGCGCTCTACCGGCGCGCCGGCGTGCCGGTGGCGTTCATCGGGCATCCGGTGCTCGACGCGCTCGCCGAGGCGCCTTCCCGCGCGCAGGCACGCAAGGAGCTCGGCGTCAACGGCGACGCGCCCGTCATCGGCCTCCTGCCCGGGAGCCGCCGCCAGGAAGTGGCCGGCGTGCTGCCTGCCATGCGTGTGGCGGCGGCGCTCATTGCCGCCAAGCATCCCGACGCCCGCTTCCTGGTGGCGCAAGCGCCCACCGTGGACGCGCGAGATCTACGCGCCGACGCCGGTCCGCCGCTTCGCCTCGTTGCCGGCCAGACGTACACGGTGATGCGCGCCGCCGATCTGCTGCTCGTGACCTCGGGCACGGCAACGCTCGAGGCCGCGTTGCTCGGCACGCCGATGGTCGTCTGCTATCGGCTCTCGCGCCTGACCGAGCTGTTGTTCAAGCCGCTCATTCGCGTGCCGTGGATCAGCCTCGCCAACATCGCGCTCGGCCGCGCGGTGGTGCCCGAGCTGTATCAGCGCGCGCTGACGGGTCCTGCGCTCGGCCGCGAGGCGCTGCGTTTGCTCGGCTCGCCACCGGCGCTCGCGTGCCAACGCGAGGCATTCGGCGAGCTCGCGGGCCAGCTCGGCGAGCCCGGCGTCGGCGCGCGCGCCGCGCGCCACATCCTCGACTTAGCCGCGACCGGCGCGCAGCGACACGCGCCTAGCGCAGGCCACCCACGGCCCGAGCCGGCCTCGCGGGCCCCGCTACAATGACGCCACGCGCATCTGGCGCAGGCCACCCACGGCCCGAGCCGGCCTCGCGGGCCCCGCTACAATGACGCCACGCGCATCTAGAGCAGCCCACCCGCGGTATGAGCCGGCCTCGCTACAAATCATCCCTCGGCTGCTGCCGGCCGTCGCCGCCGCCGCCGTCAGCGCGCTCGGGATGACACTCTCCGTGCGAGTCGTCGGCGCGGAGGCGCTGCGGCCGCTGTGGCAGGGCGGTCGGCCGCTGATCTACGGCGTGTGGCACGCTCGCATTCTGATGGTGCCGTGGCTCAACGCGCGCCTCCGCCAGCACGAGGCTGCGCGCCGCGTGACGGTGCTCGCGAGTCGTTCGCGCGACGGCCAGCTGATGGCGCAGTTCGCGCAGCGCTTCGGCCTTGCGGTCGTGCGCGGTTCGTCGTCGCGCGGCGGGCTCGAGGCGCTGCGCGAGCTGGTGCGCGCCCTGCGGGCCGGCGACGATGTGGCGATGGTGCCTGACGGCCCGCGCGGACCCGCCTGCCGGCTGCAGGGCGGCATCGTGGCGCTGGCGGCGGCGACCGGCGCGCCGATCGTTCCGGTCGGCGTCGCGGCGTCGCCCGCGCGACGCCTCGGCTCGTGGGACCGCTTCATGGTGCCGATGCCCTTCGCGCGTTGTGGCGTCGCCTTCGGTGGTCTCGTCGAGGTGAAGCGCCACGACGATCGAGAGGAGGCGCGCGTGCGTGTCGAGCACGCGCTCGCCGACGCCACCACGGCAGCGGACACGCTCGCGGGAGCGCGCCCGTGACCTATCTCCTGTACACCGCGCTGCTCGCCGCCGGCGTCACGGCCTACGCTCCGGTTGCCGTCGCACGCCGGATCACCCGCGGCGTGCCGCTCAATCTCAGAGCGCGGTTCGGCTTCGGCCGCGAGCAGGGCTCCGGCCCGCGCGGCTGGATCCACGCCGTTTCGGTCGGGGAGGCCATCGCCGCCGCGCCGCTGGTGGAGGGGCTGCGCAGCGCGTACCCGTCGCTCCCGCTCATAGTGACGACGGTGACGCCGACAGGCGCGCGCATCGTGACCGAGCGATTCGCGGGCATCGCGAGCCATCGCTACTTCCCGCTCGACTTTCCCGCCGCGGTCCGGCGAACGCTCACGGCGATCGATCCGGCGTTCTTCATCTGCATGGAGACGGAGCTGTGGCCCAATATGCTGCGCGCGCTGGCCGCGCGCGGCGTGCCGACGATGATCGCCAACGGCCGGCTCTCCGACCGCTCGTTCCGCCGGTATCGGCTGGTTCGCTCGGCACTGCGGGGGGTGTTGGCCGGCATCACGGTGTTCGGAATGCGCTCCGACGAGGACGCGCGCCGGATCATCGCGCTCGGCGCGCCGGCCGAACGCGTCGTGGTGACAGGGAACCTCAAGAACGACGCGCCGACCGACGCGGCCGGGGCCGCCGACCTGTGGCGCCGCCTGCTGGGACTGTCGCGCGAGCAGCGGGTGTGGATCGCGGGCAGCACGCATCGAGGCGAGGAGGAGGCCGTGCTGACGGCTCACGCGGCGGCGGCCGCGGAGTATTCCGGGCTGACCCTGGTCCTGGCGCCTCGGCATCCCGAGCGCGTGGCCGAGGTGCTCGCGCTCGTGAACGCGCGCGGGTATCGCGCCGTCGAGCGCAGCCGATTGCCCGCCGAGCGGAATCGGTTCACGCAGGACGTCATCGTGGTCGATACCGTCGGCGAGCTCGCGCAGATGTACGCGCTCGGCGAGGTCGTGTTCGTGGGCGGCAGCCTCGTGCCGCGCGGCGGCCACAACGTGCTCGAGCCCGCCCTGCGCCGCAAGCCCGTGCTCATGGGGCCGCACACCGACAATTTTCGAGAGGCCGCCTCACTCCTGACGGCGAGCGGCGGCGCCGTCGTCGTGCATGACGCCGCGGCGATGGGACTCGAGTTGCGTCGGCTGCTCGCCGATCCCGCGCTGGCGTCGCGGCGGGGCGAGGCGGCGTTCGCCGCCGTCGCCGCGCAGCACGGCGCCGTGCGGCAGACGCTCGATCTCGTTGCGCGCGTTCTCGACCCGGACTCGGACGGACGCTGGGGGAACGGCGGGCGATGAGCGACGTGAGCGAGCGCGTCACGCGCGCGTGGCAGCGCGGCGTCGGGCCGGCCGCCTCGAGAGTGCTCGGTGTCGCCGCCGAGGGCTATCGCGGGCTCCTCGATGCACGCGAGTGGCTGTATGCGCGCGGCGTGCTCCGAAGCCGCGCGCTCGGCGTGCCGGTCGTGTCGGTGGGCAATCTCACGGTGGGCGGCACCGGCAAGACCCCGGCCGTCGAGCTGGCGGTGCGCATGCTGATGGATCTCGGCCACCGCCCCGCGGTGGTGAGCCGCGGTTACGGCCGTCGCGGCGGCGGCATTCAGATCGTCGCCGACGCGGCCTCGATTCGTCTCGACGCCGACGAGGGCGGTGACGAGCCGTTCCTGCTCGCGCGCCGGCTGCCTGGCGTGCCCGTCGTCGTCGGGGCGAATCGCTATGAGGCCGGCCGTCACGCCATGGAGCGCTTCGGCGTGAGCGCGCTCGTGCTCGACGACGGCTTTCAGCACCGGACTCTCGCCAAGGATCTCGAGATCGTCATGGCGCGCGCCCGCGCCCCGTGGGGAAACGGTCGGCTGTTGCCCGGAGGCCCGCTGCGCGAGCCATTGGCGGCGCTGGCGCGCGCGCAGCTGATCGTGGTGACGGGCGCACGTGACTCCGCGGATATCCGCGAGGTCGCGGCCGATGCGCGTGTTCACGCGCCCGGCGTTCCGATTCTCGCCGCCCGCCACGTACCGACCGGATGCTGGGAGGCGGGTAGCATGCGCGATCTCGGCACCGACGCGCTGCGCGGGCTCAAGCTGTTCGCGTTCGCCGGCATCGGCTCCCCGGAGGGTTTTCGACAGACGCTCCAGGAAACGGGCGCAGTCGAGGCGGGATTCGCGCGGTTCGCCGATCATCATCGGTACACGCCCGACGAGCTCGGGGAGCTCGAGCGGCGTGCAGATGCTGTCTCGGCCATCGGCCTCGTCACCACGGAGAAAGACTGGGCGCGCCTGCGCGGACTGCCGCCGCGTGGCGTGCCGCTCTACGTGCTGGCCGTCCGGCTGGCGTTGCTGTCGGGCGAGCCGGACTGGCGCGCGGCGTTCGCGCGCGCGTGTCCCATGCCGTCGGCATGATCGCGTCTCTCGCGATCCGCCTCCCGAACTGGCTCGGCGACACGGTGATGGCCGAGCCCGCGCTCCGCGCGCTGCGCCGCGCGTACCCCGAGGCCCGCGTGCTGCTGGCCGGGCCGTGGGCGACGGTACTCGCCGGCCAGGGGCTTGCCGACACACTCGTGACGTATCCGCGTCCGTGGGCCGGCCGGCTGGCCGCCGCCGACGTGGTGCGCCGCTTCGCGCCCGACACCGCCGTGCTGCTGCCCAATTCTCTCGAGTCGGCGCTCGCCGCGTGGTACTGGGGCGCGCGCCGTCGCGTCGGCTTCGACGCCGGAGGACGCGGCATCGCGCTCACCGACGTGCTCGCGCTGCCCACACCGCGGCGTCACCAGATCGACGAGTACGTGATGCTGGCCGAGCGCTGCGCGGCGCGGGTCGAGGACGCCGTCCCCACGCTCGCGCCGCCGCCCGCCGGCGCCGCCGAACGCGCGGAGGCGCGCGCGCTGCTCGAGGCGGCCGGCGTGCGACACGGATGTCCGGCGATCGGCGTGCATCTCGGCGCGGCCTTTGGGCCGGCGAAGACATGGCCGCTGGAGCGCGTCGTCGAATTCTGCCGGCTGCTCGACGCCGTCGGCGCCCACGCCGTGCTGCTCGGCACGGAGCACGAAGCGCCCGCGGCGGCGATCATCGCGGCGCAGGCGCCGGCGGCGATGCTGGCCGGCCGCGACCGTCCCGCGCTTCTGCCCTCGCTGCTCGCGGAGCTCGACGCGCTCGTGGCGGGCGATACGGGCGTCGCGCATCTCGCCGCCGCGCTCGGCACGCCGGTCGTGGCCCTGTTCGGGCCCACCGATCCCGCGCTGTCGGCGCCGCGCGGTCGCGCGCTGGCGCTGACCCATCCCGTGCCGTGCGCGCCGTGCTTTTATCGCGTGTGCCCCATCGAGCACCCGTGTCTGCGCGGGCTCGACGCCCCGCGCGTGCGCGATGCCGTGCTGACGCTGATCGCGAGCGCGCCGGCCGGCGGAACCGCGGCGACTTTGCCGCGCGGCTCGCAAGAGCCGACGGGATGGCGGCGGTGAGCACCCGCGCGCTGACCGTTCTGCACCTGGCGACGAACCGCTGGTGGACGGGCAGCGCCGACCCGACGATCCGGCTGGCCAGCGCCCAGCAGGCGCGCGGCCACCGCGTGCTCCTCGCCGTGCCGCCCGGCGACCGGTTCGAGGCCAAGGCGCGCGAGGCGGGCCTGACGCTGCTCGACGGCTTTCACCTGCGCGCGCGCCTGGCGCCGTTGCAGATCGCGCGCGACGCGGCCCGACTGCGCCGCGCCGCTCGCGAGCACGTCGTGGACGTGCTGCACGCGCATCACTCGCACGATCACTGGTTGGCGCTGCTCGCGCGGCCCTCCGTCGGTGGCCGCCGCCCGCCGGTGGCACGCACGTTTCACGCGCTGCGCGCGGTCAAGCGCGACGCGGCCTCGCGGCGACTCTATGGGCGCACCGGCGCCGCGCTCGCCGTTTCGCGCCAGATCGAGGTGCGCTGCCGGGAGGCGGGGTTCGCGGCGGAGCGCGTCTACTGGACGCCCGGCATGGCCGACCTCGCGCGCTTCGCCGGCTCTGCCGATGGACGCAAGGTACGCGAGGAGTTCGCAGTCGGCGACTCACCCCTCGTCGTGTCGGTCGCGCGCCTGGCGCCTCACCGTGGCCACGACCTGTTGCTCGCCGGCTTTCGCGGACTGCTCGCCACGGTACCCGCGGCGCGGCTGCTCCTGGTCGGCAAGGGCGAGATGCGCGAGCGGCTGGAGCGGCTCGTCGCCGAGCAAGGGCTGGCGCGGCAGGTGAGCTTCGCGGGCTATCGCGACCACGACTTGCCGGCCGTGCTGGCGGCCGCCGACTGCTTCGCGCTCATGGCGCCGGGCTCCGACGATTCGTGCCGTGCCGCGCTGGAGGCGATGGCCGCCGCGCGGCCGGTCGTCGCGCGCGCGCTCGGCGCGCTGCCCGAAACGGTGGTGCACGGCGAGACGGGACTGCTCGTACAGGACGACCGGCCCGAGGCCGTCGCATCGGCGTTGGGCGCGGTGCTCGCCGATCGCCCGAGGGCGGCCGCGATGGGCGCGGCGGGACGGCGCCGGGCCGAGGCGGAGTTTGGCGCGGGGCGGGTCGTGGAGATCGTGGAGCGCGCGTACCGGGCGATGCTCGAAAGCCGGGCGGTAGCGGTGAGCACGCGGCGGTGAGAATCCTGCATCTCATGTCCTGTCGCGGCTGGTCCTCGGACGCCTATTGGGCGGCGCGGGCTTGTCGCGAGCTCGAGCGCCGCGGCCACGCCGTAACGCTGGGCTGCAAGCGCGGAACCGACGAGCGCGTCATCGACCGCGCGCGGGCCGAGGGCGTGACGCGCATCGAGACGTTCGAGATGGCCGGTGGGCTACGGCTCGCGCGCGATGGTGCGGATCTCAGGCGCCTCGCGCGCGCGATGCGCGAGGTTGACGTCGTGCACGTCCATCGCGGCAAGGAGCATTGGCTCGCCGTGGCCGCCGCCTATCTCACCGGGGGTCCGCGCCCGCCCATCGTCCGCACCCGTCACATCGCTCAGGCCGTGCGTCCGCACGCCGGTAATCGCTGGCTCTATCGCCGCGCGACCGCGCTCGTGATCACGGTCACGGAGGCGATCCGCCGTCAGTATCTCGCCTCCGGCCTCTTGCCGGCCGAGCGCGTCGTCGCACTGCCGGGCGGCGCCGACGTCGACACATACCGGCCGCAGCGGGCGGATCCGGCCGTTCGCGAGCGGCTCGGTGGTGGGGACACGCCATTGGTGGGACTCGTGTCGGGGCTGCGGGTGATGAAGGGCCACCAGACCGTCATCGACGCCGTCGTCCGCCTGGTGTCACGCGGGGTCGCGCCGCGCGTCGTCTTCGTCGGTCGCGGCGGTCACGAGGCCGCGGTGCTCGAGGCCATTCGCCGCGCCGGCCTCGAAGACCGCGTGAAGATCGCGGGCTTCGCGTCCGACCTGCCGGCGGTGATGGCGGCGCTCGACGTCGCGCTGTACGTCCCGCTGGAATCCGACGGCATGTCGCGTGTGCTGTTCGAATATCTGGCGGCAGGGCGGCCGCTGATCGCCTCGCGCACCGGCGTGGTGCCCGAGGCGCTCGCCGATGGCGTGCACGCGCTGCTCGTGCCGGCCGGGGACGCGGCGGCGCTCGCCGACGGCCTCGCGCGGCTGTTGGGAAACGCGGCGCTTCGCGGACGACTCGGCAAAGCCGCCCGCGCGCTGGCGCTGGAACGCTACTCGGGCGCGCGACTGGCGGAGGCCCTCGAAGCACATTACGCGCGCCTCGTGGCGTGAAGGTTTCCGTCCTTGCCTTCGATCTCTCGGACAACGCCACGGGTCGCGCCGATCTGCTCGCGCGCCTGCTGGCTCCACGCTACGAGGTGGAGGTCGTGGGGCCGCGCTTCGCCGACGAGATCTGGCGTCCGACGCGCGATGGCGCTGTTCGTTACCGCGCCGTGCCCGGTGCACGCTGGCCATCATTCGCCTCGTCGCTGCCCGCGCTGGCGCGCCTGGCCGATGGCGATGTGCTGCTGGCCTCCAAGCCGCGGCCGACCAGCTTCGGCGTCGCCCTGCTCGCGCGGCGTCAGCGACGGCGGCCGCTGCTCCTCGACATCGACGACTGGGAGCTCGGCTTCTTCTATCGCGGCGGCTTCTGGGGACGTGTCGGCCGGCTGCTCAATCTTTCCAATCCGAATGCACTGCCGTGGACGTGGCTCGCCGAGCGACTGATCTCACGTGCCGACGCGCTGACCGTTGCCTCGCGCTTCCTTGCGGACCGCTTCCCAGGCGTGCTCGTCCCCCATGTCCGCGATACGGACGCGTGGGCCCCGGAGCGGTTCGATCGCGCGGCGGCTCGCGCGCGGCTGGGCGTGGGTGAGGCGCGGGTGGTGATGTTTCTCGGCACGCCACGCGGCCACAAGGGCGTCGACGACCTCGTGGAGGCCACGGCCGGACTCGACGGCGCGCGGCTCCTGCTCGTGGGCGCCGCCGCCGACAGCGCCGCCGCGCGGCGCTGGGGCGGACACGAGCACGTCACGATCGTCGGCGAGATCGCGTTCGACGACGTGCCGCGCTATCTCATCGCCGCCGACGTGGTCGCCGTCCCGCAGCGCGCGACGACGGATACGATCGGCCAGGTGCCCGCGAAGCTCTTCGACGCGATGGCGCTCGGCCGGCCGATCGTGTCCACGGCCGTGTCGATGATCCCGGAGATTCTCGAGGGCTGCGGCGTTCTCGTGCCCCCGCAGAATCCGATCGCGCTGCGCGCGGCGCTGGGCCGGCTGCTCGACGATCCGGCCGGCGCGGCCGAGCTCGGCCGTCGCGCGCGTCAGCGCTGCGCCGAACGCTACAGCTTCACCGCCGCGCGCGCCCTCCTGTTTCCGTTGATCGATGATCTGGCGTCTCGCTTCGGCGTTACCCGAGGCACGTGATTGGTGCGGAGATGAAGAAGCTTGTCATCGTGCGCAGGTGTGTCGCGCGTTGCGGGGCGCGGGGGCGGCGGGGGCCCCGCGAGGGCCGTGGCTTCTGGGTATTGCGTCGGTTCCGCCTGTGTATCGTGGCTCCATGACAGGCGCCGAACTATTGTCGATTTGCGTGCCCGAGCGGGGCCGCCGCGCGCCCGCGCCGCGCCGCGCCGGCGCACATTGCGCGTGATGAAGATTCTGATCATCTCGCGGCCGTACGCGTTTCACGGCGGCGTCGAAAGCGCGACGGCCGGCCTCCTGCGCGCGCTCGTCGCCCACGGCCACGACGTGCACCGCGCGGGGCCGGGACGGCAGGCCCCTGCGCCGGGCGTGACCGACCATCGCCTGCGAATGCCACCACTGCCCTCGACGACCCGAGGCGTGGCGCTCGCGGTGGCCGCCGCGATGGTGGCGCGCCGACGCGGATGGGACGTCGTCCAGAGCCACGAGCGCACGCTGGTGCAGGACGTATACCGCGCGGGCGAGGGCTCGCACCGCGCATACCTCGACGCCACCGGCGGGCCCGCGGGCCGGTGGCTCCATCATGCGGTGACGCTCGCGCTCGAGCGCCGCGTGTTCGCGCGCACGCCGCAGATCGTCGCGATCTCGCGACGCGGCGCTCAGGAGATCAGCGAGCGCCACGCCGTGCCGCCCGCGCGGCTGTCCGTCGTCTACAACGGCGTCGATCTCGAGCGGTTTCATCCGCGGCTACGCGGTCAGTATCACGACGCCGCGCGGATGGAGGCTGGAATTCCGCCGGGCGCCTTCACCGTACTGTTCGCCGGCAGCGGCTTTCCGCGCAAGGGTCTCGCCACGGCGATCCGGGGCCTCGCACGTCTGTCCGACACGGGGGCACGTCTCATCGTGCTCGGGCGCGGCGACGCGTCGCCGTACCGACGTCTCGCCGCCGAGCTCGGTGTCGGCGACCGCGTCGTGTGGCTCGGCGCGCGGGCCGACATCGAGCGCTGGTACGGCGCCGCCGATGCGCTGGCCCTGCCGACGCGCTATGAGCCGTTCGGCAACGTCCATCTCGAGGCGCTCGCCTGTGGGCTGCCCGTCGTGACGAGCCTCGTGGCCGGCGGCGCCGAGGTGCTGAACGATCGCTGCGGCGCGGCCATCGCGCCCGACGACGACGCCGGCCTCGCCACCGCGCTGGAAAAGCTCCGCGGCCGCCCCGTGGCCGAGCTGCGCGACGCCGCCCGTGTGGCGGCCGAGCCGTTCACGTTTGCGCGGCAGGTGCAGGCGCTGGAAGAGGTCTATCGTCGGTTGGGGCGCAACCGCTGATTTTTCTTGAGCAAACGACATCGACAGCATAGACTGCCCAGGTGGGTCATCGCCCCGCTGTCTTCATCGACCGCGACGGGACGCTGACGGAGGAAGTGGGGTACGTGAACCATCCGTCCCGACTCCGGTTACTGCCGCGCTCGGCCGAGGCCATCCGCCGGATCAACGCCGCCGGCCTCGCCGCGGTCGTCGTCACCAACCAAGCAGGCCTGGCGCGCGGCTACTTCTCTGTCGACGTGCTGCGCGCGACGAACGAGGCGCTCGCGGAACAGCTGAAGGACGCGGGCGCACATCTCGATGGCGTGTACGTGTGCCCGCATCACCCGACCGAGGGCGCGCCGCCGTACCGCACCGTGTGTGACTGCCGCAAGCCGGCGCCGGGGCTGCTCCAACGCGCGGCGCTCGAGCTCGATCTCGACCTGACGGCGTCGGCGATGGTCGGCGACAAGGCGAGCGATCTCGTCCCGGCGCGAACCGTCGGCGCGCGCGCGATCCTCGTGCTGACCGGCTACGGCCGCGGTGAGTGGGAATATCGCCGCGCCGAGCTCCCCGTGGCGCCCGACTATGTCGCCGCCGATTTGCTCGACGCCGTGGAGTGGGTGCTGAAGTGAGCGGCGGCGTCACCACGCGGCTGCGCGGCCTCGTCGAGGCCTTCGCGGGCAAGACGCTCGTCGTGGTCGGCGATCTCCTCATCGACGAGTACCTCTACGGCAAGCCGGCGCGAATCTCGCGCGAGGCGCCCGTGTTGATCTTGCGCTTCACCGAGCGCGAGGTGAGTCTCGGCGGCGCCGGCAACGCGGCTCACAACGTGCACGATCTGGCCGCGCGCGTCGTGCCGATCGGCGTGGTCGGCAAGGATCCCGCCGGCGACGAGCTGCTTGCGCTGTTCCACAGCACGGGCATCCCGACCGACGGCATCGTGTCCGAGACCGGCCGCGTGACGCCGGTGAAGACGCGCATCATGGCCGGCGGCTATCAGGCCACGCGGCAGCAGGTCGTGCGGCTCGATCGCGAGCCCTCGCACGAGCCGCAGCCGATCACCGAGGATGCACTGCTCGCGCGCCTGACGTCGCTGGCCGCGCGCGCCGACGCCATTGTCGTCTCGGATTATGGCTACGGCACGGTCACGCCGCGCGTGTTCGAGCGCATCCGTTCGATCGCGCGCCGCACGGGCGCCGTGGTGACGGTCGACAGCCGGTACGGCCTGCTGCGCTTCACCGGCGTGACGGCCGCCACGCCCAACGAGGCCGAGCTCGAGCAGCTGGCCGGCGGCCCGGCTGACGACGAGCGCGACGTCGAGAAGGCGGGCCGTCAGCTGCTGGAGCGGCTCGACGCCCGCATGCTCCTGGTCACGCGTGGCAGCCGCGGCATGGCGCTGCTCGAGCGCGACGGTGCGACCACGTTCATCCCGGTCCACGGCACCGACGAGATCGCCGACGTCACCGGCGCGGGCGACACCGTCATCAGCGTGTTCACGCTGGCGCTGGCGTGTGGGGCGCCGCCCCTCGACGCCGCGACGCTCGCCAACATCGCCGGCGGTATCGTCGTCATGAAGCGTGGCACGGCCACCGTCGCGCCCGCGGAGCTCCGCCAGTCGATTGGTGGCAGTTGACCGTAGCGGAGGCGGCGAAAATCGCCGACCGCCTTCGAGCCGACGGCAAACGGATCGTCCTCGCCAACGGCTGCTTCGACCTGCTGCACGTCGGTCACGTTCGCTATCTCGAGGCCGCGCGCGCGCTCGGCGACGTTCTCTTCGTCGGCATCAACGGGGACGCGGCGGTGGCGCGTCTCAAAGGGGCGGGGCGGCCGCTCATGCCCGCCGCCGAGCGGACGGAGGTGCTCGGTGCGCTGCGCGCGGTCGATCACGTCGTCGTGTTCGACGACGACACGGCGGATGCGCTCGTGGCGGCGATCCGACCGGACGTGCACGCGAAGGGGACCGACTACACGCCCGAAACGGTTCCGGAGCGTGACACCGTTCGACGTTACGGTGGCACCGTCGTGATCGTCGGCGACCCGAAGGGTCACGCGACGCGCGACGCCATCCAGACGATCGTGGAGCGATTCGCCCGTGCCCGCTGAGCCGCGCGCCATCGCGCTCGTCAAGCTGTCCTCCCTCGGCGACGTGATCCACGCGCTGCCCGTGGCCGAGGCGCTGGCCGCCGCGTTTCCCCGCACGCGACTGGCATGGCTCGTGGAACGCCGGGAGTCGGCCTTGCTGCGCGATCATCCGGCGCTCGACGAGGTGATCGACGTGGATACGCGCGCCTGGCGGTCGGCGCGCACGCCCGCCCAGCTGCTCGCTGTCGGCGGCAGCATCGTCGCGCTGCGGCGCCGACTACGCGCCGCGCGGTTCGACGTGGCCATCGACATGCAGGGCCTCGTGAAGTCGGGCGCCGTCGCACGGGCGACGGGCGCGCCGCTGCGCATCGGCTTCGCCGTCGGCTGGAGTCGCGAGCGGCTCAACGCGCTCTTCACGACGCGACGGGTGGTGCCGCCACCTCAGGCGCGTCACGTGGTCGACCAGTACCTCACGCTGCTGGAGCCGCTCGGCGTGAGCGTGCCGCCGGGACGCGCGCGCTTCCGGCTGCCGACGCGCGCGGCGGCCGAGTCGCGGATCGACGACTTCTTCGTCGGCGTCGGCCTCAAACCGCGTCACCGGCTCGTCGTGCTCAATCCCGGCGCGGGCCGCACGAACAAGCGCTGGCCGGTGAGGTGCTTTCGCGCGCTCGCCGAGCGGCTTTGTCACGAGCACGGGGCGCAGGTGCTCGTGCTCTGGGGCCCGCGCGAGGGCGAAGCGGCGCGCGCCATCGCCGAGATCCCGGCGCCACGGCCGGCCCTGGCGCCGCCGACGGACCTCGACGAGCTCGCCGCCGTCGCGCGCCGCGCGTCGGTGATGGTGGCGGGCGATACCGGACCGCTACATCTCGCGGCCGCCGTCGGCACGCCGTGCGTGGGTCTCTACGGGCCGACGTCCGGCACGCGTAACGGACCCTACGGCGCCGGCCATCACGTGATCGCCGCGCCCGACGGCAAGATGGCCGCGCTCGACGTGGCGCCCGTTCTCGACGCCACCCTCGAGGTTCTCGGCCGGTGAGTCGGCTCTCGGTGGTCCTGGTCACGCGCAACGAGGAGGAGCGCCTGCGGGCGTGCCTGGAGTCGGTGGCGTGGGCCGACGAGATCGTGGTCGTGGACGCGGAGTCCGAGGACAAGACCGCCACCATCGCGCGCGAGTTCACCGATCACGTCGTCGTTCGGCCGTGGCCCGGCTATGCGCTTCAGAAGAATCTGGCGATCGATCTCGCGACGGGCGACTGGGCGCTGTCGCTCGACGCCGACGAGGTCGTGTCGGCCGAGCTCGCTGACGACATCCGCCGCGTCCTCGCAGCGGACGGGCCGGCCGACGGCTACGCGGTGCCGCGCCGTAATATCTTCTGGGGCCGCTGGGTCCGTCACGGGGGGCTCTACCCCGACCATCAGATACGGCTGTTCCGGCGCACGCGCGGACGCTTCAACGCGCGCGCCGTCCACGAGTCGGTGAGCGTGGACGGCCGCGTCGAGCGGCTCGTCGGGCATCTCGAGCATCGCTCGTACCGCGATCTCAGCGACTTCCTCGCTCGCGCCGACCGTTACTCCACGCTCGCCGCCGATGAGGCCGTGGCTCGGGGACGCCGGGCGCGCCTCGCGGACTTCGTGCTGCGACCACTCGGCCGCTTTCTCGTCATGTACGTGGTGCGCCGCGGCTTCCTCGACGGCTGGAGGGGGTTCCTTCTGGCCAGCCTCTATGCGTACTATGTGCTGATTCGCACGGCAAAGATCTGGGAGAGGACGAAAGCGTGATGGTCGGCAGAGAGCGCGTGCTGTCGGGAATGCGACCGAGCGGGCGGCTGCACCTGGGCAATTACCTCGGCGCGCTCGCCAACTGGGTCAAGCTTCAAGATACGTACGACTGCTTCTACTTCTCCGCCGACTGGCACGTGCTCACGGACCGGCTCGATACCTCGCAGGTCCCGCAGCACACCATCGAGATGGTCGCGGACTGGCTCGGCGCCGGGCTCGATCCCGAGCGCTCGACGCTGTTCATCCAGTCGCTGGTGCCCGAGCACGCCGAGCTGCACCTGCTATTCTCCATGGTGACCCCGGTATCGTGGCTCGAGCGCGTGCCGACCTATCGCGAGCGGATCGAGCAGCAGGAGATCACGTCGCCATCCTACGGACTGCTCGGCTATCCGCTGCTGCAGTCGGCGGACATCCTCATGTACAAGCCGAAGTGGGTGCCGGTGGGGATCGACCAGGCGCCGCACGTCGAGCTCACGCGCGAAGTGGCCCGGCGTTTCAACAACGCGTTCGGCGAGGTCTTCCCGGAGCCGGACGTCAAGCTGACGGAGATTCCGAAGGTGCCCGGCACCGACGGGCGCAAGATGTCCAAGTCCTACGGCAACGACATCGAGCTCGCCGACTCGCCGGAGACGATCCGTGCCAAGGTGCGGCCGATGATGACCGACCCCGCGCGCAAGCGGCGCTCGGATCCCGGCAACCCGGACATCTGCCCGGTGTTCGACCTGCACAAGATCTTCACGCCGCCGGCCGAGCGCGAGTACTGTGCGACGAACTGCCGCACCGCCGGCTTCGGGTGTCTGGACTGCAAGGAGATTCTGCTCAAGCACATGCTGCCGCCGCTGGAGAAGATCCGCGAGCGCCGCCAGCAGTTCGTCGAGAAGCCCAACCGCATCGTAGAGATCCTGCACGAGGGGAGCCGCCGCGCGCGAGCGGTGGCGGCTCGCACGATGGAGGAGGTGAGGACCGCGGTGCATCTGACACCATGATGGCAGTGCGAGCCGCAGCCGAAGGCGAGGCGAGTCTATGATCGACACCGAGCTCAGGCTTCGCGTCGGAACGTTCGAAGGCCCGTTCGACCTGCTCCTTCACCTCTGTCGCACCAACGAGATCGACCTCGCCGCACTGCCGGTGCGCACGATCACCGACCAGTACCTGGTGCACCTCGAGGCGGTCGAGTTCCGCGATCTCGAGACGGCCGGCGCGTATCTCGTGATGGCCGCCACCCTCATCTACTTGAAGTCCAAGCTGCTGGTGCCGCCCGACGAGAGCGAGGAGGAGCTCGACGACGAGGGCCTGCAGCTGCGGCAGGAGCTCGAAGATCGTCTGCGCGAGTACGCGCGCGTCAAGACTCAGGGCGCGTGGCTGGCCGCCCGCGAGGCGGAGATGGCGCTGATCTGGGGCCGCCCCGGCGCGATGCTGCCGAGCATCGACGACCTGCCCCTCGAGGATCTCAGCGTGGACTGGCTCTCGCGCGCGATGAACCGCTTGATAGACGAGCAGCGGCGGGCGCGCCCGCGCCAGGTGGAGGCGAATCCGCCCTCGGTGCTCGAGCGCATGACCGAGATCCTGTCGGTGCTGCGCGACACGTGGTCGCTGCTGTTCAGCTCGCTCACCGGCGGCGAGCGCAAGCGCTCGGAGATCGTGGTGACGCTGCTCGCGCTGCTCGAGCTGGTACGCCAGGGTCGCATCAAGACGCAGCAGACGGAGCTGTTCGGGGACATCGTCATCGAACGCCAGGCCGCGGGGTTCGAGGGGGAGGCGCCGAGTGCCCAAGCCGATTGACGTGGTCGAAGCGCTGCTGTTCGCGTCCGACGTCCCGCTCGAGGCCGAGCGCATCCGCGAGGTGCTCGACCTCGAAAACGTGGCCGCCGTCCGCGAGCTGGTGGGCGAGCTGGTCCGGCGCTACGAGGCCGAGGAGCGTGGCCTCGCGATCATGGAGGTCGGCGGGGGCTGGCGCATGGTCACGCGTCCCGAGCTGGCGCCGTGGCTCGTGCGCCTGGCGCGCGCCCGCACGCGCGTGCGCCTCTCGCGCCCGGCGCTCGAGACGCTGGCCATCGTCGCCTACAAGCAGCCGGTGTCGCGCCCGGAGATCGACGCCGTGCGTGGCGTGAACTCCGACGCCACACTCGACAACCTCCTCGAGCGGCGGCTCGTGCGCATCGCGGGGCGCAAGGAGGCGCCGGGCCGGCCCTTCGTATACGAGACGACGCGCGAGTTCCTCGTCGCCTTCGGCCTGCGCGATCCCGCCGACTTGCCGAAGATCGAGGGCGAGCTGGTGATTCCCGAGCTCGCGGCGGAGGCGGCCACGGCCGATGGCGAAGCTCAGACTCAACAAGATCCTGGCGCAGGCGGGGCTCAGCAGCCGGCGGGGAGCTGACCGGCTCATCGTCGACGGGCGGGTCGCCATCAATGGCGTCGTCGCCCGCGAGCTCGGCACACTGGCTGATCCGGAGCGGGACGTCGTCACCGTCGACGGTCGTCCGCTTCCGCGGGCTGAGGACAAGCACTATCTCGTGCTCCACAAGCCCGCCGGCTACGTCACGACCGTCAGCGACCCGCGCGGTCGCCCCGTCGTCAGCGACCTCGTCAAGGACGTCGACGCGCGCCTCTATCCCGTCGGCCGCCTCGATTGGGACGTCGAAGGCGCGCTCCTCATGACCAACGACGGCGACCTCACGCACCGGCTGCTGCATCCGCGCTATGGGCTGCCACGCGTGTACGAGGCGGAGGTCGAGGGCCGCGTGGCCGCGGGCGCGCTCGAGCGCTGGCGGCGCGGCGTCGTGCTCGACGACGGTCCGGCGCGGCCGCTCGAGGTCGAGATCCTCAGCGCCGGTCGCGAGGCCACACTCTTGACGTTGACGTTCACGGAGGGCCGCAAGCACGAGGTCAAGCGCTACTGCGACGCGCTGGGCCACCGCGTGCGGCGACTGCGCCGCGTCGCGTTCGGACCCGTGTATCTGGGCGATCTGCCGCGCGGCCGCTACCGGCGGCTCACGCCGCGCGAGGTATCGGCGCTGCGCGCGGCGGCAGAAGGCTCGCATGGTCGGTAACTTGCGCAGCGCGCGAGCGTTGGCCTATAATCCGCTCATTCTCGTGGGCAGGTGTTCCTATGGACCTGGCCGACTGGCGGACCAGGATCAACGACCTAGACAACCAAATCCTCAACCTCCTCAACCAACGCGCCGAGGCCGCCCTTCAGATCGGCAACCTCAAACGACGGCAGGGGACGCCGTCGTATGTCCCGGAGCGGGAAGCTGAGATCGTGAGGCTTCTGTCCGCGGGCAACCGCGGACCGCTCACCGCAGACAACGTCGCCGCGGTCTGGCGTGAAATCGTCTCGGCGTGTCGCGCGCTGGAGGGCCCTGTCACCGTCGCCTATCTCGGCCCGAAGGCGACGTTCACCCACCAGGCGGCGCTGGGCCGCTTCGGCGCCGCCGCCGACTTCCAGCCCGCCCGGACCATCGTCGACATCTTCGATGAGGTCGAGCGCGGCCGTGCCGCCTATGGGGTCGTGCCCGTCGAGAACAGCACCGAGGGCGCCGTCAACGTCACCCTCGACCGTCTGATCGATTCCGAGGCGACGATCTGCGGGGAGATCTATCTCGAGATCGCCCAGCAGCTGCTGTCGCGTGCGAGCGATCTCGGCGAGATCAAGCGCGTGCTCTCGCATCCTCAGGGGCTCGCCCAGTGCCGCGGCTGGCTGGCCGCGAACCTGCCGGAGGTCGCGACGGAGGAGACGTCCTCCACCGCGGCGGCCGTGGAGGTGGCGGCGGGCGACCCGACGGTGGCGGCCATCGCCGCAGAGCTGGCGGGCACGCTCTACGGTGTGCCGATCTTGCGCGCGCGGATCGAGGACAACCGGCACAACGCCACGCGCTTCCTCGTGATCGAGTCGGTCGCGCGCAACCAGCCGAAGGCACGACCCACCGGCCGCGACAAGACGTCGATCCTGTTCGCGATGAAGAACGAGCCGGGCTCGCTTTATCGCATCCTCGAGCCGTTCGTCCGCGCGGGCCTCAACCTGACCAAGATCGAATCGCGCCCGGCGAAGATCCGGGCCTGGGAATACGTGATGTTCGTGGACTTCGAGGGTCATCGCGAGACGCCGGCCGTGGCGGCCGCGCTGCGGGAGATCGGCGAGCGGACGCTGCACCTGAGAGTCCTCGGCTCGTACCCCGCCGCATAAGGAGAAGGCATGCACACGCAGTGGGAGTCACTGGCCAACACGCACATCCTGGGCATCGCCCCCTATGAGCCGGGCAAGCCGATCGAGGAGCTGGAGCGCGAATACGGCGTGCACGACGCCATCAAGCTGGCCTCCAACGAAAACCCGTGTCCGCCGTCCGAGCGCGTGCAGCAGGCGATCATCGCCCAGCTCGCGCATTTGAACCGTTACCCGGACGGCAGCGGCTTCTACCTGCGGCAGGCCGTGGCGAAGAAGCAGGGCTTCACACAGGACCAGATCGTGCTCGGCAATGGCAGCAACGAGCTCATCGAGCTGGCCGTGCGCACGTTTCTCAAGCCCGGCGACGAGGCGATCGTCCCGCACCCGTCGTTCGTCGTCTATCCGATGATCGTGCAGGCCGCTGGTGGCATCCGCGTGATGGTGATGCTCAAGGACCACCGGCTCGACCTCGAGGCGATGGCGCGCGCAATCACCCCGATGACAAAGATGGTGTTCGTGGCCAATCCCAACAACCCCACCGCCACCATCGTCACCGCCGACGAGGTCGAGGCGTTCATGGCCCGCATGCCCGAGCGGACCATCGTCATCTTCGACGAGGCCTACATGGAGTTCGCCATGGGGCCCGACTTTCCGAACACGCTCGAGTACGTTCGCCAGGGGCGCAAGGTCATCGCGCTCCGCACGTTCTCGAAGGCGGCGAGCCTGGCCGGGCTGCGCGTGGGCTACGGCATCGCCGACGCGGACGCGATCGCGCTGATGAACCGCATCCGCCAGCCCTTCAACGTCAATTCGCTCGCCCAGGCCGCCGCGCTGGCCGCCCTGGAGGACGACGCCCACGTGCAGGAGTGCGTGCGGATGATCGACGCGGGCCGGCAGTTCCTCTACGACGAGTTCACGGCGCTCGGGATCCGCTACGTGCCCTCGCGCGCCAACTTCATCCTGGTCGACGTGGGCCGCAGCGCCTCCGACATCTATCAACGGCTGCTGAAGGAGGGCGTGATCGTGCGACCGATGACGCCCTTCGGCATGGAATCCGCGCTACGCGTCACCGTGGGCACGCCCGAAGAGAACCGCCGGCTCGTGAAGGCGCTCAAGACGGTGCTGGGACGGCCGCCCGCGTGATCGGCCGGCTGGCCGTCGTCGGCGTCGGGCTCCTGGGCGGCTCGGTCGCCCTGGCCGCGCGCGCGGGAGGGGTGGCGCGCGAGATCGTCGGCGTGGGCCGGGACCGCCAGCGCCTCGAGGGCCCGCTGCGTGCGGGCATGATCGATCGCATCGCCACCGACGTCGAGGCCGGCATGGACGGCGCCGACTGTGTGGTGCTCGCGGCGACCGTGTTCGCCAACGAGAAGCTGCTGGAAACGATCTGGCGGTGCGTGCCCGCCGGCGCTCTCGTCACCGACGTGGGCTCCACCAAGCGTGGCATCGTCGCCGTCGCCGAGCGCCTGGCCGCCGGCCGCCCGCTCGGCTTCCTCGGGAGCCATCCCATGGCGGGCTCCGAGAAGAGCGGCTGGCAGGTGGCGCGTGCCGACCTGTTCCGGGGCGCCACCGTCATCGTGACGCCGACCGACGCCACCGAGCCGCGCGCGATCAAGGGCGTGACCGCGCTGTGGGAGGCGCTCGGCGCGCGCGTCAGCGCGCTCGATCCCGAGACGCACGATCGCACGGTGGCCGCGATCAGCCATCTGCCGCACGTGGCGGCGTGGGCGCTCGTCGACGCCGTCGCCCGATTCGAGCCAGGCGCGCTCGCGTTCGCGGGCCGCGGCTTCCGCGACACGACGCGCATCGCCGCCTCCGATCCCCCGATGTGGCGTGACGTCCTGCTGGCCAACACCGACGCGGTGCGCGCGAGCCTCGTCGCCTTCCGCGCCGCCCTCGACGACCTCGAGCGGCTGCTCGCAAGCGGCGATGCGGCCGGCATCGAGGCGCTGCTGTCGCGGCTCAAGACGGCGCGGGAGGAGCTGGCGTGAACTTCCGCGTGCGTCCCGTGCGTTCGCTGGCCGGCGAGTGCGAGGTGCCGGGCGACAAGTCGATCTCTCATCGCGCGGCCTTGCTCGGCGCGCTGGCCGAAGGGCCGACCGAGGTGCAGGGCTACCTCGAGGGCGAGGATTGCCTGCGCACGATCACGGCGATTCAGATGATGGGCGTCGAGGTCACGAAGAAAGGGCCCGGCCACTACCGGATCGCGGGCGCGGGGCTCGGCGGTCTGGTCGAGCCGACGGACGTCGTGGACTGCGGCAACTCGGGCACGACGGCGCGGCTGCTCATCGGCTTCGTCGCCGGCCAGCCGTTCTGGACGCTGATGACGGGCGACGAGTCGCTGCGCGGGCGCCCGATGAAGCGCGTCGCCGACCCACTCAGGCGGATGGGCGCGACGATCGTCGGCCGCTCCGACGGCGGTCGGCTGCCGCTGGCGGTCCGTGGCGCGGAACGGCCGCGCGCGATCGCCTACGACACGCCCGTCGCGTCGGCGCAGGTGAAGTCGGCGATCCTGCTCGCCGGGCTGCGCGCCGATGGGCCGGTGACGGTGCGCGAGCCGGCGCCCTCGCGCGATCACTCCGAGGTGATGCTGCGCGCGTTCGGTGCGCGGCTCGAGCGTCCGGACGCGCGGACGGTGATCCTGCATCCCGGACCGTTGCGCGGCACCACGATCCAGGTCCCCGGCGACATCTCCTCCGCCGCGTTTCTGCTCGCGGCCGGGCTCATCGTCCCGGGTGCACGCGTGACCGTGCGGCGCGTTGGCGTGAATCCCACGCGCACGGGACTCCTCGACGTGCTGGCGGCGATGCGCGCTCCGATCACGACGGCGGCGTACGCCGGATCCGACGCTTCGGGCGAGCCGATGGCTGCGCTCACGGTCACCGCCGCGCCCCTCGCGGCGACGACCGTGGCCGGTGCCTTGATCCCGCGCCTGATCGACGAGGTTCCCGCGCTCGCCGTGCTCGCCGCGACCGCGCAGGGCAGCACCGAGATCCGCGACGCGGCCGAGCTGCGCGTCAAGGAATCGGATCGAATCGCAATGCTCGGGCGCGAGCTGGCGAAGATGGGCGTGCACATCGAGGAGCGCGCCGACGGCATGGTCATTTCCGGCGGCCAGCGTTTCCGCGGCGCGCGCGTGGCCTCCGGCGGCGACCATCGCATGGCGATGGCGCTCGCCGTCGCGGCGCTCGTCGCCGACGGGGAGACGGTGGTCGAGGACACCGCCTGCGTGCAGACGTCGTTCCCGACGTTCGTCGACACGCTCAATGCGCTCGCCGGCGGCGACGCGATCACGGTGGAGCGCTGATGGGTCCGCGTGGTCTCGTGATCACCATCGACGGCCCCGCCGGGGCGGGCAAGACGACGGTGGCGCGGCGGCTGGCCGAGCGGCTGGGCTACGAGCTCATTCCGACCGGCGCCATGTATCGCGCGCTGGCGCTGAGCGTCTTGCGCGCGGGAATCTCGCTCGACGACACCGCGGCGCTCGCGCGGCACCTGGCACCGCTCGACGTCACTATCGATCACGGTCACGTCAGGCTCAATGGCGAAGACGTGACCGGCGAGATCCGCAGCCAGGCCGTCGCCGACGCCACCTCGACGCTGTCGATGCGGCGCGAGGTGCGCGACAAGGTGACGCCGCTGCAGCGGCGCGCGGCGGAGCCCGGCGGCGTGGTGCTCGAGGGTCGCGACACGGGGACGGTCGTATGCCCCGACGCCGACGTGAAGTTTTTCCTGACCGCGAACCTCGAGAATCGCGCGCGTCGCCGCCACGCCGAGCTGGCGGCGCAGGGCGTGAGCGCCGACCTCGATACGGTCCGGGACGAGGTGAAGGTGCGCGATCGCCAGGACACCACGCGCGTGCTCGCGCCGCTGCTCAAGGCACCCGACGCGCACGAGATCGACACGAGCGATCTCTCGATCGACGAGGTCGTGGACCAGATGGTCGCCATCATCAGCACCCGGGATGCGAGCGCGCCGCGCAGCCGGCTCTATTCCGTGTGCAAGGCGATCGCGGCAGCCATCATGCGCGCCATGTTCGGTCTCGAAGCCCGCGGCACCCACCACGTGCCGATGACAGGCCCGGTGCTGCTCGTGAGTAACCATTCGAGCGTGCTCGACCCGCCGCTCGTCGGCGGCGTGGCGCCTCGCCCGTTGACCTTCCTGGCGAAGGCCGAGCTGTTCGAGGTGCCGCTCTTCGGTCGCCTCATCCACGGGCTCAACGCGCGGCCGGTGCGGCGCGAGGGCGCCGACGCCGGCGCGCTGCGCGTGGCGCTGCGGGTGCTCCAGGGCAACGGGGCGGTCCTGGTGTTTCCCGAGGGGACGCGCGGCGCCGAGGGCATGCTGCGCGAGCCCAAGCCCGGCGCGGCGCTGCTCGCGGTGCTCAGCGGCGCGCGGGTGGTGCCCGTGTACGTGCGCGGGAGCGGTCGCGCCTGGCCGCGCGGGCGCTCGCTTCCTCGGCCTGCTAAGGTGGTGGTGACATTTGGGCCACCCCTGCGGTTCGACCGCGTAGCGGGCGCCGGTAAAAAGGAGTATTACGACGCGGTAAGCCGAGAACTGATGGCGGCCATCGCGCGGCTGCAAAATACCTGAGGGGAGGACCTGGCGGCATGGCGAAGGATGAACGGCGGTACCTCGGTGGTTCGCGCACGGAGGGCGCAGAACCCGAGGAGCGCATGGAGGATTGGTTCAAGGAAGGCGGCACGACCAGCGAGTTCGAGGAAGGCGAGGTCGTGCGCGGCCGTGTGGTCCACGTGGGCACGAGCGAAGTGCTCGTCGACGTCGGCTACAAGAGCGAGGGTGCGATCCCGATCGAGGAGTTCCACCGGCACGGGACGCTGCCCAAGGTCGGCGAGGAGATCGAGGTCTACCTCGAGGCCAAAGAGGACTCCGAAGGGCTCATCGTCCTGTCCAAGGACAAGGCCGACAAGATCAAGGTCTGGGACGCGATCACCCAGGCCTACGAAAAAGCGCAGCCCGTCGAAGGGCGCGTGGTGGAGGTCGTCAAGGGCGGCCTGGCCGTCGACGTCGGCGTGAAGGCGTTCCTGCCGGGCTCGCAAGTTGATCTGCGCCCGGTCAAGAATCTGGCGGCGATGGTCGGCCAGCAGATCCGCGCCAAGGTCATCAAGCTCAACCGTCGCCGCGGCAACGTCGTACTGTCCCGCCGCTCGGTGCTCGAGGAAGAGCGCGAGGAAAAGAAGAAGCACACGCTCGAGGTGCTCAACGAGGGCATGGTGCTGACCGGGACCGTGAAGAACATCACTGATTATGGAGCCTTCATCGACCTCGGCGGCATCGACGGCCTGCTGCACGTCACGGACATGAGCTGGGGCCGGGTCGGCCATCCGTCTGAAATCTTTCAGGTGGGTGATCAGGTTGAAGTCGTTGTTCTGCACTTCGACCGCGAGAGTGGCCGCGTCTCGCTGGGCTACAAGCAGAAGTCCAACGACCCCTGGGAGACCGTCGAGACACGCTTCGCACCGGGCACCAAGACCCAGGGGCGGGTGGTGAGCCTCACCAACTATGGCGCCTTCGTCGAGCTCGAGCCCGGCGTCGAGGGGCTCGTGCACGTTTCGGAGATGTCGTGGACGCGCCGCGTGCGGCACCCGAGCAAGCTCGTCAACGTGGGGGACGAGGTCGAGGTGATCGTGCTGGACGTCAACCGTGCAGCCAAGCGGATCTCTCTCGGCATGAAGCAGGTCGAGCCCGATCCGTGGACGACGATCGAGGAGCGCTACAAGCCGGGCACCCGCGTGACGGGCAAGGTGCGCAACCTCACCGACTTTGGCGCGTTCATCGAGCTGGAGCCGGGCGTGGACGGCCTGCTGCACATCTCCGACATGTCCTGGACGCGCAACGTCGGTCACCCGTCGGAGGTGCTGAAGAAAGGGCAGGACATCGAGACGCAGATCCTGAACATCGATCGCGATAACAAGCGAATCTCGCTCGGACTCAAGCAGATCCAGCCCGATCCCTGGTCGACGGTCGCGCAGCGGTATCCAATGGGCTCGCGGGTCACCGGCAAGGTGGTTCGCCTGACCGACTTCGGCGCGTTCGTCGAGCTGGAGCCGGGGGTGGACGGTCTGCTGCACATCTCGCAGATGGCCCATCGCCCGATAGCCACGCCGGGCGAGGTCGTCAACGTCGGCGACGAGCTGACGCTGCTCGTGATTCGTGTCGATCCTCACGAGCGCCGCATCGGTCTGAGTCTCAAGGAGCTGGCTCACGCCGTGGCTCCGCCGGAGGCGGAGCCCGACCGGAGCGGTGGCGGTGCACGGCGCGGCAAGCGCGGCAAGAGTCGCGAGTACGACTACGACGACGAGGAATAGGTGAGCCGTCGCCTGACGGTGATCACGGCTACCCTGCTCGTCTTCGTCGGGGTGCTAGGACTTTTCGTAATTTCTGCCCGCACGTGGGGACGCGGCGGCGGCGACGGCGGCTCGCTCTTCGGACCGAGGGTCGCCGTCGTCGAGCTCGAAGGACTCATCGCAGAGACCGACGATCTCGTCCGCGAGCTGCGCCAGCACCGCGACAACCCCAGCATCAAGGCTGTCGTGGTGCGAATTAACAGCCCCGGCGGGGTGGTCGGTCCCACGCAGGAGGTGTACGACGCGATCCGGCACGTCCGAGAGGCGGGCAAGCCTGTGGTCGCGTCTCTGGGTGCCGTCGCGGCCTCGGGCGGCTACTACATTGCCGTCGCCGCCGATCAGATCTACGCCAATCCCGGCTCGCTGACGGGGTCCATCGGCGTGATCATGCAGATGGCCAACCTCGACTCGCTGATGAAGAAGATCGGCGTCGAGTACGTCGTCGTGAAGGCGGGCGCCTTCAAGGACATCGGCAACATCTCGCGGCCGATGACGGCCGAGGAGCGGCGCGTGCTGCAGACGCTGCTGGACGACGTGCACGGCCAGTTCATCGACGCCGTGGCCAAGGGCCGCAAGCTGCCGCGCGAGCAGGTCGTACAATTCGCCGACGGGCGCGTGTTTTCCGGCACGCAGGCGCTGTCGCTCAAGATGGTGGACGCGCTCGGGGGACTCGAGGAGGCCATCAACGCGGCCGCAAAGCTCGCAAACCTGCCGACGCCGCCTGCGGTCGAGCGGCCGCGCCGGCGCTTTTCCATCATCGATCTCGTGCGCAACGAGCTCGGCCTGCCGGCGCCCGCCAGCCTGCTCCGGCCGGCCCTG
>Ga0207646_10001719_pt1 | contig 26605 bp, 23 predicted proteins | sample KBSK5502metaG_FD_184343 | JGI IMG/M metagenome (GOLD analysis project Ga0207646, IMG submission 184343) | Corn, switchgrass and miscanthus rhizosphere microbial communities from Kellogg Biological Station, Michigan, USA - KBS K5-50-2 metaG... | ecosystem: Host-associated > Plants > Roots >...
CGCGGCCCGCTCCCCGCCGCCGCAGACCTGTCCCTGACGGGGGTAGCGGCCTGCGCCGGGCGCTCTATCGCTGCGCTTCGGCCTGGACCTATACATCAATCTCCGCCCCGTCCGGCTCCTCCACGAGCGCTTCACTCCGCTCAAAGGCCGCACGCGGGCCGAGATTGATTTCGTCGTCTTCCGCGAGAATACCGAGGGCGCCTACGTCAATGCTGGCGGCGCCCTGAAGCGTGGCACCGCCGACGAAGTGACGATTCAAGAAGAGATCAACACCCGCCGCGGCGTCGAGCGGATCATCCGCGCGGCTTTCGATTACGCCCGGCGTCACGGGCGCCAGCGGGTGACGATGGCCGACAAATCAAACGTGCTCACCTTCGGCCATGATCTCTGGCGGCGGGCCTTCACATCCATCGCGGCCGAGTACCCGGAGGTCGAAGCTGAGGCGCAGTACATCGACGCGACGGCCATGTTCATGGTGCTGGACCCGGGGCGGTACGAGGTGATGGTCACGAATAATATGTTCGGGGACATCCTGACCGACCTCGGGGCGGCGCTCCAAGGCGGGCTGGGCGTGGCGGCGTCGGCCAATCTCCACCCGGGGCGGGTCTCACTCTTCGAGCCGGTCCACGGGAGCGCGCCGGATAAAGCCGGCCGGGGCGTCGCCAACCCGATCGGCGCCATCGCGACCACGGCGATGATGCTCGAGTACCTTGGGTGCGAGGGGGCCGCCCGCCGTGTCGAGCGAGCGATTGAAGCGGCGTGTGAGGCCGGCGAGGTGACTGCCGATTTAGGAGGAAATCTTTCAACTGATGAAGCCGGCGCGGCTATTTGTAGTAGAATAGGTTGAGATCACTCGCTTCCCTTTCTTAATCTGCTCTCACTGCAATGGCTTTGAAGGGTAGAGAGATGATCTTGTGTTAGCAAGCAGTCGAGTGTTCAGTCATGAGGAGTCAGCTATCAGCCAGTGGTTTCTGAGTCAAGCATGGCGAGGGTCCGAGCGCTGGAGCTTCTCAAGCGGCTGGAGACTGTGGGCGGCTTGCCGGGAGTAATTCTAACAAGGAGTAAGGACAAGGAATAAGGATGAGTAAATGGGAATATCGAACAGTTGACTGGGGCGAGATTCGTAAAATCGGGTCGAAAGTCACAGGCGAAGATTTTATCGACGCCAACGTCGATGCCGGGCTGAATACGATCGGCCAGGAGGGGTGGGAGTTAGTCAGCGTCTACGTCGATGGCTACACCGTCCATCGCAGCAACAAGGGGGAGGAACTACTCTCGAGCAGCCGCTACGTCAAATACACTTTCAAGCGGCCGGCCAACGGGTAGTCGTGGCGGCAGGTGTCAATTATGTCCGATGCTGTGGTCAGGCGATTAGGCGAAGCGCTCGCCCAGGCAGCCGGCGAGCGCGAACTGATCGCAGTCATAATCTACGCGCCGTTCGGGATCGTGCGTGCCGAGGTCGCTCAGGCGCAGGTCCGTGACGCCGCCCGGCTCTTAGGCGAGGATGGCGGGGTGATCGAACTTCAACGGGCGACCGTCGAGCATTACTCGAACCACCTCCCGACGGGCAACTACGAGAGCCTGTATCTGAATCTCAGGGAGATTTCCGGCTTCGTGATTATCAAAGACTAGTGATGAGTGATGAGTGATGAGTTGAAGGCATATCTACTCATCACTCATCACTCATCACTCATCACTCATCACTTCTTCTGGCCATGGTTGATCATCTCCTTGATGTCGGCGAAGAGGATTTTCGTGACTTTGCCGTTTTTTTCCAGGATCTTCACGGCCGGCTTGCTGAACGGCTGAGTGCTGCGGAGGTTGTCGATCCGGCCCCGCACCCGCCGCCCATCATGCGTCACGATCTCGACGTCGTCGCTGCCGAGCAGTCCCTGTAGTTTCTCCATCATGGTGAAAAAGTCAGCCACTGTTCTCGCTCCCTTCCGGCCCTCAGCCGAGCCCGAGTAAATGAAGTGCCGCCAGCATAGCCTCCTTGGTCGGCGTGAGATCCGGCGCCTTGGCCGGATGGACGATGATCACTACGGCCTGAATCCCGTTGAAGATCAGATGAGTCGCCACGCACGGCAAGAGCTTCCGCGTCGCGGCGCGCAGGAGCGTGAGCACCAGGCTCAGCAGCAGGATCGCGGCGATCACGGCCAGGCTCTCCCGGTACTGGTGAAAATGGGCCGCCCCGAAGAGCAAGGCCACCACCGCAACGCTGGCCACGCGTCCCCACGCTCGCTCCAGCGCCGAGTAGAGGATGCCGCGGTAAACTATCTCCTCCACGAGCGGCGCCGTCAAGACGGCGAGCAGCGCCACCCCCACCCTCACCGAGGTGCTGATGTTGAGGAGTTTCTCCAACTCGGTTTCGCCGTGCGGCAGCACCTTTTCAAAGAGCGGGCCGACCACCAGCATCAAGCAAGCCAGCCCGACCGCGTGAGCCCATCTGAACTGTGGAACCCACCCCCACCCGAGCGTCGCTAAGAACGGCCGCATCCCCCCGCCCGTCACGACCCGCCAACTGATGGCGAGCGTCAAGACGTGCGCGACGAAAGCGCTGATGATGAAGATCAATGCCACCCGAGGCGGGAGCTGCCCCTGCCTCAATGCCCCGACCAGCGACTGATCAACCAGGAGGACGTAAAAGATCACTACGACATTCGGCACCACCAGCGTCAGCCCGACACTGGTCAGCCAGACCAAGAAGGCTGAAGCTAGGCTCCAGGGCGGAGCGTCCGCTCGCGACGCCGGCGGGAGGTCGGCCGGCAAGCACTGCGGACACACCGCTCCCTGCTCCGGCCCGAGAGCCCGCCCGCACGAAGGACAATATGTGGCGAGAGAGGACATAGCCTAATCAGTAGGCAGTAAGCAGTAGGCAGTAGGCAGTTCAAGAGAAGAGGGCAGTTTTCATTTTTCGCTATTTACTGCCTACTGCCTACTGCCTACTGCTTACTGCTTACTGCCTACTGCCCTAAGAATCTACACGGGCGCAATCACGCAAGTCAATCGGTGTGGCCGCCGCCTCAGCCAAATGGGCCGCAATCAAGGCCCGGGTGCGGCCGATCAACTCCGGCAGCGTGCGGTTGGTATAACCATCGGTGAGGAGCGGCGGGTCAATCACCACCTCGACCTCCCCCGGGTGGAACACCAGCGAGCCGCGCCGCAGCACCCGGCTCGTCCCGATGACGGTGACCGGCACGACGGGCACCCCGGCCTTGAGCGCGAGTTTGAAGGCGCCGGGTTTGAACTCCAGCAGTGCGCCGTCCGGCGAGCGGGTCCCCTCCGGGAAGACGACGGCCGAGGAGCCCTCGCCAATCTTCGACGCCGCGCGATTGAGGTTCGCTAAGGCCGCACGCAGGTCCCCGCGATCAACCGGGATATGACCGGCGCGCCAGAGGAACCAGCCCAGAAACGGGATGAAGAAGAGCGAGCGCTTGGCCATAAAGCGAAATTGGACGGGCAGTGAACCGAAGATCACCGGGACGTCGAGGTAGCTTTGGTGATTAGCGATGTAGACACAGGGTTGGCCAAGGGGAATGTTCTCGACCCCGCGCACGCGCAGGTGGGCGCCGGCCGTCACGGCGACGATACGGCACCACACCTGCGCACACCGGTGTTGTAGCACTCCCTGACGGTCAACCGGAGAAAGCATCAGCGCGAGCGTGCTCATCACGATCGCGGAGAGGATGATCAGAGGGACGATGACGATGGACCGCAAAACATCAAGCATAAAACGGGGCCGCCACCCCTCAGGCCGAGGCTGACCGGCGCCGCCAGGCCCGACCGCCGTTCGTTGACGGCTCAGACTGGCGATTGGCGTTGGGCGGTGAGGAGCAAAGCGAGGATCGTTTTTGAATCCTGGATCTCGCCCTCGCGCGCCAGGCGCACGGCCTCGGCCAACGGGAGATAGATGACCTCGATGACCTCGTCGTGATCGAGATTCTGCGGCGCGGGCGTCAGGTCAGTCGCCAGATAGATGTAGAGTTTCTCCTCGCAAAAGCCAGGCGTCGTGTAGAACTCGGCCAACTTTTCCAGACGACCCACCCGCGCCCCGACTTCAGCCTCGATCTCTCGCGCGGCGCAGACGGCCGGGGTCTCGCCGCTCTCAATCTTTCCGGCCGGGATCTCCAACAGCTCTTGTCGCGCCGGGTGGCGGTATTGCTTGACCAGCGCGACCCGCCCGTCTGAGAAGAGCGGGAGCCCGCCGGCGCCGCCGGGATGGCGCACCACCTCGCGGATGATTTCCTGACCGGACTCTTCGCGCAAGCGGTCGCGCTCGACGTCAAAAATGAGGCCGGAGAAAATCTTCTGTGAGTCGAGTAGTTGTCGCGGCAAAGTTGGCTCCTCAGTGGCAGATCGATCAGCGTTCGTGGCCAAGCCACTTTCTTGGGCTCGCGGCAGATCCCCAGAGAGGTTATTCAACCATGCGTCCGACTTGAACCGCAAGCTAACGGGTCTTCGCCAAACGCGCGGCCTTCCGGCCCACTGAGTTTTACAGCCACAATCTTCGCATAGTAGAATGACGCTATCCCCCAGCAGCAATTCTGGAACGCAGTCTCTCCCTCAGTGCCTGGTTTGGAGTCCCGCCTTGAGGCGGGCTTTGCCTCACGTGAAAAGTCCGCCTCAAGGCGGGACTCCAAACACTCTTTTTGAACTCGATGACTGACCACTGGATGTTGGGATGGGACGCATCATTCACATCTCGGACCTGCATTTCGGGCGCGTCAACCCGGCGCTCATCGACCCGCTGCTGACGATCATCAACCAGCAACAGCCGAATGTCATTGCCGTCTCCGGCGATTTGACCCAGCGGGCGACCAGGGAGCAGTTCGAGGAGGCGCGTCGTTTCCTGGACCGCATCCCCTTCCCGAAAGTGGTGGTCCCCGGCAATCATGACATCTCGTTGTGGAACGTCTACCGGCGCTTCGCGCGCCCGCTCGACCGCTACCGGCGCCACATCGGTGAGGAGCTCGAACCGATCTACGTCGACGACCGGATGTTTGTGCTGGGTTTGAATACCGCCCGCTCGCTGACCTGGAAGAACGGCCGCATCTCGGTCAGCCAAGTGGAAAGGATCCGCGAGCGGCTCTGCGCGGCCGACCCGCGCTTCTTCAAAGTGCTGGTCATGCACCACCCCTTCGTCCCGCCCGAGGGGGCGCAAGATTGGGAGGCCGTCGGCCGCGTCGAAATGGCGATGGAGGCCCTGGAGCATTGCGGCGCCGATCTCATCCTGGCTGGGCATCTGCACCTCGGCTACTCCCGCCAGACATCTTCGTTCTACTCGATGGCCAAACACTCGATCCTCGTCGTTCAGTCGGGCACCACGCTTTCGGCACGCACTCGGGCCGAGCGCAACAGCTTCAACGTCATCGACGTGGAGCCGGACGCGGCCACCATCACGATCTACGTGTGGGAGCCGACCCAGCATCTCTTCCTCCCGCGCCACCCGGTGCGCTACGAGAAACGCGGCGAATGGCGCCGGGCCGAGCAACAACAGGAGGCAGGAGGCAGGAGCTGAAGACAGATGCATCAATTTCGAGGGGTCATCGCTGTTCATTTTCCATTTTCCATTTTCCATTTTTCATTTCTCATTGTGTGGCGCACGGCTGGAGTCAATGACCAATGACAGATATTAAATGGAAAATGGAAAATGGAATCAACCCGCCTGCTCCTTCCGGCGACCTTCAGGTCTCATCACATCAGCCTGGCCGGGCGCTGAAGGTTCACTGCATTATCAATAGCCATTCGGGTGCTGGCGCCGCCGCATACCGCACTGCCGTAGAGCAAGCTTTTGCCGCGCCCAACCGACAACCGGTCGAGAGCGTCGTTGAAGTTTGCAAGCGCCCGCGAGACCTGCTGGCCCTCGTCCGGGGAGCCGTTGACGCAGGGGCCGACATCGTCGCGGCGGGCGGTGGTGACGGAACGGTCAGCACGGTGGCCAACCTCCTGGTCGGCACGCCAGTCGCGCTCGGCGTGCTGCCGCTCGGCACGCTCAATCACTTCGCCAAAGACCTCGGCCTGCCCCTCGACCTCCGCGGGGCGGTCGAGGTGATCTGTCGCGGCAGGACGGCGAGCGTAGATGTCGGCGAGGTCAATGGCCATTGCTTCGTCAACAATTCAAGCATCGGCGCCTATAGCGAAATGATCCGCATTCGCGAACGCTGGCGCCCCAAGCTCGGCAAGTGGCTGGCGCTCGTGATCAGCGCCATCACCGTCATCCGCCGCTTCCCGATTCTCAGGCTCGACCTGGAGGTGGAAGGCAGACGACTGCGCCGGTTCTCGCCCCTGCTCTTTGTCGGGAACAACGTCTACGGCCTCGAGTGGCCGGACATGGGCGCGCGCCAACGGCTTGATCAAGGCTGCCTCACGCTGCTCCTGATGCGTGAAGCGAGCCGCCTCGCCCTGCTCCGCTCAGCGCTGAGGGTGCTGCGCGGGCAACTGCATCTGGCGCCGGAGATCGAGGCGTCTTATCTCAAGAGTCTCACGGTGAGATCGCACCGCTCCCGGCTGCGGGTGGCGGTCGACGGGGAGATGCTGACCCTCAAACCGCCGCTACATTACCGCATCCGCCCCCAGGCACTAACTGTCTGTGTACCGCCACCACGGCAACCGGCCTAACAGTACCGCGAGCGGTAGCGAGCGTGGCTCCCACCATCGGCTCTTCGCGGAGGCCACGCTCGCTACCGCTCGCGATACCGACTCGGCGAAAAGCTCTTGTAGAAATTAGAATCTGCGGTAAACTTCAATTGTCGGGGTCGGCACGCTTCACCAAAGCCGATCAGCTTTGACCGCACGGCCCCGGACTCGTTCAGTATTTGCAAGCCGGCCAGAGTCAAAACGAGGCGAGTAATACCCATCGCCAGTAGTCACAACCGCTCACAAACCTGACACCGCGATCAGTCGAGGGAGGCCCCATGTATCAACCCGCTTCTGAGCGTCCGCCGCATTTGTCTCTACCCGTCAGATGCTCATTGACCTCATTGTCTCTCGTTTTTGCGCTCTTAGCTTTGACCGTCCCCCAGACACACGCCCAGACATTCTCCGACCCAGGATTCATTTCGGAGACTGTGGCTACCTTGCCAGCCTACAAACCGGTCGGCCTCGCCTTCGCCCCCGACGGGCGGATTTTCATCTGGCAGAAGGATGGAGTCGTGAGGATCGTCAAGAACGGCGCGCTGCTCTCGACGCCTTTCCTCGACATTCAATCAAAGGTCAATGCGCTGAACGATCGCGGACTGCTCGGTTTGGCACTGGCTCCGAACTTCTCAACCAATGGCTACGTCTATCTCCTGTACACCTACGAAGAGGGAGGCAACCCGAACGATGGGCGCGCCAAGACGGCTCGCCTCACGCGGGTGACCGTGGACCCCGCCAACCCGGACGTAGCCCTCCCCAGCAGCGAGGTCCTGATCTTGGGCAGCTATAGCACTCCGCCTTGCAGCAACTACGCGGAGGGCGTTGATTGTATCGGCTCCGACGCCGATTCGCATACGATCGGCACGCTGCGCTTTGCCCCGGATGGGAAATTGTTCGTCAGCATCGGCGACGGGGCCGCCTACACTTTCGCAGACCCCCTCGCCCTGCGGTCCCAGAATCTGAACAGCTACAACGGAAAGATTCTCCGGATCAACCCGGACGGGACGGCCCCCGCAGACAACCCATTCTACGACGGTACCAACTCCATCCGGTCGAAGGTCTATGCCTACGGATTGCGCAACCCCTACCGGTTCGCCTTGAACCCGAGCACCGGCGAGCCGTACATCGGCGATGTCGGGTGGAACGATTGGGAAGAGCAGAATCGCGGTCGCGGGTCCAACTTCGGCTGGCCCTGCTACGAAGGCAATGGTCCCCAGCCAGGCTACCAGGCCCAATTCCCACAATGCCAGCAACTGGCGCCGAGCGCCGTGACGGCCCCACTCTACACATATAACCACAGCGAAGGGAACTCTACCATCGGCGGGACCTTCTACACCGGGACCCAGTACCCTGCGCCGTACCGCGGCAACTACTTTTTCGCGGACTACGGCGGAGGCTGGATCCGCCGGATGGTTTTCGACGGCAGCAACAACGTCTCCAGCATCCAGCCCTTCGCGACGATTCTGGGCGGGCCAGTTTCGGTCGAACTCGGGCCGGATGGGTCGCTGTATTACATCTCGTTTCCGACGGGTCAACTGCGCCGCCTTCGTTACGCCAGCGCCCCTGTGGCCGCAGCCTCCGCTAACCCCGCTTCGGGTAACTCACCGCTCACCGTCAGTTTCTCCAGCAACGGGTCAAATGATCCGAAGGGGGCGGCCCTCACCTACCGCTGGGAGTTCGGTGACGGTGCCGTCTCGACGGACCCCAACCCGACGCACACCTACATTGCGAGCAGCGCCGCGACCTTCACCGCGAAACTCACCGTCACCGACACTCAAAATGTCAGCTCGTCCGCGACGGTCAACGTCACCGTCGCCAGCCGCCCTCCGACCGCCACCATCTTAACTCCGAGCGATGGGGCGAGCGTCAACATCGGCGACACGGTCGTCTACCGCGGGACGGCGACCGACCCGGACGAGAGCCTCCCGCCCAGTGCCCTCAGCTGGACGATCCTGCTGCACCACAACGACCACGTGCATTCCTATCTCGGGGGCACAGGGACCGGAGGAAGCTTCGTCATTGAGAATCACGGTGAGGGCACCTTTTATTACGAGATCATCCTGACGGCGACCGACAGCAGCGGCCTGAAAGACACCAAGCAGGTCAAGGTCTATCCGCTATTGCCACCCAGCACGTTACCAACCCCCTGGCTCTCGCAGGGAGTCGGGAGTGTCAATATCGCGGGCAGCGCCGGCTACTCGGCCGGGACCTTCACGGTCAAAGGGTCCGGGGCAGACATTTGGGATGACACGGACGCGTTCCATTTCGTCTACCAACCGCTGAACGGCGACGGCCAGATCGTGGCCCGCGTCGTGAGTGTTCAGAATACGGATCAGTGGGCCAAAGCCGGAGTCATGATCCGCGAAAGCCTGACGGCCAATGCACGCCACGCGATGATGCTCATCTCGGCAGCCAGCGGGTCGTCATTCCAGAGTCGTGACATCACGGGGGGGTTCTGCGGCTTCATCTCCGGCGGTAAATTAACTGCCCCATACTGGGTGAAATTGATCAGAAGTGGGAGCAATCTGAGCGGCTATCAATCCGCCGACGGCATCAACTGGGTGCCGGTCGGGACTGCTACGCTGAGCTTACCCGGCAGCGTCTACGTCGGCTTAGCCGTCACGAGTCATAACGTGAATTTACTGTGCACGGCTACATTCGATAACGTAGCCGTCAATAATGCGGCGGCGCCCCCATCGCCTGGAAGCGGAACCGGTCTGAAGGGTGAATATTTTGACAACCAAGATTTGACCGGCCTCAAGCTCACGCGCATCGACCCGACTGTGAATTTTGATTGGGGCCAGGGTTCACCCGACCCGGCCATTGGCCCAGACACCTTCTCCGTTCGCTGGACGGGACAAGTGCAGCCCAAGTACTCCGAAACTTACACCTTCTACACCATCTCTGACGATGGGGTGAGGTTGTGGGTCAACGGCCAACTGCTCATCAACGACTGGACCGATCACGCCGCAACCGAGAATAGCGGAACGATCACCCTCACCGCCGGCCAGCGTTACGACCTGAAGATGGAGTATTACGACAACCTGATCGACGCCGTAGCCAAGCTCTCGTGGTCGAGCCCGAGCCAGCCGAAAGAGATCATTCCGAAAAGCCAACTCTACCCTCCGGCCCCTGGATCTAATCTGCCGCCGACCGTCAGCATCACTTCCCCATCCAATGGCGCGACCCTCACGGCGCCTGCTACCATCACCATCAATGCCACGGCCGCCGATAGCGACGGCACCATCACCAAAGTCGAGTTCTACCAAGGCTCGACCTTGCTCGGCACCGACACCAACGCTCCCTACAGCTTCACCTGGAACAACGTGCCCGCCGGCAACTACACGCTCATCGCCAAAGTGACGGACAACAACGGCGCCACTGCCACTTCCAACCCGGTGAATGTGACGGTCAGCAGCCGACCCGGCTTGAGTGTCAAGATCAACTTCCAGCCGGACGACGCCGACATCCCAGACGGGTATCTGGCCGACAGCGGTGAGGCCTATGGGAAGCGTGGTAATGGGTTCACCTATGGTTGGGACGATGACCACACCGACGATACTCGCCAGCGCGATTCACCCAACTCGCCCGATCAGCGGTATGACACTTTGATCCATATGCAGAAGTACGGCGAATACAGGTGGGGGATCGCCGTGCCCAATGGGACCTACACGGTGCACCTGGTCGCGGGAGACCCCGAAAATTACGACAGCGTGTATAAGGTTGATGTCGAAGGAGTGTTGACGGTCGATGGGACGCCCACTAGTAACAAGCGCTGGATCGAAGGCACCAAGACGGTCACGGTCAAGGATGGCAGGCTGACTGTCAGTAACGCGAAAGGCTCTCACTATAACAAACTCTGTTTTATCGAGATCACGTCGAACTAATGCTGCGGGGCAATTGCCGGTTTAAGTTTGGAGTACCGGAGGCGGGTTTTGGCTTGATTGAGAGGCAACACCCGCCTCCGGTACTCCAAACCCTCAGCCCAAGCTTGAACTTTCCCTAGAATTTGTGTATCTGTTGCTACCGGGCCAGACCAGGCTTATTCTTGACCTCAGCCCTAATGGCCGACCAGTCGGATCAAGGCAGTCTCAGTTCTTCTCTAGCGCCCTAAGGAGAGTGACACGTGAGCAGGGTCTTCGTCAGTTACAGGCATGTGAGCCCGGACCAGGACTTGGCGGTCTTTCTGACGAGCTACCTTGAAAGCCGCGGGGCCTCGGTGTTCATCGACACTCAAATCCTGACCGGCGTTGAATGGGTGAAGGAGATCGAGCGTCAGATCCGGGCGGCCGATTTCTTTGTCGTGCTGCTCTCCAAAGACTCCATCCGCAGCCATATGGTGCGGCAGGAGGTCGAACTCGCCCACGAGCTGGCGCAAACGCCGGGGAGCAGGTTCACGATCTTGCCCATCCGCGTGGCCTATCAAGGCGCACTGCCCTATGACCTGGGCGCCTACCTTAACCCGATCCAGCATGCCCTCTGGAAGGAAGGCGATGCTTACGAATTGATCGCCGACCAGATTGCCAGGGCGATTGAAAGCCACATCGCTCTTCCCCAACCGGGCAGATCGAACGAGGAAGAAGCTTCGCCCGCAGGCATTCAAGACTTGGCGAACGCGACTGAAGGCGCAGGGGCGCCGCTGCCGGCTGCGGACCCGAGGTTTATGCTGGAGACCGGCGCGGTTAAATTCGCCTCGCCCTTTTACGTCCGGCGCAAGGCGGACTCCCAGTTTGAGACGCAGGTCCAAAGTCACGGGACGACGACCATCGTCAAAGGCCCGCGGCAGATGGGCAAGAGTTCGCTGCTGACCAGGGCCGACGTGGCGGCCCAGCACCAGCGGCAACCAGCCTTCTACCTCGACTTCCAATTCATCGACACCCCGCAGTTGGCAAGCCTCGAAAGCTTGCTGCGCTACCTGGCCCGGAGATTCGCCAGGTTCTTCAAGACCACGATCAAGCCTGATCCGTTCTGGGACGAAGGACTGGGGGCCAAAGACAACCTCACAGATTTCATCGAGGAGGCACTGCTGTCCGGTGCCACCTCGCCAATTCTGTTTTTATTCGATGAGGCTGACCGGATCTTCAATCAGCCTTACCGCGATGACTTCTTCGCCACCGTCCGCGGGTGGCACAACCTCCGCGCGAGAAAGGAATGCTGGAACCAACTCAACCTGGTCATCGCCCATTCGACCGAGCCCCATCTCTGGATCCAGGACCCCAATCAATCGCCATTCAACGTGGGCGTCCCCATCCGGCTGGATGACTTCGATCTCAATCACGTCTCCGAACTGAATGCCAAACACGGCCACCCGTTGAAGACGACCGCAGAGGTTCAAGCGCTGTTGGACCTGGTAGGCGGCCAGCCCTACCTGGTGCGCCAATCTCTTTACACGCTCGTCACCAACCGGTGGTCGGTCCCGGAGTTGAAGCGAGAAGCGACGAGTGACACCGGACCGTTCGGCGACCATTTGCGCAGGTTCCTGTGGTCTCTGCAAAACAACCAGGAACTGAAGCAGGCTTTGCGGCAAGCGCTGGACGGCGGCCGGTGCTCCGACGAGGTCCATTTCCAGAGGCTCAGCGCAGCCGGGTTGCTGAAGGGCGATACGCGGGACTCGGTGCAGATGCGCTGTCAACTTTACCGCGACTATTTCAGGAAGCACCTGTGAGCAGCCCGGCCCAAACCAACAGCCAGTTCTACGTCGTGGGCGGCACGCTGAGGCCGGACGCCCCCAGCTACGTCGAGCGGAAGGCCGACCAGGAGTTGTTCGAGCGCGTCGTGGCGGGAGACTTCTGCTACGTGCTCACCTCGCGCCAGATGGGCAAGTCCAGCCTCATGGCCCGGACCGCCAAACGACTCTCAGAGTCAGGGGTCCAAACGGCCATCGTTGATCTCACCCAGATCGGGACCGAGAAGAAGAAGGTCTCCGAAGACCGGTGGTATTACGGGGTGGCCCACCGCATCCTCAGAGAGCTTGAGATCAAGATCGATCTGGAAGGCTGGTGGCAGGAGCGGAAGAACCTCCCGGCCTTGCAGCGCCTGACGGAATTCTTCAGCGACCTCGTGCTCGGGAAGACCACCGGCCTGGTAACCATCTTCATCGACGAGATCGACACGACCATCGACCTGCCCTTTACGGACGACTTCTTCGCCGCCATCCGCGCCTGCCACAATGCCCGCGCGACCGAACTGGAATACGAGCGCCTCAGCTTCGTGCTGCTGGGCGTGGCCAGCCCTTCGGATTTGATCAAGGACCCCAAGCGGACGCCCTTCAACATCGGGCACCGGATCGAGCTGACCGACTTCACTTTGGAGGAGGCCAACCCGCTGGCACAAGGTCTCGGCCCGAACAGCGAACAGTGTGAGCAAGCCCTAGAGCGGGTACTCTTCTGGACCGGCGGCCACCCTTACCTGACGCAGAAACTCTGCCGGTCGGTGGCGGAAGGAAGGTTGGAAGCTTGCGCGGATAAGGATATTGATCCGGTGGTGGAAAAACAATTCCTGTCGTCACAGGCGAGCCACGATGACTCCAACCTCAACTTTGTGCGCGATTGGCTAACACAGAACAGTGAATACAAGGGGAGGCCACTGAAGTTATACCGTCGCATCTACTGGGGGCAAACTGTAACTGATGATCCTCTCTCCCCGGCGCAAGCGGCGCTCAAACTATCCGGGTTAATAGTGCCGCGAAAAGACCGCGAGCTACGGGTGCGCAACCGCATCTACGAGCGCGTGTTCACAGACGCGTGGGCGAGGAGGATGATGCCTGCCGATTGGAACCGGCGTTTGGCGGCGGCTTCAGTTGCCCTGTTAGTAATTGGTTTTGGAGTTTGGTACACCACATTTCTTATTACTGCCCTCCGCAATGCGAACGAGAATTATCCATGGGCAGCTTACAATGGCTTGCGCCTGATTCCAGGATATGGCGGTAAGGCCGATGAGCTGATGGCCGAATTCTGGGAACGTCGCGCGATACGGGCTGAAGACCAGAGGAAAAAAGATGAAGCATTACTATTGAGGTTGCAGGCCCTGACTGTGAAGCCAAACGAAATCCGTCGGAGCGAAGCAAACCGCCTTGCCAGTGCAGATTATAACCACCTTCTCATCACTTATCGCCAGAGTGCTGTTGTCGAGGCCGTAGCCTTTAGTCCGGACGGCAAGACTGTGCTCACTGGCGGCGAGGATGGGACGGCGCGGCTGTGGCGTGTCGACTCGGGCCAAATGCTCGGCCAGCCTCTGCGACATAAAGAAGGTCCTGTTTGGGCCGTCGCCTTCAGCCCGGACGGCAAGACCGTTCTCACCGGCAGCCAGGATGGGACGGCACGGCTATGGCGTGTGGACTCCGGCCAAATGCTTGGCCGGCCCATACAGCACGGAGATTTGGTTTGGGCCGTCGCCTTCAGCCCGGACGGCAAGACTGTGCTCACTGGCGGCGAGGATGGGACGGCGCGGCTGTGGCGTGTCGACTCGGGCCAAATGCTCGGCCAGCCTCTGCGGCAGGGAGATCAGTATCTCCCTGCCGCAAGGACTGTCGATGCTGTCGCCTTCAGCCCGGACGGCAAGACCGTTCTCACCGGCGGCTACGATGGAACGGCGCGGCTGTGGAATGTGGACGCCGACCAGACGCTCGGCCAGCCTCTGCGGCATGGGGCTCCTGTTACTTCCGTCGCCTTCAGCCCGGATGGCAAGACCGTTCTCACCGGCAGCCAGGATGGGACGGCACGGCTATGGCGTGTGGACTCCGGCCAAATGCTCGGCCGGCCCATACAGCACGGAGATTGGGTTAATGCAGTCGCCTTCAGCCCGGATGGCAAGACCATCCTCACCGGCAGCCGTGATGGGATGGCGCGGCTGTGGAATGTGGACTCCGACCAGACGCTCGGCCAGCCTCTGCGGCATGGGGCTCCTGTTACTTCCGTCGCCTTCAGCCCGGACGGCAAGACCGTTCTCACCGGCGGCGGCAATTTGACAGCGCGGCTGTGGCGTGTTGACGGAGTCAACATCCCTGACGCCCTGCCGATCCAAGGCGACCCAGCCTCCCTCTTGAGGGAGTGGCAAGTAAAGCTGGCGCTGAAGTTCGATGACCAAGGGAAGATCGTGCCGATGTGGCCGGTGGAGACGGCAAAACAGCCGAGTGATGGAGGACCAAGGCGTTAAGGGCTGACCATCATTTTGAACTGGCCAGCTCACTTGCTGAAGAACGTGGCCAAAGGGCATGTGGTATGATGGCGGGGAAAGGAGTGATGAGGTATGGGACGCACATTGACGCTAGAGATTCCAGAAGAGGTCTATGAGCCGCTGGCCAAAACGGCGGAGCAGATGGGGCAGACGCCTGAAGAGGTAGCTCTCCAGTGGTTAGTTGTCACTGCCCGGCAGTATGCCGACGATCCGATAGAAAAGTTCATCGGCGCCTTCGACAGCGGGGTGCCGGATTTGGCCACGCGGCACGATGACTACATCGGGCAGCAATTGATGCGGGAGATGCACCCTGAGGATGACGGAGCAGAGCCGTGAATGCCCTGTTTGTGGATACCGGAGGCTGGGCTTGTCTGGCCGACCGCCGGGAGCAACATCACGCCACTGCTGCCCGGATCTATCGCGACGCTCGACGGCAGGGGCGGTTAGTCGTGACAACGAACTACGTTTTGGCCGAACTCGTCGCGTTGCTCACCAGCCCCAAACGCTTACCCCGCCCGCGTATCATCACTTTCATTGAAGCCATCAAACTCGCGCCGAAGACTGAAGTCGTTCATATCGACGCCTCGCTCGACGCGCAGGCCTGGCAGCTGCTCGTCAGTCGACAAGATAAAGAGTGGAGCCTGGTTGATGGCACAAGCTTCATCATCATGCAGCAGCGAGGCATCATTGATGCCCTGACCACAGACCACCACTTTGAGCAAGCCGGTTTTGTGCGGCTGCTGAAGCCATAGTTCACCCTTGCTCTTCGGAAAATGTCCCGCGACCTGTCAGGTTGCGGTGGCCATTGCCAGAGGACTGATTGAATTTCAAAGGCCTCTCAGTGAAGGCTACCGCAACCTGACAGGTCGCGGGACAGCGGCCCTTCGGATTACAGCGGCCCCGGCTTGGTGAAGACAATCGTCTCCCGATAAGTCGCGTAGGTCGGCTTGCCGTTGAGTTGCGCGGGGCTGAAGTGGTACTGGCGGTAAGCCTCAATCGCTTTGACGTTGTAGGCCGCGTCGGGTGAATCGAGCACGCGCACGTTCGTCACCTTCCCCTCGGGCGTGATGATGGCTTCGAGCGTGATCGAGCCTTTGGGCAGGCTGCCGACCGTGAACTTCGGCAGCGCGCGCGTCAGGATCGTCGGCATGATGAAGACATCGTTCTCAGCCAAACGCACCGTCGCCCCGTACTGATCGGTCGGGCGGGAAATATCCAACGGGCGGTTCTGCAAGCCGCGGACGGCGATGATGGTCGGGGTGACGGTCACCAGCAAGGCGCGCTTTTCGGGGACGCGCTCGGGCTTGCCGCCGGGGCCGATGAACTCCCGCATGCCGAAGTCGCCACGACTGCCCCGCAGCATCACCGTCTCGTAGTTGTTGGCGTTCACTCCCTTCGCCTCCAACACTACCTTGTCGTCGTAGCGGGCGACAAAGTCAAAGGTGACCCCGCTGCGCGTGATCGTGCGCGGGATGATCGTGAAGACGAGTGGCCGCTCGTTCATCGGCTGGGAGTCGGAGAAGCTCTCGCCCTCGCGCAGGCCGACTGAGCGGATGTGGCGGGACTTGAGCTCCTCGACCCCGAAGGTGCGCGAGATGTAATCGATCTCTTCTTCGGCGGTCGAGACCGTCTGCTTGAGCGCCGTCACTTCGTTGATCTGCTTGGAGCGCGTGTCGTCGTACTGGTAGACGGCGACGGTGATGTTCGCCCCGTATTCGGTCTTCTTCGCCGCTTGGGCGCCCGTGTGCGGAGGCCAGAGACAGAGGGCGGCGAGCAGGGCGGCAATGATTCCCGGATGGCTAACCAGCCTCTTCATCTTCCCTTTCTTCTTCCCTCTCAGACTTCCCGCGGTCCGCTTCATTTCTCTTTTCCTCCAGCATCATTTGGTAGGCGGCCTTCTTCGACAGCCCGCGCGAGCGTGCCGCTTGCTTGAGCGCCTCGTTGCGGCTGAGGCCGAGCTCGGTCATCAGCCGCTCGACCTGCGCGCCGAGCGGACTGCTCTCTGCAACCACCAAATTATCATCGGCGCTCCCGGCGATGACAAGGGTCATCTCGCCCCGCGGCTCCTGGGCGGAGAGCTGAGCGCTGATCTCGGAGAGGGCGCCGCGGAGGAACTGCTCGTGCAGCTTGGTCAGCTCACGCGCGAGCGCGGCCCGGCGGTCGCCGAGAATTTCACGGGCATCAACCAGCGTCTCGCGAATGCGGTGCGGCGCCTCATACAGGACGAGCGTCGCCCGCTCCGTGCGCAACTCCTCAAGCGTCGTCCGCCGCGCCTGGCGCTTCGGCGGGAGGAAGCCGGCGAAGAGGAAGCTATCGGTCGGCAACCCCGAAGCAATCAGCCCGGCGATGAGGGCCGTCGCCCCAGGGATCGGGATGACAGTAACCCCGCGCTCGATGGCGGCGGTGACCAGGCGGTAGGCCGGGTCAGAAATGCCGGGCGTCCCCGCGTCAGTCACTAGCGCTATCGCCTCGCCGCGGGCTAAACGCTCGACCAATTCGGCAGCCCGCCCGCGCTCGTTGTGTTCGTGATAGCTGATGGTCGGTTGACTAATCCCGTAGTGATCGAGTAGCCGCCGGGTGTGGCGTGTGTCTTCACAGGCGATGAGGTCAGCCTCCTTCAGCACGCGCAGCGCGCGGAGCGTGATGTCTTCGAGATTGCCAATCGGCGTCGCGACCAGGTAGAGCGGCATAAATAAGTGATGAGTGATGAGTGATGAGTGATGAGTGATGAGTGACAACCTGCTCATCACGCATCACGCATCACTCATCACTTCCTGAAGCGCGGTGACGATCATCCCCGCGAGGATTTCAAAAGTCTGCTCGCCTTCCTCAGCCGTGGCCTCAGCCGGAGCGCCGAAGTAAGCCTGATCGCCGCCGATCTCAGTGAAGCGGCGGGCGCCCGTGCGGATGGCTTGGGAGAGGCTGACCAGCTTGGGGGCGAGCGCGAGGCGGATGTTATCGCGCACGAGTTCCGGGCGGGCGCGCAGCACCAGCGAGCCCTCATAGCGCCCGGCGTGGCAAGCCCCGCTGCGAAACTCTTCGGTGAGCATCTCCGCCCAACGGCGCCGCGTGACGTCGGGGAAGGCGATTTCAAGGCCGGTGCGCGCTCGGACTTCATCGCAGGCGGCGCGCAAAGTCGCGACGTGCGCCGGTTCGAGGTGTGCGTTGGCAATCGCCAGCCGCTTGAAGTCTTGTTTGATGAGCGAGAGGCAGATGTCACGGACGAGCGCGGTGGCCGTTTCGGCAGTGATTGAGATGCTGCCGGCAAAGCCCTCGCTGAAATCGGTGACGCTATAAGCAACCGGCGGGAGCACCAAGGCCGCCTCACCGCACGCTGCTAATTGCTGCGCCGCACGGACAGCCATCTCTTCGGCAATAATCACATCCGTGCTCAGCGGGAGATGCGGGCCGTGCGCTTCGGTCGAGCCGACGGGAAGGATCAAGGCGCAGCCCGGCTCACGGTCGAGCAGATCGCGGATTTCAGTCCAGGCGTACTCCGCGAATTTGAAATTTGAGATTTGAGATCTGAAATCGGAGCTCATCTCAGGCTCTTGCGGTCGATCTTGCCCCGGTCGTTCTTCGGCAGCTCGTCGATGAAGACGACGCGGCGCGGGTATTTGTGCAGGGCCAGGCGCGACTTGACGAACTCCTGGAGCGCGCGCTCCAAATCGGCGCAGGCCGTGAAAGTTTGATTGAGAATGACGAAGGCTTTGGTCTTCGTCAGTCCGTCTTCGTCTTGGAAGCCGACGACGGCGCATTCGCGGACGGCCTCGTGCTCAAGCAAGCAGTTCTCGACCTCGGTCGGGGAGACGTACATGCCGCTCACCTTCAACATCTCGTCGGTCCGCCCGCCGAGGTCGAGAACTGCTTGGGCGTCGCGCGTGAACTGGTCGCCCGTCGTGCACCAGTCGCCGGCGAAGGTCTCTTTCGATTTCTCGTGCGCTTGCCAGTAGCATAGGGCTGCTGAATCGCCTTTGATGCGTAGCGTCCCCATCTCTCCCGGCCCCAGTTCACGGCCTTCGGGGCTGATGATCTGCGCTTCGTAGCCGGGAACCAGGCGGCCGAGGCACCCCGGTCGGACATCGCCGAAGCGATTGGAAATATAGATGTGAAACATCTCGGCCGAGCCCACCCCGTCGAGGATCTCGACGCCGAAAGTCTCCACCCAGCGACGATAGAGTTCCGGCGGCAAAGCCTCGCCCGCCGAGATGCAGACGCGGAGGCTGCGCAGGTCGTGCGAGCGCGCATCGGGCACGTTGAGCATGGCGTTGATCATCGTCGGCACGCTCGTCAAGACGGTCGGCCGGTGGCGGTCGATCAGCTCGAAGAGTTTCTCCGGCGTCGAGCGCTCCTCGAAGAGCGCCGCCTCGGCGCCGACCGCAAAGGGGAAGAGCAGATTCGTCCCCGTCGCGTAGCCGAAGAAGAGCTTCGGCACCGAGAGCGTCACGTCGTCCTCGCGCATCCGGAGGACCTGCTTCGCGTAGCACTCGCAGTTAAAGGGGAGGTCGTGCTGGAGGTGGACGGCGGCTTTCGGTTTGCCGGTCGAGCCGGAGGTGAAGAGCCAGATCGCCGGGTCGTCGCGGTGCGTGTCGGCGGCCGTCAATTGGTCGGGCATTTGCGCGGCCAACTCGTCGTAGTGCGGGTAGCCGTAAGCCTGCCGGCCAACGACGAGGACATTCTTCAGGTGCCGGGCGGCGGCCAAGACGGGCCGCAGCTTTTCGACCAGCGAGTCGTGAATCACGGCCACGCGGGCGCGGGTGTAATCGAAGTAGTAGGCGTACTCCTCGGCGGGCAGCAGCGGGTTGACCATCGTGATCACCGCCCCGAGCTTGGCGGCGCCGAACCAGCAGGCGACGAACGGCGGCGCATCGGGCAGGACCAGGAGCACGCGGTCTTCGATCCCGACCCCGAGTTCCCGCAGCAAGTGGCCCGCGCGGTTCGCTTGCCGCACCACCTCGGCGTAGGTCCAGCGCTCGTCACCGGACCGCAAACAGACTTTGTCGCCGCGCCCGGCCGCGAGGTTATGGTCGAGGAAGTAGTCAGCCAGATTGAAGCGTTCGGGAAAGGTGATCACGCCATCTCCTCGGAAAAGGTCCCGCGACCTGCTAGGTTGCGGTCGCTTCGGCAAAGGGCTATTGGCGAGCCCAACCGCAACCTGACAGGTCGCGGGACACTGACATCAACGACGCCTCTTGAACGTGGGAGAGGACCAAACGATTCTCTATGGCTGCTTGCCCAGTGCCCCTTCCGGGCCGACTCCGACGCGCCCGGCAAGCCTGGCCACGGCCGTGGTCAGTTCCTCCGGCTCGATCGGCTTCGCCAAGTGCACTTGGTAGCCCGCCGCCAACGCGCGTTCGCGGTCCTCGCCCCTGGCATAAGCGGTGAGGGCCAAGGCCGGGATCGCGCCCCCTTGGTTCTGGGTGAGTGCCCGAACTTTGCCGATCAGTGAGTAACCATTCTCATCCGGCAGGCCGATGTCGCTCACCAGGACATCCGGCCTTGAGTGTGCGAGCACTGCCAGCGCCTCCGCAGCCGAAGAGGCGGCGGTGACTGCGGCGCCGGACTGGGTGAGAATGACCGTCAGCAGGTCCAGCGTGTCAGGCTCATCCTCCACCGCCAGCACCCGCAAGCCGTCAAGGATGGCGGATGGCGGATGGCAGATGGCGGATGGTTCGGCGGTCGCAGTTTCATTCCGCCTTCCGCCTTCCGCATTCCGCAATTGAGAGGGCGGGAGTCGGACCGTAAAAGTAGCGCCCTGCCCCTCCCCCGGGCTCTCGGCGTGGATGCTCCCGTCGTGCAGGTCTACCAGGTGGCGGACGATCGAGAGGCCCAAGCCGAGCCCGCCGTGCGCCCGCGTAGTTGAAGCGTCCGCCTGGCGAAAGCGGTCAAAGATGTAAGGCAGGAACTCCGGCTTGATGCCCTGGCCCGTGTCGCTCACCTTGATTTCGACGGCGGAGTCGAGGCGCCGGAGTTGGACCTGGACGCGGCCACCTTCGGGCGTAAACTTGATTGCATTCGAGAGCAGGTTCGAGATGATTTGCTGCAACCGGTTCGGGTCACCTGCAACTTGGCCGGCGTCCGGGTCCAGGTCCACCTGCAGTTGCAGGCGCTTGGCGGCGGCTGCCGGGCGCACGGCGTCGAGGGCAGCCTCAATCATGGGCAACAGTTCGACCGGGCGGACCCGGAGGTGCAATTTGCCGGTGATGATCCGCGAGACGTCCAACAGATCCTCGACGAGCTGGGCCTGCGACTTCGCGTTGCGCTCGATACTCTCGAGCGCCTTGGCCGTGGTCGCGCGGTCGAGGAGGCCTTGGTTCAGGAGTTGCGACCAGCCGAGCAGCGCGGTGAGGGGCGTGCGGAGTTCGTGTGAGACCGTCGCCAGGAATTCGTCCTTCATGCGGTTAGCCTCCTCAGCCTCCGCCCGCGCCGCCCGCTCACGGTCCAGGATCTGAGCCCGCTCTTTTTCGGCCCGCCTCCGCTCGCTGATGTCGTGGAAGACCAGGACGACGCCGATGATCTTGCCCTGAGCATCCTTGATGGGCGCCCCGCTGTCATCAATCGGCCGCTCGGTCCCGTCCCTCGAAATCAGGACGGTGTGATTGGCCAGGCCCATCACCTCACCCTCCCGGATCACCCTGATCACAGGGTTCTCGGCCGGGCGGCTTGTCTCTTCGTTGACGATCCTGAAAACTTCTTCGAGCGATTTTTTGACCGCCTCTTCCTGCTCCCATCCGGTCAGCGATTGAGCGACGCCATTCATGAAGGTCACACAGCCGTCGGTGTCGGTCGCAATCACGGCGTCGCCGATGCTGGAGAGGGTGACGCCCAGCCACTCCCGCTGTTCGCGGACTCGCTCTTCGGCCCGCTGGCGCTCAATCGCCTCGGCCAGGACATTGGCGACCGCTTGAAGGAAGTTGATGTCGTCTTGAGTGAACGTCCGCCGCTCGGTGGTGTGCGCCCCTAAGACGCCGAAAGGCCGGTGTTGGCCGGGAATGATCACGCTCATTCCGCTTACCACTCCGTGCTCGATGAGCGGCGCAGGGGGACTGAATCTAGTCTCCTGACGGAGGTTGGCGACGACGACCGGCTCGCTGGAGAGCAAAGTATAACCGGCCTGCGAGCCTGCCCCGGCGCCCACGACGGTGGCTCCGACGTAGCCCTCCTTCCACCCCACACCTGCTCGTGATTGCAAATGTTGGCCGTCAGGCAGCAGCTCCAACACACTGCTATACTCCACCTCAAGCTGCTGGGCGACGACTGAGGCAGTCTCATCCATCAACAGCGAGAGGTCATTACCCGCCAGGGCGCGCTGCCCGAGTTGGGCCACCGCCGCCTGCTGGCGCGCCCGATCTTTCAGCCGCTCTTCCGCCCGTCGCCGTGCGCTGGTGAGCCAGGCCAACAGCGCCAGCACGCCCAGCCGGTTGATCTCGACAAAGTTATATTTCAGCGAGAAGCGCGGGGGCGAAGAGAAATAGTTGATGATCAAAGCAAACAGGAGAGCGGCCAACAAGCCGGGCCCGCGCCCCCCGTACCAAGCCGCAATGACCAGCGCGGCGAGGATCAGCCAGGTCGGGTTCAGCGGCGTCCCGGCCCGTCGCAGCAGCGTCGAGATGAGCAACGGTACCACGACTGCCAGCAGGGCAATCCCGTAGCGCCGGACCGGGTAGCGCGTCAATCTCTGCATCAGACGACCTCCCCCATCCGCGCGCGAGCACGCCGGGTGGAGGGGCATTTTTTAGCATCTGCGCACACGCCGGTGGAGGCAAGTCTCACGGTTGTCCTGACTGCCGGGTGAGAAGCATGAAACATCCTGCTTTTTCTCACGGTCACTCTTCCTTCCATTGGTCAGCGGCTTTTCCGGAATGAGTCATTGTACCCGTTCTTGCTCCGTGATGCATAGGCCGCCAGCATCGATCAGCCGGCCGCGAACGTGATTGGATCCGCCGGCCCAGAGAGGCGCATTGAAATTCATCTGCTGACGCTTGCCCAGGCAACTTGGTGTCTTGAACGCTCAGTGGTAATCTCTTACCGACCTGATAACAGCACCCAACTCAAATGTGGAGGATCGATGGCTCAGACACCTGCGCTTTTTCAGCATCTCGATAAATACGTCCGCGGCGTCCGCAAAGAGTTCGAAGAGAAGCTGGCCACGCTCGTCGAGATTCCGAGCATCAGCATGGAGCCGGAGCGCCAGGGCGACATCCGGCGCTGCGGCGAAGTGGCGGCGGAGTATCTGCGCGGGCTCGGCGCCGAGGCCGAAGTGGTCTCGACGCCCGGCAACCCCGTAGTCTTCGGCTCGCTCGTCACGGACAAGAACCAGCCGACGGTGACCATCTACAACCATCTCGACGTGCAGCCGGCCGACGCCGCGGAGTGGCATAAGGCCCCGTTCACTTTCTATCAAGTCGGCGACCGCTACGAAGGGCGCGGCACGACCGATGACAAAGGGCCGGGGCTGACGGCGATGCTCGCGGCGAGGTATGCCGCAGAGAACGGCGTCCCGCTCAACGTCAAATTCATCTGGGAACTGGAAGAAGAGATCGGCAGCCCCAACTTCGAGCACTTCATCCGCAAAAACCGCAGCCGGCTCCAAACCGATTCGGTCCTGGTCTCCGACACGATCTGGATCGCCCGCGGCCGGCCGGCGGTGCCCTACGGGTTGCGCGGCTTGCAAACCTTCCGCTTCACTTTAGAGACGCACGCCAAGGACGTGCATTCAGGGCTGACGGGCGGCGCCGCGCGTAACCCCATCGGTGAGCTGTGCCAGTTGGTCGCCGACTGCTACGACGCGCGGACGGGGCACGTCAAGATCAAGGGCTTCTACGACGACGTGCGGCCGGTAACCCAGACCGAGCTTGACAGCTTCCTCAACTCCGGCTTCAGCACCTCGGGCTACAAGAAGGCGCACGAGTTGAAGAGCCTCCGCCCGAACCTGAAGACCGACGCCGACGTGCTCAAGGCGTTTATGGCCGAGCCGACGTTTGAGGTGCATGGGCTGGTCGGCGGCTACAGCGGGCCGGGCATCAAGACCATCGTCCCACATCGGGCCGAGGTCAAAATCAGCACCCGCCTGGTGCCCGACCAAAACCCGGACAAGATCGTCCGCCTCGTCCGCGATTTCGTGAAGTCGAAGAACCCGGACGTGAAAGTCGAGGCCACGCAGAAGCTCGAACCATACCTTGGGGATTTCACCGGCCCCTACGCGGACGCGGCGCGCACGGCGATGAAGTTCGCCTTCGGCAAGGAGCCCGCTTTCACGCGCGAGGGCGGCTCGATCGGCGCCGTCGTGACGATGCAGAAACACCTCAAGGCGCCGATCACTTTTCTCGGCCTCAGCCTGCCCGAGCACGGCTACCACGCGAAGAATGAGAACTACGATTGGGGGCAGACATCGGGCGGGATCAAAATGTTCGTCCGCTACTTCGCGGAGATTGCAGGACTGAAGCAGGGGCGGCAGCGCGTAAAATAATCGCGAAACGGATGACGACGATTGCGATTCCGAAAGCCATTCTTCAGGCAATCGAGGCCCAAGCGCGGGAGGAGCAACCGCGCGAGTGCTGCGGAGTGCTCGGAGGCCGTGGGCGACGGGTGCGGAGTCGCTATCCGCTACGCAACCAGGCGACGCACCCGGAGACGCGCTTCTTTGCCGCGCCCGAAGACCTCTTTGCCTCCATGAGGCAGATGCGGGCCGCGGACGAAGAATTACTGGTCATCTACCATTCACACCCGCGAGGGCCGGCCCAGCCGTCGGCGACTGACATTGAATTAGCCTTCTACCCCGCGGCCCTCTATCTCATCATTGCGCTCGCCCCGCAGCGGGAGACACGCGCTTTTAGGATCAACGGCCAGATAGTCGAGGAAGTGAAAATTGAAGTTACCGAGTAGTCAGTCGTCCGTTGTCAGTGGTCCGTTGTCAGTCGCAACGGACCACTGACAACGGACCACTGACGTGCGGCCTTGAGCATCCCGCCTCGTCGGATTACAATCATAGGTATCCGAGCCACCGTGTCGCTTAACTTTATTTGATCTGAAGCGAACCCCCCGTGACCAATTTGGCAGGCTTGACTGGCCCCAGGTTCGGTGTGCCTGCTTCAAAACCAATTTTGATAAGGAGGGGCAATGAATATCCGACTCATGCAACCGCGAACCTTCTCTCATCGGGCGTTAATTCAGACCGTCGCGCTGCTGCTTACGCTGCTGCCGGCGACCGGATTAGCGCAGACCAAAATCAAACCAGGCTTCAATCTCTTCTCGCCGCAACAGGACGTCGAGGTGGGTCAGCAATCGGCCATCGAGGCAGAGCGGCAGTTGCCGATTCTGCGCGACGCGCGCGCGACTGAATACGTCAACCGCTTAGGCCAGGCGCTGGCCGCCCAGGCGCCGGGCGAGCGCTACCCTTACAGCTTCAAGATCATCAACGCGTCAGACATCAACGCCTTCGCGCTGCCGGGCGGCCCGGTCTATGTCAACCGCGGGACGATCGAAGCGGCGCGGAGTGAGGGCGAGTTGGCGGGCGTGCTCGCGCACGAGATCAGCCACGTCGCGCTCCGCCACGGCACCAACCAGGCGTCGAAGGCTTACCTGGCCCAGGCCGGGCTCGGCATCCTCGGCGGGATTCTCGGCGGCGGGACGGCCAGTAATATCATCGGAGCCGTCGGCGGCTTCGGCCTCAACGCGGTCTTCCTCAAATACAGCCGCGAGGCCGAGACGCAGGCCGACGTCGAGGGCGCTCAGATCATGGCCAAGGCGGGCTACGATCCGCGCGAGATGGCGAATCTCTTCGAGACGCTGCGGCGCGAGGCCGGGCGCGACCCGTCGAAGGTCGAGAACTTCTTCAGCGACCACCCGTCGCCGGCCAACCGCATCGAGCGCATCCAGCAGGAGGCAGCCAGCCTTCGCGTCCAGCCGCGAGCTCGCGAGATCGGGGGCTTTGGCGAGGTGCGGTCAATGCTCGCGAGCATGCCGAAGGCGCCGAGCATGGCTCAAATCGCTCGGCGCGGGCCGGCAGTCGGCAGTGACACGCGAGGGCGTGACCGCAGCCGCGACCGCCTGCCCGCGGACGTGCGGGTCGAGCCGCCGTCTTCGAGCATGAACACTTACCGCCAGCGGGATGGGATCTATGAGATCGCCTACCCCGCGAACTGGCGCGCCTACCCGAGCAACGACGGCATCGGGGTGACCTTCGTGCCCGAAGGCGGGTCAGTCGACGTCAACGGCCAGCCGCAGGTCGCCTACGGCGTGGTCGTCAACCACTACGTGCCGATCGGCGACAACAGTCTCTACTCAGGCCGCAACCTGCGCGGCAGTAATCGCAACCCTGGCGGCAGCCGCCTGTCGCTCGCCGAAGCGACCAACGACTTGGTCAACACCATCACGCAGAACAACCCGTATCTGCGCGCGGTGAATAATTCGGAGCAGCGGGGGCGCTTTGACTCGCGCAACGCGCTGACGATGACGTTGATGGGTCGCTCACCAATCACCGGCCGCGACGAGCGCGTGCAGCTCTACACGCGGGCGATGGACGACGAGCACATCTTCTACCTGCTCTTCATTGCGCCCAGCGACGAGTACCGCGACTACGGCCGGACGTTCGAGCGGATGTTGCAGAGCCTGAAGATCAATGATGCGGTAATGCACCGGTAGCGCATCGTCGGAGCAAGCGTGAGCTAAGGATCTGTCAAACGATCAGTAGGTCAACTCCATCGCCACCCCTGATGAAAGCTCCGCTCACCGCAGATGTTCAGGCGCGGGAGGCGCACCCCCAGCAATGAAAAAGAGCCTCCCCGCGCTGTCC
>Ga0207646_10001723_pt1 | contig 26594 bp, 25 predicted proteins | sample KBSK5502metaG_FD_184343 | JGI IMG/M metagenome (GOLD analysis project Ga0207646, IMG submission 184343) | Corn, switchgrass and miscanthus rhizosphere microbial communities from Kellogg Biological Station, Michigan, USA - KBS K5-50-2 metaG... | ecosystem: Host-associated > Plants > Roots >...
TCTTCGAAGACGGCCGCCCCAAACCGGCCCACTACCGCCACTTCCGGATCAAGACCGTCCAGGGCGCGAACGACTTCGCCATGCTGCAGGAAGTGCTCCGCCGCCGCTTCAGCCGGCACGCCCGGTCGGAAGAGGGGATCCCGGAGGAGCCCAGCTTCAGCCACCTGCCGGACCTGCTCCTGATCGACGGCGGCAAGGGCCAGCTGTCGGCCGCCCGCGAGGTGATGGAAGCCATGGGGCTTGGCTCGGTCTCGACCTTCGGCCTCGCCAAGGAGCAGGAGGAGCTGTTTCGGCCCGGTCAGAGCGAGCCCATCCGTTTGCCGATCGACTCGGAAGCGCTCTTCCTGGTTCAGCGGGTCCGCGACGAGGCGCACCGGTTCGCCATCACGTTTCACCGGGTGGTTCGGAAGAAGGATGCCTTTGTCTCGGTGCTGGACGGCATCACCGGCCTGGGACCGGTCCGGCGCCGGGCGCTGCTGCGCCAGTTCGGGAGCATCGACAACATCCGCAACGCGACCGTCGAGGAGCTGATGGCGGTCAAGGGGATCACCCGGCCGGTGGCGGTCGCCATCAAGGAGATGCTCTGATGGCCGCGGCCGCGGAGGCTCTGCGATAATTCGGGCCGTGGATCGGCCGGTCCGCCGTTGCTCGTTTTGTGGCAAGGCGCAGGGTGAGGTCCGGTTGGTGGCCGGCCCCAGCGACGTCTATATCTGCAACCTGTGCGTCGCCCTCTGCAACGAGATCCTGGCCCACGACGCGCCGGGCAGGGGACCGCTGATCGTGTCGGAAGTCACCTCCAGCTAGCAAAACCGGCCGCGCGAGGGCCAAAAACGGCCGAGGTGCCAGCCAAGCGGCACCCCACCGTTATAGGGGCGTGCCGGACTCGCCGAACCTGTCGAGCGCGCTCGGCGAAACCGTCGTCAACGGGCGGCAGTTCCTGGCGCGCGTCGAATCGCTGGCCACGACCCTGTCGGCCGAGCTGGCCAGCCACGAAGAGGCGGCCCGCCGGTGGGCGGGCGAACGCCAGGCCATCAACGCCGAGGCGGAGAAGCTGCGGGCCCAGGTCGAGTCCCTGAACGCGACCCTGGCGGACGTGCGCAAGACGGTCCATCGGGTCGAGCAGGAGCGCGACCAGGTCACCGCCGATCGTGACCAGGCGCGGCAAGCGGTCGGGGCCGCCGAGCGAGAGTTGGGCGGCACCCGGGACCGGCTGGCGGCCGCCGAGCAGGAAGCCACCCGCCGCCAGGCCGAGGTCGCTGCCGTTACCACGGATTTGGCCAGGCTCCGCGAGCAGCTCGGTATCGTAGCGAAAGATCGGGACGCCCTTCAGGCCGACCAGATCCAGTGGGGCCTCGACCGCGAGCAGCTGCTCGCCGAGCAGGCGCGCGCGAAGGAGCGCCTGTCGGCGGTCGACCGGGACCTAGCCGGGCAGCGGGCCGAGTACCAGGCGCTTGCCGAGCGCCACGCCGAGCTGACCGAGCAGTCGAACAAGCTGGCGACTGATTGGGTGACGCGTCGGACGGCGCTGGCGGCCGAGATCCATGCCCAGAACCAAGAAATGGAGCAGGTGCGCAAGCTGCTGCAGGAGACCCAGGAGCGGGAGCGGCGCGTGGTCGCCCTGCCGCAGGCGGCAGTGTCGGCGTCGGGTGCGCCCAGCGCCGAGCAGAGCCATCTCATCAACTCGCGACTCAACGCGCTGGTGGGCTTCTCGAGCGTCTTGCTCGACGAGCGCGCGCATCCGCTCACCGTCGAAGAGCGGCGCGAATACCTCAAGTATGTGCACGAAAGTGCCATGAAGCTGACGTCGGCGGTTCGCGCTTTGACCGGCTCCCACGCGCCCGCGGACGCCGCTCCGGCGGTTGACCGCGACCGCCGGCCGGACATCCTGGTGGCGGACCACGACGCCGGGTCACGACAGCGGATCGAACCGTTCCTCAAGCGCGCCGGCTACGAGGTCATCTATGTCGACAACGGTCCGCGCGCGCTCGAGAAGGCGTCACACCTCCAGCCACTCGCCATCCTGATCGACGGGCAGCTGCCGCCCAGTGGCGCGCCCGCCCTCATCCGCGAGCTGCGCAAGGATCCGCGAACCCGCGAGATCCCGCTCGTGCTGCTGGTTGCGCCCGACGCGCCAGCCGTGACGATCGCGGATTGCGAGGTCCTGGTCAAGCCGATCGATCGCCAGCAGCTCGTTCAACTGATGGTGCGCTTCGATTTGATGGCGGATGGCAAGCTGGCCAAGAAGATGCCCGCCAACCTGCTGGTGATCGACGACGATGCCCAGGCGGTCAGCCTGCTCAAAGCCATCCTCAAGCCGTACAACGTCCGGGTCAGCTCGGTGGATAACGCCCGGGCGGGGATCGAGCAGGCGCTTCGCAATAAGCCTGACCTGGTGATTCTCGACCTCGTGATGCCAGGGGTCGATGGCTACGAGGTGATCGCCGCCCTGCGCCGCGACAAGGACATGAGCCGGGTGCCGATCCTCGTTCATACTGCCAAGACCCTGACGCCCGAGGACCGGCAGCGGCTCGAGGGCAAAGTCGAGTCCATCGTCGAGAAGGCGGAATTCCAGCCCGAGCGCTTCCTGGAACTGCTGCTGAAGCGCGGCGAGCGCCGCAAGCGCGCCGCTTAGCCCGGGACTTCCTCCGCGGCTGGTCGGGCTTCCGCCGGTTGCACGTTGGGATGGCCCGCCAGGCGTTCGCTGCGGAGCAGGTAGGCAATCACCGGGAGGGTGAGCGCGATGACCACCAGCGACGTTACCTGTGCCTGCTTGAGGCCGCCGAGGATGACGATGTTGTCACGCAGAAAGAAGATGAAGAACTGGCTGACCGAGTAGAGGACGACGTAGATCATGGCCAGCATGCCCTCGGGGTGGACCCGAGTGCGCAGATTCCACAGCAGCACGAAGAGCGCGAGACTGATCAGGAGCTCGTAGAGGCTCGCCGGCTGGACCGGGACGTTGGGCGGCCCGAAAGTGTTCGGGTTCGTGTATTCGAACCCCCAGCCGTTCGTCTTGTAGCCGACGATGTCGCCGTTGATGATGTTGCCGATGCGGCCGATCGCCTGGCCGATCGTCATCCCCAGCGCTCCGATGTCGAGCAGGCTCCAGAAGGGGATGTGCCACCGCCAGGAGGAGATCGCCACCGCCACCAATCCACCGAACATCGCGCCGAAGAAGGCCATGCCACCCTGCCAGACCGCAATGATCTCTGCCGGGTGGTGCCAGAAGAAGCCCGGGTTGTTCTGGACGACATAGTAGAGGCGCCCGCCGACGATGCCCAGGACGGCGGCCAGCAGGGCGACGTTCATCAGCTGGTCCCGGTTGATGCCCCGGCGCGTGGCGTCGCGGAGGGCGACCTGGATCCCGACGTAGAGGCCGATCGCGATCATGATCCCGTACCAGTGGACCTTCAGCCCCCCGATCGTCACCAGTACCGGGTCGATTCCGATCTTGATCAGCACCGCCTCAGTTTACGAGGTCAGGGTTGCGCGATTTCCCGAAGGTAATCTGAGGTCATGGCGGTCCGGGCGTCCTTCACCGATGAGGTCAAGGCGGAGCTCGCCAATGTCCAGCCGGCGCGCTCGTGCTGTCAGCAAGCCGAGCTCGCCGCTTTGGCGGAGGCGCTGGTCGGAAGCCCAGACGGGACTCCGGTCACGCTGCGGATCCCCCGCAACGCGGTGGCGCGAAAGGTCGTCCACCTGGCCAAAGTTGCCGGCGGTCGGGTGGAGACCGTGCGCAAGGGCGCGACCGAGAAGCGGCCCAGTTACCGGTTGCGCCTGACCCTGCCGGCCGGACGAGGGTCGGTTGACAGCTGCTGCGCTCGAGCTACCCTGCGCGGAGCCTTTCTGGCTCGCGGGCTGCTGGGCAACCCGGCCGACGCCTATCACCTCGAGCTGGCATTGCCCGAAAACGGGGCAACGCTGGTGGCCGCTGCCGCGGCGCGCACCGGCATCCCGCTCAAGTCAACGACGCGTCGAGGCCGGACCGTCTTTTACTTGAAAGGCGCCGAGCCGATTTCCCGCCTGCTCGGGCTGATGGGAGCCAATCGCGCCGTGATGCGCTTCGAGAACGACCGGATCCTGCGCGACATGCGCAGTCAGGCGAACCGGCGGGCCAACGGCGAGACCGCGAACCTCGACAAGCGATTGCGCGCGGCGCTGCAGCAGCGCGATGCGGTTCGCCGTCTGCAGGCACGCGATGCTCGACTCCAAACGCTCGCGCCCGCGCTTCGCGAGATCGCCGAGCTTCGCCTCGCGCATCCTCGGGCCGGACTGAAAGAGCTCGCCGAGCTGGCGCAGGTCAGCAAGTCCGCCGTCGCGAATCGGCTGCGGAGACTGGTGGTGCAGGCGAATCGAAATGGTCTAATAGATTGAGAAGGAGGGTGACGTCATGCCGGTAAAGGTTGGCATCAACGGGTTTGGCCGCATCGGCCGAAATGTTTACCGTGCTGCCCGCGGCCGCGCCGACCTCGAGATCGTCGCCGTCAACGACATCACGGATCCGCCAACGCTGGCGCATCTCCTGAAGTACGACTCGATCCTCGGCACTTACGCCGGTGACGTCAGCGCCGACGGCGATGCGCTCAACGTCGACGGCTCCCGCATCAAGGTTTTTGCCGAGAAGGATCCAGGCAACCTGCCCTGGAAAGACCTGGGGATCGACATCGTCATCGAATCGACGGGCCTCTTCACCGACGCCACCAAGGCGAAGGTCCACATCGATAAGGGTGGCGCGAAGAAAGTGATCATCTCGGCGCCGGCAAAGAACGAGGACATCACGATTGTGCTGGGCGTCAACGGCGAACGGTACGACCCACGACAGCATCATGTCGTCAGCAACGCCTCGTGCACGACGAACTGCCTCGCCCCGGTTGCCAAGGTGATCCACGACAGTTTCGGCATCGAAGCCGGACTGATGACCACGATCCACTCGTACACGAGCGACCAGCGCCTGCTCGATGCGCCCCACAAGGACCTTCGCCGCGCTCGCGCCGCGGCCCTGTCGCTGATTCCAACCAGCACGGGCGCGGCGACCGCGATGGCGCTGGTGATGCCGGAGCTGAAGGGAAAGTTCCATGGGATCTCCCTTCGCGTGCCCACTCCTGATGTCTCGTTGGTCGACCTCGCGGTGACGACCCGGGATGCCGTCTCGGCAGAGATCATCAACGAGGCGCTGCGGGAAGCGGCCGCCAGCGACCTCAAGGGAATCCTGGCCGTTACTGAGGACGAGCTCGTTTCGAGCGACTTCAAGGGCAATCCCTTCTCAGCGATCGTCGACGCCCCACTCACGATGGTCGTCGGTGACCGTCATGGCAAGGTCTTCGCCTGGTACGACAATGAATGGGGCTATTCGTGCCGGGTCGTCGACCTCACCGTGTTCATGGGCGACCGGCTGAACTGACCACGGACGCAACGATCGGCGGCGCGCTGCACAAAGCCACCATCCGTGACGTCGACGTCGCCGGCAAGCGCGTGCTCGTGCGGGTCGACTTCAACGTTCCGATGGAGGCGGGTGGCATCGTGGATGACAGCCGAATCCGCGCCGCGATCCCGACCATCAAGGACCTGGTCGAGCGGAGTGCCCGCGTGATCCTGATGACACACCTGGGCCGTCCCGACGGCCAGGTTGACGAGGCCTATCGAACCTCGCCGCTGGCCGAGCGCTTGAGCCAGTTGATGGAGCGGCCCGTGCGCCATCTCGATGACTCCATTGGACCAACGGTCGAGGCCGCTGTACGGGCCATGCAGGATGGCGAGATCGTGATGCTGGAGAACGTCCGCTTCCACCCGGGGGAGACGAAAAACGATCCGGCCTTCGCCAAACAGCTCGCCGCGCTGGGCGAACTGTACGTCGACGATGCCTTCGGCGCCGCCCACCGCGCCCACGCGTCCACCGTCGGAATCGCGCGTTACCTGCCTGCGGTCGCCGGCCTGTTGATGGAGCGTGAGATCACGACGCTCGGCCGCATCATGGTCGACCCGCCCCATCCGCTGGTGGCCATCATCGGTGGCTCCAAAATCTCGACCAAGATCGGCGTGGTGCGCAGCCTGCTGCAGCGGGTGGATCGCCTCTGCATCGGCGGCGCCATGGCCTGCACCTTCTTCAAGGCCAAAGGGCTGGAGATGGGCCGCTCGCTGGTTGAGGAAGACCAGCTCGACGTCGCCCGCGCGCTCCTTGCCTCGGCCGGGCAGGGCAGCGGCACGCTGGTGCTGCCGCTCGACGCGGTGATCGCGGCCGAAGCCAGGCCCGGCGTGAAGGTGGAAACGGTCGCCATCGACGCCGTTCCCGCCGACATGAAGGTTCTCGACGTAGGACCGATGACGGTCGAGCGTTTCCTGCAGACCTGCGACGGGGCGCATGCCGTCGTCTGGAACGGACCGCTCGGCGTCTACGAGGTTCCGCCGTTCGACCGGGGAACCGATGCGCTGGCCGAAGGGCTGGCGGGCAGTGACGCGGAAACGATCATCGGCGGCGGCGACCTGGTGGCCGCCTTGCAGAAGCAGCACCTTGCCGACCGGATGTCCTTCGTGTCCACCGGTGGTGGCGCGACCCTGGAATTCCTCGAAGGTCGGATCCTCCCGGGGATCGCCGTGTTGCGTGACAAGAACGATGCGTAGGCCGCTGATCGCCGGCAACTGGAAGATGCACTTCACCGTTCCCGAGGGGCTGGAGTACGCGCTGCACCTCCGGCACGATCTCGATCCGTTTGCCACGCTCGTCGACGTCGTGATCCTGCCGCCGGCGGTGATGCTATGGGAGATCGCGAACGCGCTCCGCGGTTGCCCGATCGAGGTGGGCGCACAGAACGCCTCCTGGGAAGACCAGGGACCCTTCACCGGCGAGATTTCGCCAAAGATGCTGGCGGGCTGGTGCCACTACCTGCTGATCGGACACTCCGAGCGGCGCCAGCTTTTCAATGAGACCGACGAACAGCTCAACCGCAAGCTGCAGGCGGCATTCCGTCACAACCTGAAGGTCATCCTGGCCCTGGGCGAGACCCTCGAGGAGCACGATCTCGGGCGCACCGAAGAGGTCATCACGCGCCAGCTCAGTGCCGCGCTCTACGGCATCGACGTGAAGCGCGCCATCGACCTGACGATCGCCTACGAGCCGGTTTGGGCGATCGGGACCGGACGCGCTGCCACGCCCGAATACGCCAACCAGACGATGGGCCTGATCCGCGGCCTGCTGGCGGGGACATTCGGCCCGCTTGCGTCCGAGATGCGCATCCTTTACGGCGGCAGCGTGAACACGGCCAACGCGCGGAGCTTGATGGAACAGCCGGAGATCGATGGGGCATTGGTCGGCGGCGCCAGCCTGAAGGCCGCCGACTTCACCGCGATCGTGCGGGCCACGGCCGAGGTCGTCCAGTCGGCGCGAGCGTGAATGCGCCGGTGCGTCCCCTCGTGCTCGTGATCATCGACGGCTGGGGATACCGCACCGATTCATTCGGCAACGCCATTGCGGCGGCCAGGACGCCGAACTGGGATGCGCTGTGGCGGCGGTGGCCGCACACGACGCTGGCCGCAGCCGGTCTCCCAGTCGGACTGCCCGAGGGTCAGCAGGGCAACTCTGAAGTCGGCCACCTGAACATCGGCGCCGGCCGCATCGTCTATCAGGACCTCACCCGGATCAACCTCGCCATCGAGGACGGGAGCTTCTACAAAAACCGGGTGCTCAGCAAGGCAATGACGTCCGCCGCTTCCGGCCACGCGTTGCACCTGATGGGCCTGGTCTCCCCGGGTGGCGTCCACAGCTCGACCCAACATCTGTATGCGCTGCTCGAGATGGCGCATTCGCTGGCGGTGACCAACGTCTTTCTTCATGCCTTCACCGACGGTCGCGACGAGCCGCCAACCAGCGCGGCCGGCTACATCGCCGAGCTCGTCGAGCGCATCGGGACCATCGGTACCGGGCGGATTGCGTCGGTCAGCGGCCGGTACTACGCGATGGACCGCGACAAGCGCTGGGACCGCACCGAGCGCGCCTATCGAACCGTGGTGGAGGCGAATGGACCAACCGCGCCCGACCCGGTGACCTTCATCCAACAGAGCTACGACAAGGGCATCACCGACGAATTTCTGGTGCCGACCCGCATCGTGCCACCGGGTCAGTCACCCCCGCCGCCGATCGGCGATGGCGACAGCGTGGTCAGCTTCAACTTCCGTCCGGACCGGGCCCGTCAGTTGAGCCACGCCATCGTGGATGAGACGTGGGACCACTTCGACCGCCGGCACCGGCCCCGGCTCGCGCACTTCGTCACCTTCACCGAGTATGAGAAAGGACTCCCGGCCGAGGTCGCGTTTCCCGACGAGCCGCTGCCCGGCGTACTGGCTGAGGCGGTGGCCAATGCCGGCTGGCAGCAGTTCCATACCGCGGAGACGGAGAAGTATGCTCACGTCACCTACTTCCTCAACGGTGGGCGCGAGGCGCCGTTCCCCGGCGAGGATCGGCTGCTCGTCCCTTCGCCTCGAGTCCCCACCTACGACACCCACCCCGAGATGAGCGCTCGCCCCCTTACCGATGAGCTCCTCGACCGCCTGCGAAGTGGCCGGTACGGCTTCATCGTGGTGAACTTCGCGAATCCCGATATGGTCGGGCACACCGGCGTCTTCCCGGCGACGGTCAGGGCGGTCGAGGTCGTCGATGCCATGCTCGGCCGGATCGCGGACGCGGTGCTTCCAGCTCACGGCATCCTGGCGATCACGGCCGATCACGGCAACGCCGAACTGAAAATTGACGAAAGCGGCGCGCCGCTCACCGCCCACACGACCAGCCCGGTCCCATTCATCCTCGCCGGGGATGCCGGCATCAAGTCGCTACGGGAGGGGGGCAAGCTGGGCGATATCGCACCCACGCTGCTGCGGGTGGTCGGGCTGACCCCACCCGCCGAGATGACGGGCAGCGACCTCACGGCGCTGACGTCACCCAGTCCTGCTCGAGCTGGCTGAGAAAGACGGACGCCAGCGTCGCGTCGCGTACCAAAAGGTCGAGCTCATGGTTGCGCGTAAATCCCGAGCGCGACCAGTTGCAACTGCCAAAGAGCACCGTCTCCCTGTCGAAGATCCCAAGCTTGGCGTGCAGCAACTCATCGCCCGCCGGATGATACAGGCGCACCATGGCGCCTACGAGCTCGAGTTCCGTCAGGGTAGCCGCGTTCTGCGGCTGGGTCGGGTCGAGAACCGCGCGAACGCGGACCCCACGACGCGCGGCGGAGACCAGCGCCTCGAGCACGAGGCGGTCGCTGAGCACGAACATCTCGATATCGATCGAACGCTGGGCGGCGCGGATGGCGGCCAGCGCCGCGCCCCGAATCCCCTCCCCCGGGTGGGTCACCAGCACCTGGACCTGCCGGTCGGCCACCGGCAGCGGTAGGGCCGCCGCCTCGCCCGCGAGGGCGAGATCCTGGCGGAACACCCGCTCCAGGTTGTCGACGACGGGCCCCACCGCCAGCACGTCGAAGTCGTGGTTGACGCGCGAGTGCGTGCCCCAGTTGATGCCGCCGACGATCGCCTCGACGCCGTCGACGATCAGGAGCTTCACGTGGTCGATGGTCAACCGCTCGACCGGAAACGCCACGACACGGATGCCGCCCTGCTCTAGCTGCGTCCAGATCGGCCGGCTGCTGCGCTCGGACGGGTCCTCGATGGCGGTGACCCCCACCCCGCGGTCCTGGGCGTCGAGCAGGAGCGCGGCCAGGTCGGTCCGCTGAAACTCGTAGAGCTCGAGGTCGATCGAATGCCTCGCGCGGCGCAACTCGGCAACGATCGCTGCAAAGGCGCTCGGCCCGTCCGGTAAGGGGACCAGGCGGTCGGCGCCGCTGACGATCGGTGCCGCGGGAATGGCTGGGAACGCCACGGCGACGGTGGAGGGGGTACGGCCCGGGGCACAGGAGGCGGCCAGCAGCGCCAGGAGGAGGAGGGGCAACCGGAGGCGGTGGACCGGACCGTACACGCCCGCATACTACTACGGATTTGTGTATATGTCAACGCGATAGGCTACAAGCGATTCGCCCTACGCCCCGGCGTATTGGCGGTATAATTCAGCGGCCCTAAATAGCATGAAGGCCTTTCTCGGTATCGTCGAACTCACCCTCGCCCTGCTGGTCATGCTCGGCGTGCTGCTGCAGACGCCCAAGGCAAGCGGGCTCGGTGGCACCATCGGGGGCGGCGGAGATTCGGGCGGCGGCTATCGCACCAAGCGCGGGCTGGAGAAGAACCTCTTCTATGCCACGATCGGACTGGTCGTCCTCTTCGTGGTGGTTTCCGTCGTCTACATCAGAGTTTGATCCGTCGCGGGTTGCTCGCCACCGCGGTGGGCGTGCCGCTCCTCGCACTGCTGACGATTCTGGTGCTGGTGTTTCGGGGCGTCATCCTGGCGCCAGAAGCCCCGCGAAGCGGTGGTACCTTCGTCGAGGGCGTGGTCGGGCAGCTCGGCTCGCTCAACCCACTCTTCGGAGCGGCAACGGCAGGCTCCAACGACCTCGACGCGCTCCTTTTCGAGCCCCTCGTCCGGGTGCTGCCCACCGGAACGATACAGGGCCGGCTCGCGTCCCATTGGGAGGTGAGTCCGGACGGGCGGACCTACGCCTTCACCATCCGGCCGAACGCCCGCTGGTCGGATGGGACCGCGGTGACCGCCGACGACGTCGTCTTTACCGTCCGCACCGTCCAGGACCCGCAGTTTCCGGGGACCGTGCTCAACCAGAGCTGGAAGGACATCATTGCGACCGCGGTCGATTCGAACCACGTTCGCTTCGCCCTCCCGGGCCACAATGCCGGGTTCCTGGCCAACCTTGAACTCCTCGACATCCTGCCGGGGCACTTGCTCGCGGGAAAGCCGATGGCGGAGCTCGCCTCGGCCTCGCCCAACCTCAACCCGGTCGGCACCGGTCCCTTCCGGCTGGTGGCCAACCTGGGGGATCGGATCCAGCTCGAACGCAACCCGTTCGCCTGGCGGCGACCGTGGCTCGACACGATGATGATCCGCAGCTTCCCGTCGCAAGGGGCCGCGCTCGACGCTCTCGACCGCGGGCAGATCGACGGGCTCGCCAATCTCACGCCCTCGGGCGCCGCGCAGGAGCGAGCCAACCGGCAGGTCAGCGTGCTCACCGCGTTGACCTATCAATATACGGAGCTGCTCTTCAACCTGAAGAGTGACGAGCCGTACTTCCAGGACGTCGTGGTTCGCCAGGCGATTGCGCAAGCGATCGATCGAGCCGGCATCATTCGCGACGTGCTCGGTGGTCAGGCGGTGCCGGATGACGGGCCGATTCCTCGCTCGATCAGCTGGGCGTACGACAGCGCCGCCCAGCAACCGGCCTACGACCCCACGGCCGCCGCCAAGCTGCTCGACGATGCGGGCTGGGTGCTTGTCAACGGCATCCGCACCAAGGGCACGGTGAGCCTCAGCTTCGGGCTCACGGTATCCAGCGACGTGCCACCCTACGAGCGGGTCGCCGCCAAGGTGGCCGACCAGCTGGCCCAGGTCGGCATCGTGGCCGAAGTCCGGCCGGTCACAACCGCGTCGCTCATCCACGACTACCTCAACCCGCGGACCTTCGACATGACCCTGACCGCCTTCGACAACGGGCCGGACCCCGATGTCTACACCTTCTGGCATTCGTCACAGTCGCATGCGGGCGGGTTCAACTTCTCCGGGATGAAGAAGAATGTCTTCATCGACAGCGACCTCGAGGCTGGCCGCAACACGCTCGACCTAACGGCGCGGGCGAAGGCGTACATAACGTTCCAGGAAGACTTCGCCAAGGAAATTCCTGCCGTCTTTCTCTACAGCCCGCGCTATGTGATGGCGATCAGCCGCCGATTCCACGGGGTCCACATCGACTCGGCGGTCGAACCCGAGGAACGATACGCGTACATCACCGACTGGTACTACGAAGTGGGAAGGTGATATCTGGAGTGGAGTGCGGCTGAAAGGACTTGAACCTTCAAGGGCTTGCGCCCACCAGGCCCTGAACCTGGCGTGTTTACCGATTTCACCACAGCCGCGTCGAACTACAGATTTTGCCACAGCCGCCCATGGCCCGCGCACTCGCTGAGCTGAGGGCGGCGGAGCTGGCGGTCTTTCGCCGGCAGCTGGACACGCCGGCGAAGATCCAGCGGTTCCTGGACGATCTTCCGTACAATACGGAGTCCGACGGTGAGACCTTCCGATCGCCGCGGCGAGTCCTGGCGGATCGAACCGCGAATTGCATCGAAGGCGCGGTGCTGGCGGCCGCGGCGTTGCGCGTCCAGGGCCACCCGCCCCTGATCATGGATTTGACGGCGGTCCGCGACGAGGATCACGTGATCGCGGTCTATCGGCGGCATCGCCTCTGGGGCGCGATCGCCACCAGCAAATTCACAGGGCTGCGCTTTCGAGAGCCCGTCTACCGGACGCTGCGCGAGCTTGCGATGTCGTACTTCGAGCAGTACTTCAACCTTGCGGGTGAGCGCACGTTGCGGGGACACGGCCGGCCGGTCAATCTCGCTCGCTTCGACGGCTTGCGCTGGATGACCAGCACGGAGGACCTGTGGCCGATCGCCAGGCACCTCGAGCGGATCCCACACGTCGCGCTGGTCCCGCCGGCCGCAGCCCACCGGCTGACGCGCCTCGGTCCACGGTTGCGGGCGGCCGGCCTGCTTGGGCACCCAACGGCCGGTCCGCGGCGTCGTGGTTGACATTATCGGTAACACTTGTTAAATTAGCGAAACTATCATTCAAGTGGCACGGCAAAGCGGCCGTGCGAGGGGTCACTGCGGAGGAAGGGAATGAGAAAAGGCGCTACCGAACCGGATATTCCGCTGGAAGCGGTCCAGTCGCTCTTGACGCGAGTCATCTGGCAGGCGGTCGCCGATCTGAGCGTGGACGCCTATCAGTCGGAAGCCCAACGGTTCTTTGCCGGCCAGATCTTCGTCGAGTACTGCGACATCCTCGGCTGGAACGTGCGACGCGCCCGCGCCAGCCTCGGGAAGTTCCTGGATAGTGGCTCGCGGATCTCGGGCAACCACCTGCTCACCGGGCCTGAGCTCGCCGCCCAGCGCGGGTCCGCCGCCGCCGCCGTCGCGATTTAAGCTCGGCTTTTGGCCGTTGCCAAAGCTGGCCGGCCCAACCGCTAGACTTGGAGGCGGTAAAGTCCATGAACCTCCTCCTCGTCGAGGACGAGCGAAAGCTCTCGACGCTGCTCAAGCAGCTCCTGGAGGATGAACGCTACGCCGTCGACATCGCGTCGGATGGCGAACGAGCCCAGGAGCTTGCCGAGACAGCGCGCTATGACGCGATCATCCTCGACCTCATGATCCCCAAGAAGGATGGGATGGAAGTCTGCCGCTGGTTGCGCCAGAATCGCATCCAGACGCCGGTCATCATGCTCACCGCGCGCAGCCAGATCCACGACCGGGTCGCGGGCCTCGACGCCGGCGCCGACGACTACCTGCCGAAGCCCTTCGCGTTCGAGGAGTTGCTGGCCCGCCTGCGCGCCTTGATGCGGCGCGAACAGAAGAATGGGCATGCCAACCGATTGCAGGTCGCGGACCTGGTCCTCGACTTGAAGACGCACCAGGTTCGGCGTGGTGACAATCCGGTCGAGTTGACCGCGCGGGAGTTCGCGCTCCTGGAGTTTCTGATGCGCCATCCCAACCAGGTCTTGACGCAAGCGCAGATCGCGGAGCGCGTCTGGGACTACAACTTCGAAGGCACCACCAATCGCGTCGCGGTCTACATCTCCTACCTGCGCGACAAGATCGACGAGGGCCGCTCCCCGAAGCTCATCCAAACGGTGTATGGGGTCGGGTATCGGCTGTCGGGATGATCTTCCGGGGCGCGCTGGTGCGCCTCGCCGCGCAGTACTTCCTCCTGCTGGTTTTGATCCTTGGCTTCTTCGATCTGATTGTCTACGTTACCGTCTCCCAGTCGCTGCAGGCGAAGGCCGATAGCGACCTGAAGCATGCGGTCAGCCAGGCAGCCAAAGAGGTCGTGGCAACGGATACGGTCACCGTCAATGCGCAGGGGCTGCTCGATCCGAGCGTCGCCGACACGTTCTTTCGCGTCCTGAATAACAAGGACCAGGAAGTCACCCAGCCGCAGCCTGCGCTGAAAAAGCTCTTCAACAGTCCGAACCTGTTCGACCCCATCGCTGCCGCGAAGGCGGGCCAGTCCGCCGACACGCAAGTCTCGAGCGGCACCGACCTCTACATGGTGCACACCAGCGCGGTCGTCAACCCGAAGTCGAAAAAGGTTGTCGGCGTCATGCAGGTAGCGCAGCCGGTCTCGTGGGTGGGCGACTCGCTGTCGGGCCTGGTGCGGCAGCTCGTGCTGGCGTCCGCGATCGGGATCATCCTCGGCGCCCTTGCCTCGCTGCTGATGGCGACCCGCTCGCTGCGACCGATCAGCCGAGCCTTCCAGCGCCAGCGCGAGTTCGTGGCCGATGCCTCGCACGAGCTGCGCACGCCGCTCACCTTGATCCGGACCAACGTCGACGCCTGGCTCCGGCGATCGAATGGGCAGACGCGCACCTATGGGCAAAGCATCGTCCAGGAAGTTGAACAGCTCAACCGCATCGTCGGCGATTTGACGACGCTCGCCCTTGCCGATGCCAGGCAGCTCCGCCTCGATCCCAGGCCGATCGAGCTGAACGAGGTGGTCGAAGGACTGATCACGCAGGCCACCCCGCTGGCCGATGAACGGGGGGTGCAGTTGCGCCCGGACCTGAATGGGGGGGTGCGCGTGGACGCCGACCTGGTTCGCGTTCGTCAGCTCCTGCTGATCCTGATCGACAACGCCCTGACCCATACGCCTTCGGGTGGAAAGGTGTCGGTGGGAGTGATCCGCCAGAACGGCCGCGCGCAGGTCACGGTGAGCGACACCGGTGAGGGGATCCCGACGAGCGATCTCCCGCATATCTTCGAACGTTTCTACCGCGCGGACAAGGCCCGCACCCGTGAGAACGGCGGCAGCGGTCTAGGACTCGCGATCGCCAAGTGGATCGTCGATGCGCACAAGGGTGAGATCGCGGTTACGAGCACCGAGGGCAAGGGGACGGAGGTCGCGGTCAGCCTTCCCGCGATCGACTGAGATGGCCGGAGGCCCGGCCTACCTCGGCGGTGCCAAACCCCGGAGCCGGCGGAGGCTCTGGATCGGCGCCGCGGCGCTGGTGATCGTGACCCTGGTGGTGCTTGCCGGTCTCCTCTTGTTGCCACACCTGGTCTGCAGTGCCTCGGCCGGGCAGACACCCGGCTGCTCGGTCCCCTAGTCCCGCTATTCGACGGGGCGGGTCGGAGACCTACTCGACCTTGATCTCGCGCACCGGCTGCAGCGTGAGCAACGCGATCAAAAAGAAGCCGGTGACGATCCCGAACATCACGCGATAGCCGACGGCGCTGGTGCGGTTGTTGTTGAAGGCATCGATGATCGGCCCCAGAAGCGGCCGCGCAATCAGCCCCGCGCTGGCGGTCGCGATGTTGGAGACCCCCATGTAGCGACCCGCCTCGGCCTTGGGGATCAGGTCGGTCATGAACGCCCAGTCGACGGAGAGGAAGGTGCCGAGGGAGATGCCCACGATCAGCCCGAAGCCGAGGATCCAGGGCAGGCTGGGCGCGAAGATCAGCAGTGTCGAACCCACCGCGCCGATCAGGCAGGCGGCCGTGATCAACCGTTTCTTGCCGTAACGCTCGGCAAGGAAGCCGGCCGTCATGCAGAGCACGGCCGCGAGCACGAGGATGGTCGCTTGCAGGGCGCTGCTGTACAGCGACGCCTTTCCCTCTGAGTAGTTGAACGTGAAGCGGATGAAGTTGAAGGCGTACGTCCCGATGGCTACGGGCGCCATCAGAAAGAAGAGTCGGGACACCATCAACCAGGCGAAGTCGCGATATCGCTTCACGTCGATGGCGACGCTCAGGAGCACCGACCGATGGATGCGCTGATCCGATGCGGAAGTGCGCCGGCGATCTGGCACGCCGAAGATCACCAGCGCGCCGGCCACGGCGATCACCACAGGCAGGGTGAGGATGGCGAGCCGGACATGATGGGTGGGAATCAGCAGAGCGCCGACGACGAGGAAACCCACAATGGTGCCCACCATGTTCATCAGGCCGTAGTAGCCGGAGGCCTCGCCGCGCTGGTCTTGCGGCACCTGGTCGGGCAGCATGCCCTGGTAGGGGCCCTGGGCGGTGTTCGACGCGATCTGGAAGAAGACGTAGGCGAGGAGCAGTCCCCAGAACGAGGTGACAAACGCGATCAGCGTGAGGAAGATGACGTCGCCGATGACACCTATTGCGATGAACGGGCGACGGCGCCCGAGCGCGAACCGGCTGTTATCGCTGATCGCCCCGATCGCCGGTTGCCAGACGATGGCGAAGGCGGCGCCGACCGTATCCAGCGCGGCGACGTAGGTGTTGACGTCGGCCGCGATGGCGAACGGTCCGAGGTGGATCGTCATCGGGTCGGTGAAGCGGTCGACCAGCAGCGGGATGATGGTGCCGCCCAGAGGCTGCATCACGTAGGCAATCGCGAACCAGAAGGCGCTGAGCACGAGCATGCTGGGCCAGGTCAGATGCGTGCGCACCGCGGACTCGTGCAACGTCCGGAGAAACCGCCGCTCGGTCGCGTCAACCAATGCGCTCGCCTTTCCACACCGGGGCTCGCTGATTTCTCGCCATCCCGACGGAGTGTAACGACGCCCGAGGTGGATTTGCTACGGTAGCGTGCGGATGGGTCGCTCGAAGATCACGGTCGTCGGCGCCGGCAACGTCGGCGCCACCCTGGCACAGCGTCTCGCCGAGCGCGGCTATGCGGACATCGTGTTGGTCGACATCGTGGAAGGCCTGCCCCAGGGCAAGGCGCTCGACATGTTGGAGGCGGGGCCGATCGTCGGCTACGACTCGCGGATTACCGGGACCAACGGCTACGAGGAGACCGCCGGCTCGAAGATCTGCGTGATCACCTCGGGCGTGCCGCGCAAGCCGGGCATGTCACGCGACGACCTGGTCAAGACCAACATGAACATCGTCCGCGGTGTCACGCAGGAGTTGGTGCGCCGTTCGCCCGACGCCATCCTGGTCATCGTCAGCAACCCGCTCGACGCGATGGCACAGCTCGCTCATGAGGTGAGCAAATTTCCCCGTCAGCGCGTCGTCGGCATGGCGGGAGTGCTCGACACGGCGCGCTTTCGAACCTTCATCGCCCAGGAGCTCAATGCCTCGGTGCGCGACGTCCAGGCCTACGTGCTGGGAGGGCATGGCGATACCATGGTTCCCCTGGCCCGGATGTGCACCGTGGCCGGGATCCCCATCAGCAAGCTGATCAAGCCCGATCGCATCGATGCCATCGTCAAGCGCACCCGCGATGGCGGCGCCGAGATCGTCAACCTCCTGAAGACCGGCAGCGCCTACTACGCGCCCTCGGCCGCGGTCGCCGAGATGATCGACGCGATGATGTTCGACCGCAAGCAGATTCTGCCCTGCGCCGTTCGGCTCGAGGGCGAGTACGGCATCCGCGGTCTGTTCGTCGGTGTGCCGGTGAAGCTCGGGGCGGGCGGCGCCGAGGAGATCATTCAGCTCGAGCTGTTAGACGACGAGCGTGCCGCCCTGCAACGATCCGCGGACTCGGTCAAGGAACTCGTCGGCGTCATGGGCCTTTAGTCGCCGCAGCCCTTCCCGGTATCCTTGAGTCAGTGACCATCGAGATCCGCAGCGGGTATATCCCGGCCTCCAAGCGTCTGATCGACCAACCGACCGGCGAAGAGTTGCGAGCGCTGACCGCCAAGATGCCGAATGCGCGGCGCACCATTTATGACAACTACAACGTCCATACGCGGGTCGATTCGCGCAGCACCAAGAGCACCTACATCGTCACCGACCGCCCCCAGGAGCACACGGCACAAACCGTGACGCCCGAAGAGGGGCGCAAGTGGGCCAAGATCCAGGACGACTACATCCGGGGCCAGGAGATGGTGGTCGTCGACGGGTACATCGGGAACGAGGCGAAGTTCCTGACGCCGGCCCGGCTCATCATCGAGGCGCGCAACGCGAATGTCGCCGGCATGCAGCGTCACCTCTATTACCCGATCAATGGCCGGGGCGTGCAGCCAGAGATCACCATCATCGACACCCCAAACCTGACGGCGCCGGGCTACCCCAGCGACCGCGCGATTTTCGTCGACCTGGAGGCGGGCATCACCCGGGTGATCAACTCCGACTATTTCGGCGAGTCGAAGAAGGGCGGCTTGCGGATGTGGAACAAGAAGGTCTACGACGCCGGCGGCCTGGCCCTGCATGCCGGTTGCAAGGTGGTGCCCGTCGGCAGCCAGCAGCGCGTCTTTCTCATCGTCGGCCTCAGCGGCACCGGCAAGACGACCACGACCTTTACCCGGCAAAACAACTCCAAGCCGGTCCAGGACGACTTCGTCGCCCTCATGCCCCAGGGAAGGATCTACGGCACCGAGAACGGCTGCTTTGCCAAGACCTTCGGCCTGGATCCGAAACACGAGCCGACGATTTATGGCGCGGTGACCAAGCGGGACGCCTACCTGGAGAACGTGTCGCAGAAGGAGGACGGTGGGCCGGTGGACTTTTTCGACACGAGTTACACCCAGAATGGCCGTGCCACGTTTGTGCTTTCGGCGCTGGGCTGGGTCGAAGATGCGCGCAACATCGGGCCGGCCGACGTCCTCTTGATTCTCAACCGCAACGACAACATCATCCCCGGCGTCGCCCGGCTCGACTCGGCGCACGCGGCCGCCTACTTCATGCTCGGCGAGACCCAGGGCACCTCAGCCGGTGGCAAGGACGAGATGGGGAAGGCGCTGCGGGTGCCCGGGACCAATCCGTTTTTCCCGCTCCGGCACGAACAGCAGGGGAATCGCTTCCTCGAGTTGCACCGCTCACGCCCCTTCGAGGTTTATCTCATGAACACCGGGAGCGTCGGTGGCGGCGACGGGTCCGCTGGCAGCAAGAAAGTCACCATCGAGTACTCGAGCGCGATCGTCAAGGCGATCGCCGAAGGCACCATCGCCTGGACGAAAGATCCAGACTTCGGCTACGAGGTGGCCGAAGGCGTCCCAGGGGTCGACGACATCGAGGTGCTCCAGCCCCGCTGGTTGTACCAGCGGACGGGGCGGTTCGACGAGTACCAGCAGTGGGTGCAACGCCTCAAGCAGGAACGGGCCGCGGAGTTCAGGAAATATCCCGGCCTGGACCTGGAGATCGTCGCCGCCGTCCGCTAGCCGTCCGCTCGCTGTCTAGGGAACGGGGCCGGACTCAGACACACGTTCGACTCGGCCACCCCACGTCACGGTCCCGGTAAGGGCCCAAGCTCCGCCCCATTGGAGATTGACCGGCATCACTTCGGGGGTGCAGCAACCGCTGTAGTGCTGGGTGGTAATGAACGGCTCCGGCGGCGGAGTCGGGTTCGGGCAGCAAAGGGTGGCAGCCAGCGCCAGAGTCAGGTTGAAACTGGCCGGCCGCTGGATACCTTGAGCGTCGACGACGGTAATCGTCAGCCTCTGGTGATAACGATCCAGAACGGTGAGGTACACCCGAGTCGACAAGGTCACGGCACCGACCGTGATGGGGCGCGGCGTTGACGAGGGAATGACGGCCGAAGGGGAAGGCGATGGCGAGGGCGTGACGGCCAGGGTCGGGCTGGCGGAGGGCGTCGGAGTCGCGAAACCCGCAACTTGAGGCCCAGAGGACGACGTCGTGTGTGACGCCAGTGCCGGCGAGCAGGCAGTTAGGACACCAACAACAACGACGGCGACGATCCCAACGTCGATCCTCCCCCACACGGCGGAAGGAAAAATGGTCGATAGGCGTTTCACAGCCGACTCTGGCAACTGACGGTGAAGCAGGTAGGCCGTTTTGTCAAGGGGCCATTGCCGTTCGCGTCCCCTTCCAGGGGGACAGCTACCCTGCCTCGGTTTCTCCGATGCGCCGTCCGTAGTAGTAGGCGACCACGATGGCGAGCAGCACGAGGATGGCCAGCGGGATGGTGAGCGGACCGAGGGCGCCTGCCACCTTCTCGTACTGCTGGCCGAGCTTGTAGCCGGCAAATGCCAGCGCCAGGTTCCATGGAATGGCCCCGGCGATTGTCGCCAGCGTGAAGGGGATGACCCTGATGCGCGAGAGGCCAGCCGGAAACGAGATGTAGGTGCGAATCACCGGGAGCAGGCGGCCGGCGAACACCGCGAGCAGACCCCATCGATCGAAGAACCGATTCGCGAGCCGCAAGTGACCGGCGGTGAGGCCCACGCGCCGGCCGGGGCCGAGGATCAGCACCTCGCCGTACCGGCGGACGAGCAAGTAGGCGATCAGCGAGCCGAGCAGGTTGCCGGCGCTCGCGGCGAGAACGACGCCGACGAAGGAGAGCTTGGCTTGCGAGGCCAGCGCGCCGCCAAGCGGCACGACGATTTCGCTCGAGATCGGAATCCCCGCGCTTTCCGCGGCCATCGTCAGGAAGATGGCGATGAGCCCACCCGCGGTGATGATCTGGATGATCTGATGGGACATCCGGCGAAGCGTAGCAGCTACCCTGAAGCGGACGTGCCGACAAAAAGCCCATTCGACGTGGCCGATGGCGCGCTCGGCGACCTGGTCGAGCGGCTGACCACTTCGCACCACCGGCGGCGGCTGCGGCATGTCGGCTGGATGCCGGCCAGCGATCCGATGTCGGGTGGTTGGGCCGTCGGTGATCCGCCACCACGGCCGAGCAATGCCGTCGCGGTGCTGATCGACGGCGCACAGGCATTCCTTGCGATGGCGGTCGCGATTGCGGACGCCCGATCACACGTCCACCTCACCGGCTGGCACGTCACGCCGGATTTCGCGCTGACACGCGATGGGACGCCAACGATCCTCCGGCGATTGCTGGCCGATGCTGCCGCCCGCGTCCCAGTGCGGGTCCTGGTGTGGGCAGGCGCGCCCCTCCCCATCCTGCGCCCCTGGCGCGGCGATGTGCGCAAGGTTCGCGACCAACTCGCGGGCGAGAGCCGCGTGCAATGTGTGCTGGACGCGCGGGAGCGGCCGATGCACTGCCACCATGAGAAGACGATCGTGATCGATGATCGGGTTGCCTTCGTCGGCGGCATCGACCTCACCAACTTAAACGGCGACCGCTGGGATACGGAGGATCACCCCTCGCGCGGCGCGAAGGGCTGGCACGACGTCGCGGCACGGATCACCGGCCCCGCGGTCCAGGATGTCGCCGAGAGCTTCGCGATGCGCTGGCAGGCGATTGCGGGCGAAACGCTGCCGCCGATCGCGTCGACGCCGGCTGCGGGTGACGTCGAGCTACAGATCGTGCGCACGGTGCCGGAGGGTATGTACCCGCAGCTTCCCCGCGGGGACTTCCGCATCCTCGAGTCCTACCTGCGGGCCCTGCGAGCCGCCCAGCGCGTGATCTACCTGGAGAATCAATTCCTCTGGTCGCCTGAGATCCTGGCAATCCTTCGCGCGAAGCTGGCCAACCCGCCAACGCCCGACTTTCGCCTGGTGCTGCTTCTTCCCGCCAAACCGGACACCGGGGGCGACGATACCCGCGGCCAGCTCGGCACCCTGGTCCAGGCCGACGGCGACGGCGGCCGGCTGCTGGCGTGCACCCTCTACGCGATCGGCGGGGAGAAGGATTGGCCGGTCTACCTCCACGCCAAGGTGGGGATCGTCGACGACGCCTGGATGACGATTGGGTCGGCCAATTTGAACGAACACTCGCTCTTCAACGACACCGAGATGAACCTCGTTACCCACGACCCCCGTCTTGCGCAGCAAACCCGCCTGCGCCTGTGGGCGGAGCACCTACAGCGGCCGGTGAGCGAGGTCGCCGGTGATCCGGCGGACGTGATCGAGCGGCTGTGGAAGCCGATCGCGCAGGAGCAGGCGGAGCGACGCAAACGAGGAGAACGGGCGACGCACCGCCTGACCATGTTGCCCGGAGTTTCCCGGCGGTCGGGCCTCCTGCTCGGCCCGCTCCAGGGTCTTGTGCTCGACGCGTAACTACCGCGTCGCGATTGTCGCTGTCAGCTCTCCCACTGCGAAACGGGGAGAAAGTATGGGTAGATGTTGCAGCGCCACCCGATCAGGGGGTGCACGCCCAGGCGGCCCGGCGGATCTTCATCGACAAAGGGCTGCCGCACCTCCCGCCAGTTGGGCTCGCCGTTGCATTGCGGGCACCGCACCGGTGGCCGGAGATCTTCCATGCAGAGTAATGCTACTTGCCCCTGATCAATTCGGCACCAGCCACCGTACCGACTCGATAATGGAGCGATGAAGTTGCTGGGTTTTCAGATTCCGAACTACACCTTTCCGGGCGTGACGAACGACAAGTTGTTCGAACACGTGGTGATGCTCGCCAGCACCGCGGAAAAGGCCGGCTTCGATTCGGTCTGGGTGATGGATCACTTCTATCAACTGCCCAACATCGGCCCACGGACCGACCCGATGCTCGAGGGCTACGCCACCCTGGCCGGCATCGCCGCGCGCACCAAGAAAGTCCGGCTTGGCACGCTCGTGGCCGGCGTCACCTACCGCAATCCGGCCTTCCTGGCAAAAGAGGTGACGACGCTCGATATCGTCTCCTCGGGCCGGGCCATCCTCGGGATCGGGGCGGCATGGAACGAGGACGAACATCGGGGTTACGGCTACGATTTTCCGCCCGTCGGTGAACGCATCAGCCGCCTCGAGGAGGCACTGCAGATCTGCCGGGCCATGTTCCGTGAAGAGGCACCGACCTTCGAGGGACGCTACTACCAGATTCATGGCGCGCTCAACTTTCCGAAGCCCGTCCAGCCGAACGGGCCGCCGATCATGATCGGCGGCGGTGGCGAGCAACGCACGCTCAAACTGGTGGCGCAGTACGCGGACATGTCGAACATCTTTGGCGACCCGACCATGGTCCGCCACAAGCTGGAGATTCTTGAGCGGCACTGCGAGGCGGCTGGCCGCGATCCGAACACCATCATCAAGACACGGCTCGGCAGCCTGATCATCCGCGAGAGCGACGCCGAAGCGCAGCGACTGTACCAGCAGGTGCTGAACTGGCCGGGCATCGACAGGGACCGAGTCCGCACCAGCTTCACTGTGGGGAGCCCCGACCGGGTGGCGGAGGAAGCGCAGAAATTCCTCGACGCCGGGCTCGACGGGCTGATCTTCAATATGCCGCACATGGAGGATCCCGAGGCGATCGAACTGGCGGGCCAGACGTTGGCCGGCCTGCGGCAGCCGGCCCGGGCTCGGTAGAGGTTCGGACGATGGCCGAGGACCGGGTTTACTCGATCACGGAGGTCGCGGCAAAGCTCGGCGTCTCTCCGGCGACGATTGCGACCTGGATCCGGCTTGGCATCGTGACCGCCAGCCGCCAGGACGAGCTCGGTCGGAATCGCTACACCGAAGCGGACATCAAGGAGATGGAACGCCGGTTCCAGGAACGGCAGGCGCGCAAGCGCGGTTCCCAGCCTTCGTAGGCCGGGCCCGTAGAATACGGAGGTTTTGCGAGGGGGAGAGGAGGACGCATGCAGGCACGGCTGCTGACCACTGCCCCTGAGAAGGCAGAGGCGGACGCGCTCATTCTGCCGATCTTTGAAGGGCAGGCGAAGCTGCCACCGGAAGCCGTCGCACTCGACAAGAAGCTGAAGGGCGCGATCAGCCAGTTGCTGGCGGATCGGGAGTTCCGGGGCAAGTTCATGGAACTGGTCCCGGTCCATAACCTCAACAGCCTTCCCAGTAAATGGACGGTCCTGGTCGGCGTCGGCAAGCCGCAAGACCTCGACATGGTTCGGCTGCGCAATGCGCTCCAGGCGGCCGGCCGCGTGCTGCGGAAGCGCGGACATCGCCGGGTTACGGTCATCCTCCCCAAAGCCGTCGCCGCCATGACGAGCGCCAGTGACATGGCGCGCGCCGTCACCGAAGGAATCGGGCTCAGCAACTTCGACGTCGGCTCGCTGAAGACGCGCCACGAGCATGCGGTGACGCAGATCAGTGCCCTCGGCATCGTTGGCCTCGACGGGGACAAGGCGGCGTCCGCCGCCGTGAAAGATGCCGTCGTGCTGACCGACGCAACGAATCGCATCCGGGGATGGGTGAACGCGCCGGCGAACACGTTCACCCCGACCGTCTTTGTGGAGAAAGTGAAGGAGGCCGTCAAAGGCACCGGCCTTGACCTGAAAGTTCTCGAGGTCGACGACATGCGCCGGCTCAAGATGGGCGCGCTCCTCGCCGTAGCCCGTGGTTCCGACGAGCCGGCGAAGATGATCGTGATCCGGTATAACGCAGCAAACGCTCGCATCGCACTGAAGCGCGGCTCGCGTGGGCCGGCGGGGCCCGTGCTGGCCCTCGTAGGCAAGGGCATCACCTTCGACAGCGGCGGCATCTCCATCAAGCCGGCGCAGCACATGGAGATGATGAAGTCCGACATGGGTGGCGGCGCCGCCGTGGTCGGGGCCATGCTGGCGATCTCCGCGCTCGAGCCAAAGATCAATGTCATCGGCATCGTGCCCACCACCGAGAACATGCCGTCGGGCCATGCCATCAAGCCGGGCGACGTGGTGACGGGCTCGGGCGGGAAAACGATCGAGATCATCAACACCGATGCCGAGGGTCGCCTGATTCTCTCGGACGGGATTACGTATGCCGTCAAAGAGGGGGCAACCCACATCGTCGATATCGCCACCCTGACCGGGTCCATCATGCGCACCCTCGGTCCGGTCGCCATCGGCGCCTTCGGCAACGACCCAACGTTGTTGGATCTGGTGCGCCGCGCCGCCGACCTCGCCGGCGAGCGCGTGTGGGAACTGCCCACCTGGGCCGACTACGACGGGTTGATCGATAGCGACATCGCCGACATCAAGAACTCGACGGTTCCCTGGGCCGGTGCGACGACGGCTGCCCTCTTCTTGCGCGAGTTCGTCGAAGGGCGACCCTGGGTTCACCTCGACATCGCCGGGAGCGCCTGGCAGGATACGTCGGAGTTGAAGACGGTCCCCAGGGGCCCAACCGGATCGGGCGTCCGGGTCATGGCGCAGCTGGCCCGACTACTCGCCGAGTCCTAGACCGTCAATCGCCCGATCCCGGCAGAGTTACGGACGGCGCGCCTGCTCCTCCGGCAATGGCGGACGGACGACCTCGAGGCGCTGGCCGAGATCTACACGCAACCCGAATACCTCGCCCACATGCGGGCGGTCGACCGGGACGGGACCGCCAAACAAATCGAGCAGTTCATGCACCGGTGGCAAGACGATGGCGTCTGCCAGTGGGCGGCGGTTGACCTTGGGACCGACCGGCTCATCGGGCGGATCGGTCTGTTGCGCCACCACGATTGGCCACTCGCGCCGTCACCGATCGAGGTCGGCTGGGTACTGCACCGCGACTACTGGGGTCAGGGCCTGGCGACCGAAGGCGGACGGGCGGCGATGGATTGCTGGCGCGACTTACTGCTCGACGACGCGCAGTTGATCTCGATTACGGTGCCCGCCAACGACAGGTCCAGGGCGGTCATGAAACGACTCGGGCTCACCTACCGGGGAACCGCGCAGTGGCGGGGCCTCGATGTCGTCTGGTACGCCATCGATCGATGAGGCTTAGCGCTTCGCCCATCCAGGGTCGGGGTATCGAGGGCGCGCGGTAGCGACATCGGGCGGCCAGATCAAGACGGCACGGCCCGCCTGGACTTGCTGAACGTAGACCGGCTTGACGGCGTTGGCGCCACGGTCGTCGAACTTGATCTCGCCAAAGAAGGTGTTGAGGTCGATGATCGCGAGCGCATCGCGGACCCATCGTGGCTGCGCCGAGTTGGCTTGTTCGATCGCGACCTCGAGCGTCAGGCAGGCGGCCGTCGCGGCCGCCGCGAACTGGTCGGGCATGTGCCCGAATTGCTCGGCGAAGGCGAGCGAGTAGTGGAAGCTATCGATGAAATAGCTCGTCCGGTTGCGGGTGCCCGGCGTCCACTGCGTCGTCCCGACGCTGTAGTTCGCCGCGGCACGAAGGTCCTCCGTGAATTGCGCCGTGCCGGGCCCATCGCTGAAGGCCAGCAACTTGGGCTGGATCTTCATCTGTTCGGCCTGCTGGACCGTCCGCACACTCTCCGACGCGTGGCCTGCCTCGAGGAGCAGGTCGGCGCCGCTTCCGGCGACCCCAGCCAGCTGGCCGCTGAGGTCGTTCACGCCGGAGGTATAGCTCGAACCGGAGACCAGACTCAACCCCTTCGCTTGGGCGTAGTCGGCGGTGGCGGTGGCTAATTCCTGGTTCAGGCTATCGCTCGCGAACATGATCGCCAGCGACTGAGGTTTCGGGTTCTGTGCGAGGGCCATATCGATCACGCCCTCGAACTGCCGGCTAAGAGGCGTCAAGACGCTAAATAGATAGTGGTAGTGGTTGTTGAAGATGGCGCCGCTCGATGCGCCATTGCTGACCATCGGCACCTGGTGCTGCTCCGAAACCGGCGCGGCGCGGCTAGTCGTGGCGTCGTTCGACGGGCCCAGCAGCAAGGTGTCGTGGTTCTGCGAGATCAGCTGTTCCGTAACGGCGGCCGCGATCGATGGACGGCTCTGGTCATCCGCGATGTCGATGTTCAGCCGGTGGCCGGCACCATTCACGGTGACGCCGCCCTT
>Ga0207646_10001724_pt1 | contig 26591 bp, 21 predicted proteins | sample KBSK5502metaG_FD_184343 | JGI IMG/M metagenome (GOLD analysis project Ga0207646, IMG submission 184343) | Corn, switchgrass and miscanthus rhizosphere microbial communities from Kellogg Biological Station, Michigan, USA - KBS K5-50-2 metaG... | ecosystem: Host-associated > Plants > Roots >...
TGACGGTCAGCGACGCCAACCTTATCTTTCACATCACCCAGCTGGCAAACGGCACCTACTGGGCGACGTTCACCGAGGAGGGGAAGTTTACAGCCGTTGCCCCGGGGGTTACGTATACGGGACATTTCGCCGCCTGGGATGGAGAAGCCTGGAACTTGCAGAACGCGACCTTCACGGGCACGTTCAACCTCGTAGGGACCGGATCCGACGGGTCACGGGTGACGGCACACGGCCTATTCCACCTCAACTTTGATGCCAGCGGAGTGCCGCACACGCACATGCACTTCCTCTGCTAGGTCCACCAACCGCGAACTCGGTGGATCTGGTGCGATTTTGGGGGGCAGGGAGGAAGGCAGGCTCGCAGGTGGAGCGTGGCCGGCTCAATCGATGAACGTGCTTCGGTCAACTCCCCAAAAAGAAGGGAAAATGAAATGCGCAAAGTTCTACCGTTCTTGGCTGCGATCGGATTGACTCTAGCCCTGACAAGTACGGCCCTGGCGAACAACGTCCACCTGAAGGGCGGCCCGAGTGCGGAGCCAGGATTCACTGACAATGGCCTGACACTGAGCGCAGCCGGCGAGCTTGCTGGACTTGGGTTTGGAGACGTGCTGGTCAAGATCTCCGCCGTGGCGGACCCGACGTCGACCTGTACAAACAACGGTGGGACTCAGGCCCCGGGACAGAATCCGGCCCCGGTTACGGTCACTGGAAGCGAGTCCATCCCGGCCAGCGAGCTCAAGAATGGCAACACTCCATTCAGCGTCACGACGAACGCTCCGGCAACGCCAATCGCTGGTGCGCCGGATTGTCCCAACCCGAACTGGAGTGAGGACATCACCGATATGGCATTCACCAGCGCTACCATCACGGTCGAACAACCCGCCGGGACTCTCGTCCTGACCGTGGCGTGCACTTTCGGCTCCGCCACGACGAACGGGACCGTACCGGCAGGAAACGTCGGCTGCACGAGCAGCTGAGTACGGCGGAAGCGGGGGGCGCCTCGCGGCGCCCCTTCTCCGGAGTCGTCTGCGCGTCTCTTCGCACGCCTCCAGTGAGCCCAACGACGGCGTCTGGCGGCCAGCCTCCTGCCGGGTTGCACCACCGAGCGGCAGTGTCCACAAGGTCCGAGCCAGAAAGGCGTTTTTGAGCGCCAGTTCTCAAGCTGGCCCACGGAAACATCTGAGTCCACAATGACAAGGTTCCAGAACGAAGGCCGAATATGGCAGTCGGGTTGCGGCCCCCGCCAGATCAGCTGGCACCGCCGCAGTCGTACAGATGAAGGCATGTAAAGTTAAAAAGCGCGGCCGACCGGTACGGTGCGTGCGGTGCAACAGCGCGACTTGGCGGGCAACGGCGCAACTCTGGCAAAGAGACAGATACCGCTTAACTCAAGTGAGGGCCGCGCCAATAAACTGTCCCCGCCCACCTCTCGCTTTAGTGGCTAACCAGTTCGCCGTAACCGTCTAGTTCGCTACCAGATAAGAATCACATCCCCGGGCTCACCAGGGTGCGGTGTGTTTCCGTTGAAACCTGAGGCACCGGCGCCTCCGGAACTGCGGTTGCCAATAGTGACACTGCCCTGGACCGGTGTGCCACCGGGGGGCGTCGTCCCGAAACCACACATCGGGTCTTGAAAGCCGTCTGTCCCGGCCGCGCCTGCTCGTAAGATTCCGCCCGCTGGATCGCCCTGGCCGCCAGCTCCTCCGGTCGATAAGCTGGCACCGCCGCCGCCATCAGCTGAGATGAGCGCTACGCCCTGGGAGGATAAGCCACTGGCGCCACCAGACGTACTGGGAGGGCCTCCCATACCGACACTCACGTCGTAAGCCTGGCCCGGGATAACGGACACAACCCCACGGACATACCCACCACTCCCACCGCCACCTCCAAGGGTGCAGCCGGACTCGAGTCCTCCGCCTCCGCCTCCGCCCCAGGCCTCGACGAGGACATGAGTAACTCCGGCCGGTGGTACAAACGAACCGCTCGCCGTGAACTCACGCAGTCCCGAGAGACCTCCTCCGCCCGCTTTCGGCTGATTCCAGGTCACTGCTGTCGAGCCCGAGGGGCAGGTTCGTGGTGAAGCCGGGGCCGTGACGACGTCGATAAGCGTTCCGCCCGACGTTAAACAGCCGAAGAATGTCACCGGCTCAGCAGTCCCGTATGCCCTGAGAATCGTGCCAGCAACAAAGGCGACCACAATCGATGCCAGCAACACTGGCCGTCCGAAAGATCTCGACACCTTATTCATGGATAGTGCTCCCTCCTTGGCACGACTGTACGCCGTGCCGATTAGGCGGTCAAGGTCAGCCCGTGCCACTTCGACGCAGATTGTGGCAACTTGCTCAAGCCGCTTACGTGTTAATAGAAATGAAGTTCGTCGAGTTGCTGTCGACCTGCACGACTCCGCGAGGGCTGTGCCGCGGTGAGGGGAGGCAAAAGGCCGTCCAGTTCGCGTAGCCCTCTGTCAGCTGGGCGGCGGGCGTTGCAGAGCTTGGTGTCTGAAGAATTCGTCCAGTCACGCGATCATCCAGATAAAGGCGTTTAAGGTTAAAAAGCGCTCACCCGCTATTTACCCGTGTGAGTTTGGGGTCGAGGTCAGCGGGCCGCCCGGCGCGCAATCGACCGCGACACAGCGTTAAACTCAGGAAGGCCTAGGTAGAGGTCTGAGGTCTGGAAGTGGCTGTCAACCAGAAGGGAGGGTCGGTATTCGCCATGGGAAAGTTGCTCCGGTTCTCTGCTGCGTTCCCGGTCGTCATCAGCCTCGCAGTGATGTGCCAAACCGTTGTCAGCGCGGGAGGAGGTGGCGGTGGAGGTGGAGGAGGAAGCACGAACATCATCGAGTACCCCCTCCCGACCGCGGATAGTGGGCCTTATGCCATCACGGCCGGTCCCGATGGCAACCTCTGGTTCACGGAGAACATCGCCAACAAGATTGGGCGAATCACGCCCGCTGGCGCCATCACTGAATTCCCGATTACGACTACCCCCAATCCGGCTCCGGCAGGCATCGCCGCCGGTCCCGATGGCAACGTTTGGTTCACGGAAGCCAACGTCTTTGCCAACATTGGGCGGATCACGCCCGCCGGCACCATCACCGAATTCCTGGTTGGCCCCGGCGTCCGCGGTCTGCAGGCCATCACAACCGGTCCCGATGGCAACCTTTGGTTCACGGACGCTGGCAACATTGGGCGGATCACGCCCGCTGGCACCATCACTGAGTTCCCCGTCCCCTTCAGCGGTTCATTCGGCATCACAGCCGGCCCCGATGGCAATCTCTGGGTCACAGAGACCAACGCCGGTAAGATTGGGCGGATCGCGACCGACGGCACCATAACCGAATTCCCACTTCCGACCCCCCTCCGCGCTCCAGCTGGGATCGCCGCCGGTCCCGATGGCAACCTTTGGTTCACAGAGCTCACTACTAATGCGATTGGGCGGATCACGCCCGCTGGCGCCGTCACTGAGTTCACGCTTCCCGTAGGCAGCGTTCCTCAGCGCATCGCTGCCGGTCCGGACGGCAACCTCTGGTTCACGGACAGCAACGCCAACAACATCGGGGAGATCACGCCGACAGGTACGATTAGCGAATTCCCGATTCCGACCTTTAGTAGCGGTGCGGGTGGCATCACAGCCGGTCCGGATGGCAACCTATGGTTCTCAGAGTTCAGCGCCAACCAGATTGGACGCCTCTCGCTCGTATCGAAGGTCAACACCGTCACCAGCCTTGTCTCCTCAGTCAATCCGGTGCAGGTAGGCCACTCTGTAACGTACGCGGCGACCGTTAGCCCAACCCCGTCGGGGGGTAGTGTCACCTTCACCGACAACGGCTCGCCAATCGCGGGATGCGCTCCGGTGGCCTTGTCAGGGGCAACCGCAACCTGTTCACGAACCTATGGGGTTGCGGGCTCACACAACATTGTCGCGACCTACAGTGGATTCGCGAGCTTCACTGGCAGCACGTCACCAGCGCTAACTGAGATCGTGACTAAGACTCCGTGCAGCACCTTAGCTGGGTGCAACCTCCATGGCCTCACCCTCACGAACGCCAACCTTGCCGGCGCGAACTTTTCCGATGCCAACCTGCTCGGCGCGAACCTTTCCGGTGCCAACCTTGCAGGCGCGAACTTTTCCGGCGCCAACCTCAACAAAGCCAACCTCACCGGAGCCAACCTGGCAGGCAGCAACCTCAGCAGCGCCAATCTCAATAGTGCGAATCTGTCCCAAGCCAACCTGAGCGGTGCCGTGTCGACCGGCGCCAACTTCGATAACGCGATCTGGGGAAACACGATTTGTCCGGATGGAACCAATAGCAACAGTGACGGAGGAACCTGTATCGGCCATCTATAGAGGAGGCGGTTAGCACCACCACGGATAAGGCGGTGTAAATGCGGTGCTCCCACCCGTAGAACGGTGGCGATCCATTCGATTGACCCAAGGCGGCAAGGTCAGCGCCGAGAGCCAAGAGCTCGGCCCCCGAGGTGATGACGATGGATCAGTCCAGCCGCCATTCCAGCAACTGAGGCCCTGCCGAGGTCCTGGGACCGAAAGATGCGTGTCTGATTTGGAGACCAGTCACGTGATCTTTCTCGAAACCCCCTCCCCGGAGCCAAGCCGGGGCACGTCACCGCTTGGAAGATGCTGGATAGAGTCATGACCCGATCGGCAAATACCCGCGGCCGGACGCTGCGCCTTTGCTTGATCACCCGAACGGGGAAACCGAGGTTGCGAGGCATAGCGAAGCCTGGCACCGATTCGCGACCGCGGTGAGGGTGTCTTTAAGTTAGCGAAAATGAAGCTTTGGTCGAGCTTCGCTTTCATCCAGATAAAGACTGAGACGAAGGTCGGTGCTTCGAATCGCGCCGCAAGCGAACGGCCCTTTGCAGCGGTTTTGTACTTTTCAGCGGTTTGAGGTCAGTTTGCTGGCGCGGATCATCCATGCCGCGCTCGGTCGCTGGCTCCCGCGAGCGTCGCCCGTGATCGCGGTCAGTGCCATGGCCGGCTATGCGCTGGTCGTGATCTCCGGGCGATTGCGTCGTGACAGCCATATCCTGGTGTCACTGGCGCTCACCAGGGCGGTGATGCTCGGGTTGACGCCCGCGCTCGCCCGTAACGTGAGCTTCCAGCTCTCCTTCGCCGGAACCATCGGCATCGCGACGCTGACGGACAGCGTGGCCTCGCCTCTTCGCTGGCTGCCTGGCGTGCTGCGTGACCCCTTCACCGCAACCGTGGCGGCCGAGGCGGCTACCTGGCCCCTGATGCTGGCGAACTTCCATGAGCTGTCGCTGGTCGCTCCCGCCGCAAACGCGCTCGTGCTACCACTGTTGCCGGCGATGGTGATCACCGGCGGCGGCGGCGCGTTGCTGGCAATCCCGGTGGCGCTGATCGGCTGGCCCACGATGCAGGCAGCGGGCCTGATTGCGAGCCGGTTCCGGATCGGTCATCACAGGTTCAGACCGAAGAGAGGTAGCGGGCTCGCTCCCACTCCGGAGCGGTGCGCAAGACCACCTCGCGTTCGCGTCCGAGGACGCCGAGGTATGCGCCGATCGTGTCGCGGCCCAGGCCGACGCGTGCAGCCTCGCTCCCATCGAGCAGTTCGTAGGCGTTCACGAATGTGCGCGGGAGTTCCGGAAGGTCCTCGCGAACGTAGGCATCTCCAGTCGCCGGGGGCGGAGGCTCCCGACGCTCACGCACGCCCTCGAGTCCGGCGGCGATCTGCCCAGCCAGGGCCAAGTAGACGTTGCAGTCTGCCGCGGCATCCCGCTGCTCCAGGCGTGTGGAATTCGGGCGGTTGGTGATGGCCCGCACCGCGAGGGTTCGATTGTCCTCTCCCCAACACACGCGAGTCGGAGCGAACGTGTGGTCCGATCGTCGATGGTAGGCATTGGGGGTTGGCGAACCTAGCAGCGCGTACTCGCGGATCCGCGAGAGAAGCCCGGCGGCATACTGACGGGCGAGCTGGCTCAGACCGCCATCCTCAGAAAACGCATTTCGGCCCTCGCGCCACAGGCTCTGATGCACGTGCATTCCATTCCCGGCCTCGTCCGTCCAGGGCTTCGCCATGAAGGTCACATCCATGCCGGCTTTGCGCGCGAGCACGCGCACAAGCGACCGCATCAAGGTGGCGCGGTCCGCGGCTGCCAGCGCCGGCCCGTACTCGATGTTGACCTCGACCTGGCCGCCGGAGTACTCAGGGTTCGACGCTTCGATCGGGATGTCCATCTGGCGAAGATCGTTGCGAACCGCCCCCAATACAGGCTCGAGCTCGGTTCCCTTGATGATGCTGTACTGCTGGATGTCCGAGTAGATCGGTTCGCCGGTCTCTGGCGTGAGTAAGAAGAACTCGAGCTCGGCGGCAGCGAGGACCTGGTATCCGATCTGACCCGCGCTCTGGAGGACGCGCCGCAGCGTCGACCGGGCGCACAGCGGGCTCGGCGAGCCGTCCTCTTCCTGAAGATCTCCAATCACGATCGAGCGGTCAGGATCCCAGGCAACCCGTCGTTCGGTCGACGGGTCCGGGATCAGTCGGAGCAGGCCAGATGGCTCTGCACCATTGTCATACCCGGCCAGGACCTGATGCTTCGGCACGTCCAGGCCCGTCCGCGCCGCGGCTGTCTCAGACGGAACGCGCACCACCCGTGGCCGCCCGAGTAAATCGACCCAGACGAGGTCGGTCCACCGGCTCCGGCTCACGCCGTCCCCCAGTACCGCTCGACCTCCCAGTCCGTGACGCACGACTGGAGGAGACGGTCCTCACGTGCCAGGAGCGGCAGCGCGTTGGCGACGAACTCGGGACCCAGCCACTCCCCCGCCCAGGCGGTCCGCGCCAAACGCTCCGCCGCCATCTCGAGACCCTCAGCATCGGCGATGCTGCCAACCGGCTCATGGGATGAATCGATCGTCACAGCGATGGCGGCCAGCGCAGCCGCGATCACGGTGAAAGGATCGGCTTCGCTGGAGGCTGACAGGCCGCTCACCCGGAGGCTTCGGCCTTCCGGCCGGATCGTGGGCGCCGGTGGTGGCCCCGCCTTGAAGGCGTTGACGGAGGGCTGCAGCAGCGCCCGAACCTCAGACAAGCGGCGCTGGACGGCACTCGCAGCGGGCTGGAGCAATCCCGTGATCTCGAGATCCACCATTGGTTCGAGTAGCGAAGGGGCGAGGGCGTGCCGTTGCAGGGTCATGAAGCTGGCCGTCACGCCGGCCTGGCGAGCGATCTCCTTCGCGGCGGCCTTTGCCACCACGCCTGCCTCGGCGCTCGCCATCGGCTCGTCGCTGGTAAGGGTCAGCCTGAAGGCCCCGGCCTCCGGGCCCGAATCGATCGCCAGCACCGGAATCTCGGATGCCTGCAGGCCGCTCCCAATGCGGGAGAGCGCCCCCACCTCGTCATCGCCGGGGCCGAGACCTCCGGACGGGATCAACGCCGCATGGTCGGGATCGTGCATGAAGCGACCGCCGAGACGGAGTCCGACGCGTGCCCGAATCCCCATCGACTCGAGGCGATCGATGACACGGCGGAGCGCGTGCCGGGGCGAGACCGGGCTCGGACGGCCGTCGTGATCATGCGGTTCGCCAAAGACGTACGCCTCCCCACTCAACCACCCCACCGGACGCAGCCTCGCTGGATCGAACCGGACATGGAAATCGGGGTAGCCGGTCCCATAATTTGAGTACGGCGTCTCTTCGATGATGTCGCAGCGGACATCGCAGACCAACATGCCATCGCAGAACCCGAGCTCCTGGTCTGCGTGCGTGAGGAAGTGCTCGGCTGGGACCCGCTTCCCACGCCAGTGACCAAGGCGATCGGCAAACGAGGCGCGCACGGTGTGGACCGTTCCCGCGTGGACCGCGCTTCGCAGCCAGGCTAGCCGATCAACCTGCGTCGTAATCATGCCGGGATGGTCTCGAACAACGTGGCAATCCCCTGACCCGAACCGATGCAGAGCGCCGCGATCCCGTAGCGGTCGCTACGGCGACGCAACTCGTGCAGGAGCGTGGTCGCGATGCGCGCTCCGGAATTGCCGAGCGCGTGTCCGAGCGCGATCGCGCCGCCGTTCACATTCACGCGATGCGGATCCAGGCTAAGCTCGCGGATACATGCGATCATCTGGCAGGCGAAGGCTTCGTTGATCTCGTAAAGAGAGATCTGCTCGGCCGTCAGTCCGGTGCGGTCGAGAAGTTTTCGGATGGCAACGACCGGACCAATCCCAAAGCGTTTGGGTTCGACCCCGGCGACCGCTGTGGCGACAACCCGGGCCATCGGCTGAACGCGCCGCTCGGCGGCATCGGACGCGAGGACGAGCGCGCTGGCCCCGTCATTGATGGTCGAGGCATTGCCGGCGGTGATGTCCGGGCACCCCTCGTAGTACGGCCGCAGCGCGGCCAGCCGTTCGCGAGAGGTATCCCGGCGGATCGTCTCGTCGGCATCGAAGATCGAACCATCGCCAAGCGGGATCGGGACAATCTCTTCGGCGAACCGGCCCGTGTCCGCCGCGGCCGCGGCGCGGCGGTGGCTCTCGAGTGCGTATTCGTCCATCTCCTCTCGAGTGATGCCGTATTCGCGGGCGAGGTATTGCGCCCCCTCGGGCATCTCAATCATCACGCCGTTCGCTTCGAGCACAGGATGCTGCGGACCTCCGCCACCGCTCCAGATCGCGTCGCGCGCTGCAGTTGGCCCGACATAGCGGTTCGTTAACGGCTTGGGGATTGGCCAGGTTGACCGGCTCATGGTCTCTGCCCCACCGGCGACCCCCATGGTCACGCCGCCGAAGGCGATCTCGTGCGCAAGCGCGTTTATGGCGGAGAGGCCGGAGCCGCAATACCGGTTCATCGAAACCCCCGCCGCCGAAATGGGCAGGCCCGCCAGGATAGCCGCGAAGCGAGCGACATTCCCCATCGCTTCGCCGGAGGCGTTGACGATCCCGAAGACGACCTCCTCGATCGCATCCCCGTCAGCCTTCGCCTCGCACACCACCGCCCTGACGACGTGGGCCGCGAGGTCGTCGACCCGCACACCCGATAGACTGCCCCCGTGCCGGCCGACCGGCGACCGAACGGCGGCGAGGACGACCGGGCCCGGGGTCATGGGACGGGGGCGGTCGAGGGGGAGGCGTCGAGGCCCGCGTCGGATGCTTCCGAGTCGCGCTGGGCCGCCGCCTTCTCGGTCGCGATCCGCGCGTCGCGGATATGGTAATCGACCAGGGTCCTGACCCGCTCTTGACGGCGGGATCGAAACGCGTCGAGGATGCCCTGGTGCTCGCTCAGCATGTGGTCCATCGCTCCGCGCCGCTCCGCGTACATCGCGAAGGCGCGGAACGTCACCTGCCGCTCCCACAGCGAGGCTAGGAGGCCGACGAGGACCTCGTTACGGCAGGGCGCCACGAGCACCCGATGAAACTCGCCGTTCACCCAGAAGACCTGACCAGGATTCAACGCGTCCCGTTGTTGCTCGGCCTCACGCTGCACCTCGACCAGCCGTCCGATCTCCTCATCCGTGGCAAGGGCGGACGCCTCCGCCGCGGCGAATGGCTCGAGTAGCTGGCGGATCTGGTAGATCTGGTCCATCTCCCGATCGGTTACCGGGCGGACCACCGCGCCGCGATGCGGCTCGAGATGGATGAAGCCCTCCTGCCCAAGGCGGACGATCGCCTCACGCACCGGTGACCGACTGATGCCCAACTGGCGCGCCAAGGCATCCTGGACGAGGCGCTGCCCTGGCTTGATTCGCCCGTCTTGGATCGCCTCCTTGATGCGCTCGTAGACGCGATCGACCAGCCGGCGCTCCTCGAGTTCGAGCCGAAGACCATCGACGCGGACGGGATCACTCGACATCGTACTCACTCCAATTGCACTTTGGATCCTACATCCATTCCGCAACCTGCGCAACCAGCGTACCCTGTTCGGTACTTGTCGGTTCGCTTCGCTGGGCCGTATAATTCTCCGAACGCTGGTTGGATCCAAAATCCATGCCAGATTCGAGGAGGCCGGTTGTGGCTCGATCTTCCGCGGAGGCTGAGGCCCGTCCCGTCCTGTGCTATACGGACGTCGGCGGAACCTTTACCGACTGTTTCGTGGTCGACCAGAACGGCGATTTCGTCCTCGGCAAGGCGCCCAGCACTCCAGGCGCGATCGCGGAAGGCTTCATGGCCTCGCTGAGCCAGGCGCGAGACGCCGCCGGACTGTCCGTCGAGGCATTCTTCTCCAACCTCGAGGTGGTTGGCTATGGCGCGACCACCGTGCTGAATGCGCTCCTGACCCGTTCCGGGGGCCGACCCGGGCTCCTCATCACCCGCGGCTTCGAAGACTTGCTCCTCATGGAGCGCGGCAAGCAGAGTTGGGTGACGTTGTCGCGGGTCGACCGGATCCACCCCGTAACCCATCGCCACCAGGCTGCCCTGATCCCAAGGCGGTTGGTGCGTGGGATTGGCGAACGGATCACCTCACGCGGCGAGGAGCTGATCCCGCTTCGCGAAGCCGAGGTGCGCGCGGCCACGTTGGAGTTGATGGACCAGGGCATCGACTCGTTGGTGATCGTCTTTCTCTGGTCATTCCTCGCGGACGCACACGAGCGGAAGGCCCGGGCCATCGCTATGGCGGCGGCGGAGAGCCGCGGAGTGAGTCTCTCTGTGTTCTGTTCCAGCGACGTCAGCCCCACTCTGCGGGAATTGCCTCGAGCCAATGCCGCCAGCGTCGAGGCGTACGCCGGTCCCTCGACGTTGAAGGCGCTCTCGATAGTCGAGGAGGACTTGCACCGGGACGGCTTCAGGGGAGACCTGCAGGTCATGCAGTCGGCCGGCGGCCTGGCCCCGGCCAAGCACGTCCGGGCCATCGATACCGCGATGTCGGGCCCGGTCGGCGGCCTTGTCGGCACTCGCTACATCGGGCAGCTTTACGGATTCACCAACCTGATCTCCACGGACGTCGGCGGGACCAGTTTCGACGTCGGACTCGTCACGGAAGGGTTCATCGGCGTCGACCGGGAGCCGGTGCTGGCGGGCTTGCTTCTATCCCTGCCCATGATGGAGGTGGCCTCCATCGGGGCTGGCGGTGGGACGATCGCCCGCATCGATCCGCTTACCCGGCGGCTCGTGGTTGGCCCGGGATCGGCCGGGGCCGATCCGGGTCCGGTCAGCTACGGCAAGGGCGGGACCGAACCGACGGTCACCGATGCCGACCTGGTGCTCGGCTATTTGAATCCGCAAACGTTCATCGGCGGCAAGATCCGACTGGACCATGGTGCCGCGGTTGCCGCGATCCGAGACAAGATCGCCGATCCGCTGGGCCTCACGGTCGAGTCGGCCGCCGCGGGCATCCGGGACGTTATCGACACCCGGATGCGAGAGACGGTCGTCGGCTTGGTCGCGGTACGGGGTTTTGCCCTGGAGGACTACGTTCTGCTCGCGTTCGGCGGAGCGGGACCGACCCACGCCTGCGGATACACCCACGGCCTGCCGCTCCGCGGAGTGTTGACCTTCCCGTATGCGGCGGCATTTTCCGCGTTCGGTGCCGCGGCGGCCGACTATGAGCACCACTACCATCGCGCCGTCAACCTTGTGATTCCGCCAGCCGCTTCGGAAGCCGATCGGCAGGCGGTCGCCGAAAGTCTCTCGAACGCCTGGGTACGACTCGAGGAACAAGCAATCGAGCAGATGCAGCGGGAGGGGGTTGATGCACAAGCGGTTCGGCTCCGGCATCTCGCCATGGTGCGCTACGGCCGGCAGCTCAACGACCTGGTCGTGACGTCACCGGTGGCACGCTGCGAGTCGGTGGCCGATCTTCAACTCGTGCTGGCCGCGTTTGAGGACCTGTACGCGCGAATCTACGCCAAAGGCGCGCAGTTTCCGCAAGCCGGCTTCGAGATTTTTGAGGTCGGGCTGGTCGCCTCCGCCTTCAAAGTCAAGCCCCGCCTCGAGCCTCAACCGCTCCAGGATCCAGACCCCTCCGCGGCGCAGATCGACGTGCGGCCCGCCTGGTTCAACGGCGGCTTCGAGCCAGCCCGCCGGTTTAACTGGCGCCGGCTGCAGCCAGGCCACCGGCTGGTCGGGCCCGCGATCGTCGAAGACCCAACCACCACGCTGGTCCTGCCACCGGCGAAGACCGCACGGGTAGACGAATACCGATCGGTATGGATCGAAGGATGACGCTCGACCTCAAGACGCGGCTGGCCGAGCAGGAGCGGCGCTTCAAGGAAACCAGCCGCTACGAGCCTGACCTCCAAGTCAAAGAGAAGGACCCGATTGGATTCGAAGTCCTGTTCACCAAGCTCCTCCAGGCAGTGACTAACGCGCGGGAGGTCGCCCTCTCGATCTCGGCCTCGCCCGCAACCCGCGAGCAGGGCGAGATCATCTTCGGGCTCTACACCCCCGAAGGCGATTCGATCTGCCTGTCAACTGGCCTGATGATCCATGTCCACACGATGAGCCGGGCCATCAAGTGGATGATCGAGAACTGTTACCAATCGACCATCGGGTTCAGCGAGGGCGATTACTTTTTCAACAATGACTCATTCATCGGCGGCGGGCACCCGTCCGATCAGATGCTGATCACCCCGTTTTACGTCGACGGCCAGCTCGAGGGCTGGGTTGGCGGGCTCACCCACGTGACCGAGACCGGTGCGGTGGAGCCGGGCGCGATGGGCAGCTCCTTCACCAGCCGGTTCGCCGAAGGGCTGATCCTGCCCTGCATCAAGATCGGCGAGCACGACGAGCTCCGCCGGGATTTCGACATCCTCGTGGAGCGCAGTGTGCGCTCGCCGATTCCCTGGCTGGCGGACAACCGGGCGAAGCTGACCGGCCTGCGCATGATTCGGGAGGCGGTCAGAACGCTGATCGATCAGACCGGCTCGGAGGCGTACCGGAAGATCACCCGGGAATACATCGAGGACACCCTGCAAGCGACTCGCGAAAAGGTCCGCCGTTTCCTATTTCCCGGTCGTTATCGCGAGGTGGCGTGGCGGGGCGTGACCCTGCCCGGCCAGGAGAGCCTCCTCCAGGCACCCTGTGAGCTGATCGTCGGCCGCGATGGGAGCCTCCGGATCGACTTCGATGGCCTTCCCTCGGCTCGACGCCAGCCGTTCCAGGGGACCCTTCCCCTGTTCGAAGGCATGCTCTTCAACGGGCTCATCCAGAACCTCTTCTACGACCTGCGCTACAACGACGGGACGTTCCTGGCGGTCACCCTCAACGTTCCCAAAGGCACCGTCTGCAATCCCGACAATATCCTGCTGCCCACCACCCTCTGGGGGCCTGCATACGGTGGCATGATGGCGCTGGGCCAGTGCGTGGCCCGCGCCTATTTCGCCAAAGGCTACCGCGAAGAGGTGCACGCGTCGGGGCCACTGACGAGCGGCAACCTTGCGGGTGGGGTCGATCAGTACAGCCGGCCGTTCGGTGGCCAGTGTTTCGAGTTCGCCTCGTCGGGCATGTATGCCACCGCGTTCATGGATGGGCTCGACACGGCCTTCTCCGACTTCAATGCGGAGGGGGACATGGGTGATGCCGAGGTCTGGGAGCAGCAGATGCCCCAGGTCTTCCTCGTCCGCGAGATCCGCAAAGACGGCGGCGGCTTCGGGAAGTTCCGTGGTGGACATGGCATCCACTCCCTGTACATGGTGCCCGATGGCATCGAGATGGACATGGGGGCCTTCGGCTCACCGCCGATCTTCTCCACCGCCGGCATAATGGGCGGGTACCCGGCCGCCGCCCTGCGCGTCTGGGCCGGCCGCAACAGCAACCTGGCGGAGGTGATCGCCCGCGGCGACCCGCTGCCGTCGACGGAGGGGCCGGATCCGGCAGCGCCCGACTTCGTCCGCATGGTAAAGGCGGACTGGGAGTTCGCCCACGGGCAGAACTATCCGGCGCGAGCCCTTCCCCCAGGATCCCTCTTTTCAGTAGTCAGCGGCGACGGGGGCGGCTATGGTGATCCGCTCGAGCGTGACCCCGCACTCGTGGTCCGCGACCTCGAGGACGGGACCACAACCGCTCGGGCTGCCGGGGATGTTTACGGCGTCGTGGTCGATGAGACGACGGTCGCCGCCGATGCCGCGGCGACGACGGCCCTGCGGGCCTTAAAGCGCCGTGAGCGGCTCGCTCGCGGGGTCCCCGCCAGTGCCTACAAACGCCAGATGCGCGAACGGGTGGTGGCGCACGACTTTCCGCGGCCTGCCGCTGCCCTCTACCGCGACGTGCTGAGGATTTCTCCCAAGTTCGCCAGAGAGTTCCGGACCTTCTGGGATCTCCCGGACGACTACACGCTCTGAGATGGACCGGTACGCAGACGCCACAATCCGCGACCTGGTCGAAGGGCGCTTGCCGCTCGACGAAGTCCAGCGGTTGCAGCGGGACAAGGACCTCGACCGGATGGAGCGCGTGCTTGCGATCGAGCAGGCTCGGGTTCCATGGAGTGACCGGATTCTCATCTGCCTCCAGGAGCATCTGTATGTCGTCGAAAAGGGAGGCGGGGCACGCGTCGTCAAGTGTTCCTGTGGTCAGGAATTCGGAGACTACCGGGTCAACTGGAAAGAGTCGGCCCTCGTGTACGAGCGCCCACCCCAGGACGGAGAGATCTTTCTGGGCACCCGCGGCGCCGACCCCGAATGGCAGGTGCTGAGGGAGTTCTACTGCCCGGGATGCGCCGTTCAGCTCGACGTCGAGCCGGTGCCCGTCGGCTATCCGTTCATCTTCAACTTCTTGCCGGACCTCGATGACTGAGCCACGCCGACGACCTCGCATTGGGATTACGTGCGGGTCGGCGGGCGTGCCCGTCGCCGAGGGAACCCTGCCCTCGCATTACGTCGGACTCGGGTACGCGCAAGCGGTCGACGCCGTGGGCGGCCTGCCCGTCATTCTGCCCGCCGTCGCGGGGCACGAGGACAGCGACGCCGCCGAGATGATCGATGCCCTCGATGGCGTCCTGCTGGCGGGGGGCACCGATATCGATCCGCAGCGCTACGGGCAGCAACAAATGCCGAACACCGCGCAGAAGCCCGACGCCTCACGTGATAGCTTCGAGCTCGCCCTGGTTCGAGAGGCGCGCGCGCGGCAGCTGCCCATCCTCGGCATTTGTCGAGGAATGCAGCTCCTCAACATCGCGTATGGCGGTACGCTCGATCAGCACCGGCCACATGACAGCGAGCGGCTGGCCACGATCCCCGGATTGCGGGCCCAGGTCACGAAGGTCGATGTCGAAACCAAGACGCGGATGGAGGCGGCCCTCGCCCGTCACCGCTTCCAGGTCGTCTGTCTGCACCACCAGGCGATCGACCAGGTCGGGTCTAACTTGCGGGTGGTCGCGACAGCCGCGGACGGCCTGATCGAGGGGCTCGAAGATCCGTCCGCTCCGTTCATCATGGGCGTCCTGTGGCATCCGGAGCAGATGCTGGAGCAACGCGATGGCCTGGGCGTGTACCGTGCCCTGGTCGAGGCCGCCAGGTCCCGATGACGACGTCGAGCGCAGCCACGGACGCGAAGGCCGCGCCGCCCCTGCAGGGCATCCGTGTGGTCGACTTCTCACGCCTCTTCGCCGGGCCGTACTGCACCATGATGCTGGCGGACCTGGGAGCCGAGGTGGTGAAAGTCGAGGCCCCGGTCGGGGATGACGCGCGGCGATTCGGGCCACCCTTTCTCGGGGGCGAGGGGATGAATTTCATGGCCTTGAACCGCGGCAAGCGCGGCATCGTCCTCGACTTGAAGCGTGCCGACGGTCGAGAGGCGGCGCAGCGCCTGATCCGGCGTGCCGATGTGCTGGTCGAGAATTTCCGGCCGGGCGTGACGGCCAAGCTCGGCATCGACTATGAGACGACCTCACGCGCCAACCCGGGACTGGTCTACTGCTCGATTTCCGGATTCGGCCGGGAGGGAATCTTCCGGGACCGACCAGCGCTCGACATCATCCTGCAGGCGATGGCCGGCGTCATGCATCGTCAAGGGCATGGTGATCATCCCGAGCTCGTCGTGATCACCGTTGCCGATACCTATGCCGCGAGCCTGGCCGTCCAGTCGATCCTGGCCGCGCTGCTCGCCCGCCAGCGAGACGGCGGCCTGGGGCAGTTCGTCGAGGTCACGCTGCTGGAATCGCTGGTCGCCGCCCAGGGCTACCGGATGGTGAGCGCGGCGGATGACGTCCAGCTGCCGGCGTGGGATGACACCTGTCCCTACCAGGCATTCAAGGGCTCGGACGGAAAATGGTTCGTGATCGCCGTCGTCAGCGAGGCCAATTGGCGGGCGCTCTGCGGCGCGACCGGGCTCCCGCAGCTTGTGGATGACCCGCGCTTCCGTCAAAACCCCGACCGGGTGGCGAACCGGGGAGCCTTGATCCCGGAGCTGGAGCGCGCCTTTGGCACCCGGCCGGCGGCCGACTGGTTGCAAATCCTCGAGGCCGCGGGCGTCCCATCAGGCCCGGTGCGAATGGTCGAAGATCTCTTCACCGACGGCTTCATGCTGGAGCGCGGGACCCTCGTCGAGACCACGCATCCCCGTGCCGGTCGGATGTGGACGATGGGGTCGGCCCTCCACCTGCTGCGCACGCCGGTGCGGGTGCAGGGAGCGGCTCCGATCCAGGGGATGGACACCGCCAACGTGCTCGCCGAACTCGGCTTCGGTCAGAGTGAGGTTAGCCGGCTGCTGGAAAGCGGCGCCGCGTCGGGTCCAGCACTCAGCCCTGCGTCGGAACGTAGCTGACCAGGCCCTGGTGCCGATCCAGGGTCACGACGATCCCCTGCAGCACACCCTCGGTGTAACTGCTCCCTGGATTGATGCACACCGTGCGGCCCAGCTTGGTCACGCCGCGCGATTCGTGGATGTGGCCGTGGAGGGAGAGCAGCGGCTGGAAGCGGAGGATTCCCTCGCGTACGGCGCGACTCCCGACCGGCACCGTCTGCCCTGCGGTCGCCCGCAACTCGTGGTCGAGCTCCGGGCCATTGTCCAACCCGCTGTTGAAGGGCGGGACATGGATATTGAAGATCGCCCGATCCATGTCGGGGACCGCCTGCGCCAGGCGTTCGATGCGGGCGGCGAGCTCCTCTTCGGTCTCCTCCCGGTGCGTCTTCCAGGGCGTGACGTTACTCCAGCCCATGTTGAGCATGCTGAAACCTTCGCCGAGATCGATCACCTCGTTCTCGGCAAAGACGATGTCGGGACACGACTTGAAGATCGGGTCGACATAGCGCGGGTCGTCGTTGCCGCAGGTCACGATCACCCGCGTCTCCTTGCCCTTCCGGCGGGCGAGTTCGGCCAGCCAGCGCTGCAAGGACTCCGTCACCGCCGCCTCGAAGGCGGCCTCATAGACGCTCGGGTCACGCTCCCAGCGCGCGAGTTCCTCGTCGTCCACAACCACGGGGTACATCCCGAACGTCCGGATCCTCCGCAAGAGTTCGTCAAACTCGTCCCCCGGCCGTGCCTTCAGATGTTCGCCGAGGAAGTCGGTCCAGTAGCCCTTGCCGTTGGGATGGACGGCGACGAGGCCCTTTCCGACCACGTCGCCGCCCAGAACCAGCAAGCTGACGCCGTAGAACTTCTCGGCAGACAGGAACTTTCTCCACATCTTGTCCGAGCCGTGAATGTCGGTACAGAAATACAGCTGCACGCCAGCGACTACTCCTCCGGGATCTCCTGGTAGATCAGCCGCATATTGACGCCCTTCCGTTCGCGATAGATCCGCGTTCCAAAGTACAGGATCGCGGAAAGCACCATGCCGCCGCCCAGGAACGCCGCGGATGAGAGATTGTTGGTCCCATAGGTGCCGTTGAATGCGTACTCGCCGAGCAAGAACCCGAAGTAGATCAAACTCAGGACGCCCATGACGGTGATGAGCGGCAGTCCGGCGATCCGGTACTTGCCCAACGGGGAATCGAAATAGCGCTGGCGCGTCGCCGGCAGGTATGGGAACACGGTCCCGGCGACGATGGTGACCGCGAAGCCGGCCGTCAGCAGGATCGCCTGGTCGAGGATGATGCTCGCCAGGTTGCCGAAGAAGTAGAGCCAGCCCATCACCAGGGAGATCACGACGTACACTCCGATGGCGAAGAGCGGGCTGTTCCGTCCAGCGACCGAGGCCAGCCGCGCCGGCAGGATCCGGTCGAAGGCCATCGCAAAGGCGTACCGGGTGGCGCCCACGACGTTGTTGGTCGGCCAGATCATGAACCAGCATCCGAACGCCAGGAACACCCAGATCCACCAGATGGGACTCTGACTCAGTGCAGCCAGGATCAGCGTCAACCAGGGCGCGACCGGGATATAGCTGGAGCCGCCGCTGTTCCACCAGAGGTAGCTCGCCGACGTGTAGAACTCGTTCCCGGCCACCTTGATCACGAGCAGCGCGAGCAGGCCGCAGATCACCATCGCGGCCAGGATGGCCCCCACGTAGATCCGCAGGCTGAGCCGGAACTGCCGGACGCCACCGATCTCGCCGGACAGGTTGCCGACCCAGAATACGCCGGCGAAGATGTAGGCGAGGATCGGCCCGATCAGAATGGTGTCGAGCAGGTTGGTCTGGGACAGGGGGACGGCTGGATAGGCCTTGTGCGCGTCGGCCAGAATCTTGCCGTAGGCATTGCCACTCCCCCAGTGATATTGACCGGCGAGCAGCGCGTTGAAGTTCGCAATGAAGCTTTCCCGGCTCGTGAACAGCATCGCGATCAGCCAGGTGGCCAGGCCGATCATGCCGATGAGGAAGAGCCAGCGCTGTACCCGGGCATAGAAGTGCATCCCGGAGCCAACCACGAAGGCCGCCCAGGCCAGGAAGACGACGAGGAACCAGAACTGTCCAGTGTTGGTCGCGATCCAGTCGCCGAAATTCTGAAGCGCGCTAATCCCAAATTGCGTGCCCAGCACATGGGCGAGCGGCGAGATGAACGCGACCGCGCCGGGCAGCACGTTGCTCACGATGAAGATGGTCGCCCCGATGGCGAGCGGGAAGAAGACGAACCAGAATCCCCAAAAGCCGCCCAGGATTCGACTCTGCCAGACGTAATCGCCGCCGGCCCGGGGCATGATCGTGGTCAGCATCGCGTAGACGACGCACCCTGGCACGAAGGCCAGGCAGGCAATCACGATACCAAGCGGAAGATTCGCCCTCGGAAAGATGTAGGTCAAGCTGAAAATCAACGTCGCGGCGGCAATGACACTAATCGCGTACACGTTGTAGATCAGTCCGTCCCACCAGGTAAACGCACGCACGAGCCCGGACGACTGGCGCAGGAAGACGCTCCGCGCCGCCCCCGGTTTGGCGACCGTCGTATCGCTCATCTCTCTACCTCCCGACCCTTTGTTTTGTCGATGTCGATGCGATCCGCTAGATCGTCGTGAATCCGCCGTCGGCCATCACAAGGGAACCGGTCATGATCGAGGAGTCCTGCGACGCGAGGAAGACAATGACGTTGGCAATGTCCTGGGGCTGGGCATAGCGTTTGAGTGGGTGCAGCTGGGCCGCTTCTTCACGCGCTTTTGTCGGGTCGGGCTGGCTGTCGAAGTAGGCTCCAACCAGCGGTGTTTCGGTCCAGGTCGGACACAGGCAGTTGGCGCGGATGTTGTCCTTGCCGTAATCGAGCGCAATCGATCGGGTCAGCATCATGACCCCGCCCTTGGTCGCGCAGTAGGCCGCCAGATCCGGTTCGGCGACGACCGAATTGGTGGAGCCGAGGTTGATGATCGATCCACCCCCGCGGGATTTCATCAGGGGAATGGCCGCCCGGCAGCAGAGGAACACTCCGGTCAAATTGGTGCTGAGCACCTGGTTCCAAAGCGCCAGGTCGGTATCCGCCGCGGCCGCCCACGGCGCGATGCCGGCGGCCGCCACCAGGATGTCCACGCCACCGAAGGCCTCGACGGCGGTCTGAAAGAGGTGCTCGACCTGGTCCGGGTCGCTGACGTCTGTAGCGACCGACCGCATTCGCGCCTGGACGTTTGGCGGTGCACCGGCGACGGTCTCGGCGAGGGCCGGGAGGTGCCGGCTCGCGAGCACGACACTGGCTCCTTCCCCCGCCAATGCGAGCGAAGCTGCGCGACCAATCCCCGAGCCGGCCCCGGTTACGACAGCGACTCGGTTTTCGAGCTTCATGGTCGGCGCGTCCACAAGCGCCGACCAGTAGGCACACCGCAGGGCCCCCATTCCGCCGCGGACCGTTGCATCGTCCCCTCCCTCAGCCCACTGGATACAGTGGATACAGTGCGGTTACAATAGCCTTCGGCGAATCGGGTGTCAAGGAAAGGCAATCGTGTCGGGCGCGATCGCGCCGGGCGACCGCGACGAGGAGGGGCGCAATGGTAGCGGAGGTCGACCGGATTCATCTCTCGGCGGAGGAACGGCGGCTGGATGTTGCGCTGCTCTCAGATAAGGTCTATCGCAAGCTGCGCGACGCCATCAGCAGTGGGCGCTTCGCGCCGCATGGGCGCCTGGTCCAGAACGATCTCGCCGCAAAGCTCGGCGTATCCAGGACACCGGTTCGGGAAGCCTTATTCCGGCTCTCACACGAGGGACTGGTCCGCTCTGTCGGTGGGCGAGGGTTCGTCGTCGAAGACATCACCTGGCACGATGTCGAGGAGGTCTACGTCGTCCGCCGAGCGCTCGAGCTGCAGGCGGTTGCCCTGCTGCCCGACCCATACCCGGCACGCGACTTGCAAATCCTGCGGCGACTGCACGAGACCGCGGCCCGCCCGGGAACGGATCCCGCCGAGTACTACGAACTCAATCGCGAGTTTCACCGGGGGGTCCTCGAGCCGGCCAGCAATGACCTGCTCAAGCGCATGCTCAACGACATCTGGGACCTCCCGGTGAGCCACCGCATCTTTCGCCATTACATGGTGAGCGGGGCGAACCTGCGACAAATGATCGCCGAGCACGAGGCGATTCTCGAGGCGGCAGAGGCCAACGATCGGGTCCGGCTGGCCCACCTTGTGGATCGGCATCTCCAAGAAGCGCAGGCCGAAACAACCGCCTGGCTGTCAAAGGGATGACTCCGCCGCCCGATGATGTGTACGCGGGTCGCCAGGCCGTGTGGACGCAACGATTTTTTGCTCCCCCACCGGGCACCAGGGCAACCCTGCTGGTTGACTTCGGAAGCACCTACACGAAGGTGACCGCGGTGGGCGACGAGTCGGGACGACTGCTCGGCACCGCCCAGCATGCGACGACGATCGAGACCGATGTTCTCCATGGATATGAAGCCGCTCGCGACGCGCTCCGCGCCACGCTGAACAACGCAACCTTCGGTGCGGTTCTCGGCTGTTCGAGCGCTGGTGGCGGGCTGCGCCTGGCGGTGGTCGGCCTCGAACCTGAACTCACCGCTGACGCCGCCAGGCGAGCGGCGTTGAACGCCGGCGCCCGGATCGTAACGGTCATCACCCGCGGCCTTGCCAATGGCAGTCTCGCTCAGCTGGTCGACGCGCGGCCGGACATCGTGCTCTTGGCGGGAGGGACGAATGGAGGCAACGGCTCCGTGCTGATCGAGAGCGCCCGAGCCCTCGCCGACAGTCAGCTGGAAATCCCGATCATTCTCGCCGGGAACGAAGAGGCGCAACCGGCTGCGTACGAGCTGCTGCGAAAAGGCGGCAAGCACGCGGTGACGGCACCCAATCTGATGCCTGAGATCGGGGTGGTGGACGAGCGGCCGGTTCGCGAAGTGATCAGGAACCTCTTTGTCCGCCATGTGATTGGCGGGAAGCACCTCAGCTCGCGGCCCGACTTCGGCGCCATGATTCTGATGCCGACGCCCGATGCCGTCCTAGCGGCGACCGAGCTGCTGGCCGGCGGCGTCGGCTTGCAGGCGGGGTTGGGCGACCTGATGGTCATCGACATCGGAGGCGCCACCACCGACGTGCATTCCGTGGTTCGCGCCGAACAACCGGGGGGTTACGCCTACGACCTGGTCAACCCTCCGGTCGGTCGCACGGTCGAGGCTGATCTGGGACTGCGCTGGAACGCCCCCGGGATCCTCGAGGCGGCGGCGGCGGAGCCCCGGCGGGACCTCGCGCATCGGCGGGAGGCGGCCGAGCGTCGAGCCGTGGATCCAACCTTTGTCGCGGAGTCTTCGGCCGAGATCCAGGCGGACCTCGAACTCGCGTCCTGCGCGATCGACATCGCCGTCCACCGCCACGCCGGACGCTTGTCCATCGAACTCTCTCCGCAAGGGGCGGCTCTACGGAAGTCAGGGCGAGATCTGCGGGCGGTCTCGACCGTGGTCCTTTCTGGCGGGATCGTCCGGCACGCCCCGGCCGATGCCCTCACACAGCTGCTACCGGCGAACGAGGGCGATGATCGCATCTTGCTGCCTCGACAACCGCGCTTCGCCGTGGACCGGGCCTATATCCTCGCCGCCGCTGGACTCCTCGCCACCCGCGATCGCCAGGCGGCATTCGCGCTGATAAGCCAGGGACTTATGGACGTGTCGGATGCCCCGGAGAGGGTTCAATGGTCAGCGTCGAACTGAGGGAGCTGATCCCCGCAGACCTCCCGAGTGGGCGGGAACTGGTCCACGCCGGCCGCCAGCGGGCTCGCCATATCCCACTCGGCCGGTCCCGGTACACCGAAATCCACGGCGTGACCTCGGATCGGCAATACAAGGAGGAATGCCGGGAAACAAAGACCATCACCACCTACCTCAACCTGGGATACAAGACCTGGGAAGCTACGGCCGCCGCACTCAACGAGATCACCGCCCGCGGCCGGCAGGTTGGCTTTCGGCTTGACCGCGTGTCTCTGATCCCGGATCGGCGTATGGGTCTGCCGCCCGACTTGCGCGAGAAGGCCATGGAGGAGACCGGCATCATGATGCGTAGCGACGCGGACTGGCAGGGGGCCACAAAAGACACGGAAGTTCAGCCGATCTGGAACGACCACAACCTGGGAAGTCCAGCGGCGCTTGTGAATACCGAAGCGGCGCTGCGCGCAGGTTTCGGATATATCGGAAACCTCGCGCAGCACAACTACGGGTATCCCCTGTGGGAAGATGATGCCGAGCAGATCGCGCGCACCGTCGAAGCGATTGGAATGATCGCGGAGAAGTCAGGTGATGGCGTGGTCCTCGAAGCCTATATCGAAGATGGCTTCGCTGCCTCTTTTCATGATCTCGCTACCTCGCTGGGCTGGTGCCTGTTCCATCGATACATCGCCGAGGACCTGATTGGCGCTCCGCACTCGCAAAGCTATGGCTCGACCTTCAGTGATCCTGTCCTCAAGCAAGCCTTCGGCCTGGCGCTGGATGCCATCAACGTGCATCGGGTGCCACCGTCGTTCACGCACGGGGACACCAACTCGTTCGGACCCGACGATAGCTTCGACCGCAATGCCGTGGTGGTCATGATGGACGTGTTCTATACGATCGCGCGCGAGCTCCGTTATCCGACTGGCGGTGCGGTACACGCGACCCCAGTCTCAGAAGCACAGCGGATTCCCACCGTGGATGAGTTGGTGCAATCGCTCCTGATCATCAACGAGGCGGAGCGTCGGGCGCGGATCAGCGGCCACCTGATCGATTGGCGGCCGATCATCGAAACCCGTGACCGCATTCTCGAGGGCGGACGCCTTGTCTTCGACAAGTTGCTGGGTGGCCTGACGGACCTTGGGGTCGACATCACCGACCCGCTCCAGCTCCTGCTCGCGACCCGCCGGCTTGGCGGGTCCAAGATCGAGGAACTGTTCGGGGCTGGCGAACCCGACGCGAGCTATCCGCGCGGGTTCCGGCCGATTGTTGGCTCCGACACCCTTCGCCGGCTCATGGAGCGTTTCCAGCAAGAGATGACCAGTGTGACAAAAGACGACGCCGCACCCGACCTCCGTGGCCTTCGGATCATTGCCGCGTCCGGTGATATCCACGAGTACGGGCTGTTCGTAGTCAGCCAGGTTCTCAACCGGCTGGGCGCGAAAGTGATCAACCTCGGCACGAGCGTCACCAGCCAGGTCATCGCCAGGGTCGCGGTCGAGACGGATGCCGATGCGGTTGCGCTCAGCACCTACAACGGCATGGCTCTAAGCCTCGGCCGGCAACTCCGTCAGCTCCTCCAGGAACGCGGGCTTCGGACGGCGGTCTTCATGGGCGGGCGCTTGACGGAAGATCTCCCGGATCACCCCGCAGCCGATGTCCGCAGCCAGCTCGAAGCCGATGGTGTTGCCGCGTGCGAATCGTCCGCCGACATGGTCCGGCGCCTGAAACCGACGTTGGCAGCTTTGAATCAGGTCGAGTCACGATGAGGCCATCGATCGGAATGATGTTCCAGCGCGACGTGGCGCCGGAGCTCTTGAGGGAGCGCGCGCGACTGTTCGAGAGCCTCGGCCTCGACGACGTGTGGATCGTCGAAGACCTCTTTTTCGCGGGTGGCGTCGCATCCGCCGCCACCGCCCTCCAGGCCACGGAGCACCTCACGGTTGGGATTGGCATCCTGCCCGACGTGGTGCGCAACCCCGTGTTCGCCGCAATGGAGTTGGGGGCACTGATGCGGCTTCACCCCGGACGGGTTTTGCCGGGCATTGGGCACGGGATGCAGGACTGGATGCAGAGCGTGGGGGCCCGCGTCGAGTCCCCGCTGCTGGCGCTGGAGGAAACCCTGACCTGCATCGGTCGCCTGCTTGACGGGGAGACCGTCACAATGACCGGCCGCTACGTGCGCGTGGATCATGCCAAACTCGCGTTTCCGCCCGCGCGCCGGCCGCCGCTGCTGGCGGGTGTTCGAGGGCCAAAGTCCGTGGCCCTGGCGGGTCGCGTTGCCGACGGACTCGTGTTGGCGGAGCCCACCTCGGCGGATTACGTTCGGTGGGCGAGGAAGCTGTTCTCGAGCGAGGCCAAGCAATCCCAAAAGACTCCCACCGTCGTTACCTACACCTGGCTGTCGATCGCTGACGACGCCAATGTGGCACGGGACCGAATCCGTCCTCTACTCGCCAGCATCCCGGGCGGCCTGTCCGAACCGAGCGTGCGCCCGCACGTCCAGGCTCTCGAGTTCAGTGCCGAGCTGATCCGGGTGTTGGAGCAAAAGACCGATCAGGATTCACTCGGCAAGGCCCTCCGCCCGGAGTGGATTGACCAGCTTGCGGTCGTCGGAACGCCCGCGGATTGCGGCCGGGCGATCACGCGACTCGGCGAGGCCGGGGCGGATCACGTCGTGCTCGTCCCAATTCCGGACCGCATTGAGGAACAGGTGACCCTCCTCGCTACGACAGTTCTCCCACTGCTGTCAGGGACGACGACGCACCGGTCGATGCGCTAGCCACACCGACCCCCTTCTTGAAGTTGAGAGAGATTCAGAACTCACCAGCTTGAAGAGCGTCGTGCTCGGCGAGCGCGGTGTGGCTGACCGCTGGATGCGCTGGCGGCGCACAGGTAGTCCGCGGACGCGGTGCGGTGTGGATCAGCGATCTGGCCGACCGTGGTCGAAAACCAGTGATCGCGAACGGAACGGTTGCATAGCATCAGGTGACCAGCTGCGGGTCGAGAGCCTGCCATATGCGTCCACCATCTCTGGTCGCAAGGAGTGCCGACGACCCCTGGCCGAACCGATTGAGATCCCAGCCAACCTGGTCGCTGATAAAGTCGAGCGCCCCCACCTGGGCGCTGACGGTTATGGCCATCCAGGTCAGCCCGCCATCGTGGCTAGCGTAGAGCTCATCCACGATTGGGAACGGCAAGCCACCCGTGTAGGTCGCAAACCATCCAGAGCGGGCATTGACGAAGACCGGCGGCCGAGCCAAGTCCCCAGTCTCCGGTAGCGCATAGGGCGTCCAGGTGGAACCGCCGTCTATGTCGTAAGGCGACTGGCGGTGGGCAGCAAGGACCGGTTCAGGTCTGCAGCGTGGCGTCACCGACGCGGTCTTGCGAGCATTCGCCGCCGGCGGGTCAGCAGATGGGCTATACCGTGGTTCCGACCGAGCAACTTGGCGCGGGCCTATCTCCATTCCTTCTAACCTGGTCATGCTGCCAGCGCCGACCCTCGCGATAATAACGGCTCCCTCTCCGTCGTCCTCGCCGAGCCCGACACCGAGTCCGACGCCAAGTCCAACCTCAACGCCATTACCGACCCCCACGCCGTCGCCGACACCAGCGCCACCATTACGCTCGACCAACCGGCCGGGACTCTTCCTTACCGTGGCGTGCACATTCAGCTCCCCCACGACGAACGGGGCCGCAGCGGCCGGAATCGTCTACTGCACGAACAGCTAGAGCCGGCGGAAACGGGGGCGCCTCGCGGCGCCTCTTCTCCGGAGTCGTTTGCGCCGCCTGGGTAGAGGGCTCATGTAGGTGGCGAAGCGGGGATCGGTCGGCGAGGGGTCGATGAACACGATCGATTGACTATGCGCGCCGGTGCCCGGCGGGGCACGCTCCCCTGCCCGAATGGGAAGCCCATCCACCTCTTGTCCGCCATCCGTTTGGGTGAGAGCCTGATGCTGCCAGCTGTGAGGTGGAGGTTGTATGCCCAGCCTGGCCAGACGATGAAACAGCAGCTCTCGCGGCGAGCGCCGGGTCACCAGACTGGGCTGGCGGGTCCGCGGCCGAAGGCCGGTCACGCCGCCGTCATCGAGTCATCGCTGGCTGGTGGACCGCTCCAGGCGCAGGCGTTGCTCGAGCTGCAGCGCCTGGCGGGCAACCAGAGTGTTGGTCTCCTTGTTCAGCGAAG
>Ga0207646_10001725_pt1 | contig 26581 bp, 24 predicted proteins | sample KBSK5502metaG_FD_184343 | JGI IMG/M metagenome (GOLD analysis project Ga0207646, IMG submission 184343) | Corn, switchgrass and miscanthus rhizosphere microbial communities from Kellogg Biological Station, Michigan, USA - KBS K5-50-2 metaG... | ecosystem: Host-associated > Plants > Roots >...
TTTCCTGCCGAACCTGGGTGGATTTCTATGAGGCGTTGGTCTGTGAGATCGCGCAGGTCTTTTCGGAAGCAGTCTTTATCGCCGTGATAAAGGTGTTTCTGCAGGGATTCGGCTGTGATTGTGCGGAACGCTCCAACATCCCGTAGCACGGCTGACTGTGTCGAATTCAGGTGATATTCGCGCCCACGCAGCTCGTAGACGGTTCGGCCTTCCTCGGACACGCGGTTGTGGCTACTCTGGTGCGAAACCCTGTCCGCGCCTTCCCTGGGCTCTCGGTCGGCTCGCAATCCGTCGTCATCCAGTGAGCGATGCATTTCTACTCCTCAGATCGCTCACGGATTTCGGCGGAGAGATCGTCCTCGCCAATTCTGAGTTGTTTGTCTACGTAGACCAGTTTCTGGCCGGTGTGCTTAAGAAAGAAACGGCGGGCGAGCAGGAAGAGAGTCGCGAACAAATTGCTGAACAGCAGAATCGAATACAGGGCGATTGCCCATCCGTAATTGTGAAAGATCGTTTGTCTATAAGGAATCAAGAATTTCAATCGATCCATCAGGACGAAACCGAAGGCCATAAAGAGAACTAGCGCGAGAAGGAGAGCGTTGCCGATCATTGCTGCACCTCTCGGTACTCAGACGCAGCAATGTGTCTGCCTGATTCGGGCTGGTTGAAAGGAAATAATGCTATTGAAATTATTGAATGTCTGGCCTACGGGTGGAGCGGAAAAACCACAACTAATTTCAGAAAATACGCCGCTGAAGGATTAACTGGTGCAATTGCGATTTGTCGCTAACTACCCCACAGTTTCCGGATTGGCGACGATTCTGAGGTTGATGGCGACAAGCGCGTTTCGCGTTATCTATCTGGTGCTGAAATGAATCTACTTACAATTTGGATTTCCCCGGCAGCCAATTTATCTCATTTTAAATGAGTTAGCTTCGATAGTGTTTCTGGTATCTTGATTTGTACCCACAATATTCGCGGAAGCTCTTGAACTATTCCATACTTTGGCGAACCGTCCTGGCTCCGGGCCGTACGCACACCGACAACGCGAGGGTCTGAGCCTCTTCAGCGGCTCCATTTGGAGGTAGACAATCCGCTGGTGCCAGCGGCATCCTCCCCTGCTCTTCTCCGATAATGGAGCTATGGCTGACGACAATCCATTCCGCAAAAGGGCGCAGCCTGATGAGGTCTTCGAGACTCCCTTGTTCCGGATGGAACGTTCTGGCCGCTTCATCAAAATTGAGACGCATCGGACGCCTGAACAACAGGCCACGCTCGTGAAGAGCGTCGTCGACAATCGACACAGGCTAGTAGAACGCGCTACGGAGTGCCGCGCTGAACTGAAGGCGCTGATCCACCGCTTCAGCTCATTGGACATCCTGGCTCACCAGATTGCTCAGGACATGCTGCGCGACCCTAACCAATACCGGGAGATGGAATCCGAACTGCGTCCTCACCTGATTGAGTACCTGGCGTTGCTCGAACTGGAAGACGCAGAGTACGAGGTAAGAGCTATCGAATCGCCATCGCCCAGCGATGTAGCGAGAAGCCGTGAGCTGCTGGAGGAGATCTTCGACGCCTTCAAGTGGCAGATTATGACTGAACACATTACCGAAGAGAATCAAGGCGCACTGAAGGTCCAGCAAGAGCTCCGGTTTCACGCCTTGATGTACCACGTCTTCGTTAGGTCTCCTGCGTACCACCATCACTGGGTCGAAATCCTTACAGATCTCTTCAGCTCGCCGCGGGTTGCTGCGTGGCTCGAGGAGCGCCATCTTCGGATCGACGATGTTCTGAAGTGCGTGGATTGGCTAGGTGGCCTGATACTCAACCGGCTCCGTGAACGCCTGCGAGCCGCGCGAGCGGAGGAGGTACGCGTTCGAGAACAGATAACGAAGCTGCGTCGGGGAGAAAAACCTGACGTCGAGCTGCCGCCAATTTTCCAGCAATTAGCACGGGAGAGTGGGAAGGATCGCGCTTTCAAGCTGGAGGCCATCCTCCAGCATTGGGCGCTGTACGCCGTTGGCACCACCATGACCATTGGGCACAAGGAACTGAGCGAATACGCGGAAGTATCACTGGAAGCGGCGAAGGCTTTTCTCGAAGCCTTCTCCATGCGTTTCGGCCAGCCGGAAACCGCAGACCCATTCCCACGCGCCACCCATCCGTTGCAACAAACTCCGCTGATTCGCTACGGAGAGGATTCTTACTTTCTCGCGGCCCCTAACCTTCTGGCGTGGTCTGTGAAGTCGAATTTCGAAGCTCGGTTGAAGTCGGAATCCGGAGCGCCCTGGAAGAACTACCAAGAAAATCGCGCGAAGTTGGTCACGCGGAAGGCGTTGAACTACCTGGGTGCGGTCATGCCCCGTAGCCAGCAATTCGAAGAGCTCTATTACGAGTTCGAGGGCCAGCGTTTCGAGCTTGACGGTTTGCTGCTGTTCGACCGCTACGTCCTCTTATTGGAGGCGAAAGCCGGTGGGGTTTCGGATGCTTCGAGGCGAGGTGGGACGAAGGCTTTGGAAGCCGATTTGAAAGACTTGGTTCGCGATCCCTCCCGGCAGGCGGAGCGCGCCAGGAAGTTCATCCTTGCCGAGGACGCTCCGACATTCAAAACGAAGGACGGTCACACCGTGGTCATCGGCAAAAGCATCGGCCATGAGGTCGTCACGATGGCTCTTACGCTCGACAATCTCGCGATGTTCACCAGCGACATGCAGGAAATCAAGAAACTGGGTCTGCTCGCGCCGGACTCTATCTCGTGGACGCTGTACCTTCCTGACCTTCGCATCATCACGGAACTGCTGCCCAGCCCCTCGGAGTTCTGGCACTATTTTCGTTGGCGGCGTTCCCTCATTGGGTTGAACAACGTCTTCGGCACCGACGAAGTGAACTGGTTGGGGATTTATCTTCAGCAGGGGCCGGGCGAGGAGAGCCTTGCGCCCGAGTCTTACCAATTATCCTTCTCCTCGTACACGACAGAAATGGATGACTACTTCCTTCACCAGTCCGGGGAGAGATCGAAGCCGGCGAAGCGTCCTGAACGGCAGATTCCGCCGCGGATGCGAGCACTGATTCTGGATATGGAGGATACCGCTTCACCCGGTTTCACGGTTGCAACGGAACTCCTTTTGGACCTGACCATCGCGGAGCGAAAAAAGTTCGAGGCCGCCCTTCGTAAACATGAGAAGTCAGCACTCCCATCGCGCACGATAGACGCGAAAAAGGTCTATATCGAAATTCGCGATGAGACTCATGTTCCGGCGGCTGCCCGAACGGCGATCGACTTGGCGACGGCTATGCAAAAGCCAGCGGTTGTTTTGGTGCTGAAGCCTCGGGTGGTCTCCGTGCGGAGCTGGAATACAGCGAATCCATGAAGAGTCGCGAGCTTGTCTAAGGCGATAGCCCTGAGACCCGGCCGCCTTGGGGCTCGTCGGATAGAAAATGATTGCCATTGAAATAATGAGAAAGCGGGATAGGTTTGGCAAACGCGATTGAGCAACGAGGTTTCTTCTGGTGGTTCAACGAGCCGACCCGACCGGCCAATTCGAAGCAGAGTTCCGTCCCCGGCCTGCTCACGGTTACTCAAACTGGACAGGTGACGTTAGACGTAGACGGAGCCCTCGCGGAGGACCGAGAACACGCCGACTGGTCGCGGCCACGCTCCTTCGGTAGTTCCCGCATCGTTGGGCTACTTGATACTCCTGGCGACTACGTCCTCCTGGAAGGCGTGGAACGGACCGATTTCTCGTTGGACAGCGAGGACAGCCCCAAGAAGCAGAGCTTCTCGGCGAAAACCTGTACGCGTCGGGGGTTCCCCTTCCCGGACGACTACGAGCAACACGGATTTATAGAGCTACGCATCGACATGAAAGGTCTTGAGGAGTGGCTCAATCTCGACAGCATCGTCATAGAGACAGATTACGGTTACGAGGATGGTGAGCGCAGAACCGTGACCTACACCGACCACAAGATCGGTTTTCCGATTCCGGGCGGAACCATCGCGATCGAGTCTTTGACCACGGGTGGAAATTTCTTTTTCCATGGTCATGATCGGCCTGTCAGAGATGTGACATTCGAGCAGTTCTTCTACATCTGCTATCGCCCCAACGAGCCTTCGGGATTAAGTCACCTGCAATATGTGTTCAGTAAGATAGAAGAGTTCATGGCCTTGATGTTGGGATCGTATTTTCGATTTGAGAGACCGACGTTGATTCGCAAGGAAGAGCCCTTCGACGGCTTAATGACGGTTTACTCACATGGCCCCGCACCAACATCCGAGCCTCCGAACAGGTATCAAATCTGGCTTCACTTCGCGGATATTCGTGAGCACTTCGGGAACTTGTTTGCGGAGTGGTTGGCTGGAAGTGAACTCTACGGAGCTGGTTTCTATTTGTATGTTGCGGCGCTTCGTAATCCCCATGTTTATACGGAAGACAGGCTCTTCACACTAGCGACTGGGATCGAGGCTCTGCATAGGAGGTGCTTTGATTCTGAGAATTCCTCCCATGCTATCCATGAGAAGTCGACAGTTGCCGAAATATTGAACCTGTTCTCGGAAGGCGATCCGAAAAGGAAATGGCTCGCCAAGAAACTTGCCCACGCCCACGAGCCGTCGTTGGAGAACCGGTTGCTGAAGTCTCTGCGTGAAATCCCCGTCAAATTTGGAAAGAGCCAGCTAGAGAAATTCGTGAAACGCTGTGCTGCTCGGCGTAACGATATCTCTCATCGTGGCGGTCCGAATGGCGACATCGACTATGACGCCTTTCACCAGGAGGCATTTCGTCTGGCGGAAGCGCTGGCCTGCTTATTCCATGTTCTCTTATTCCACAAGATCGGAATGTCGGTAGACGTTATCAACAAGCTCATGACCAAGAGCATTGCTGCCGAACGTCTCATAAAGCCAGCTCTTGCCGAAGTTGGCCTTGAAATCGCTAGCGAGACGACCTGATGTCTTACTGCTTCGACTAAGTTCGCTTGGCAAGAATGTCTTCCATTCTCTTGAGCATTTGTTCGCGTAAACTCCAAATGGAATCACGAATCACTATCGGCTTCTTGAGAACGAACAATTGGCCCTGTCGATATTCACCAGTATTCGGAAATGTCTTTGTGTCGGCAGGCACGCTGAGCATGCCGATATAGTCGCCTAGCACTCCGACCACAACTGAAAGGCTGCGCGAATTGGGTATGAGTGCGATCACAGAATGAGGACCAAATCCAGTCATCATGGCCCTCAAGATTTTTTGATTGTCTGTCTGCGGCTCCAAAAACCGATCGTCATATTGCGCCTCGATCGTCTTGAGAAGATCGCCCATTTCTGTTGGTCTTTGATTCATGATCTTTCGGAAGTCCTCATGCTTCACATGCTTCCGAAAATGATCTCCATATACGAGGTACCCAGCCGATAGGGCGACCTTCGCTACGAACCGATGTGTAACATCAAGATCCACTTTGAATCCGATGTTGACCTTCTGCCCTTGACCTGTCACGTCGCGCTTTTGCTTCGGGTCCCATAGACGAAGGCCTCGGATCTGTCCGAGCGTTACATGAAGCGTTTCGCCCGTTTCGGCGTTCGACGCATTGGGAAAGACGTTCTCGGGATGCTTTTTGCTGTGTCCTTTGGCTCCATGCTTATCGCGTTTGCTCATCATGAGAAAGTCGTTGGCAAGAGCTCCGTCGATCTCAGAACCAACACTAGAGTTGAAGTCCTTTGATACGGGGATGGTGAAGCCGTTCACGCCGCCGAGCGCGAGCGGAATGATGTGCTCTGGACTACTCTCACTGATTGGGATGTCGCGGTCGGTATAGGAGCAGTAAATTGTCGAAGCCGGTGCGTCATTCGCACAGGCTCCGACGTTCGCCTTGGGATTGTTAGGCGACGAATCCTGCGAGTTCGCCACTGTTCACCTTATGAACCGCATCCTTTGACCGGATGCCTTTGAGATATACCATCGTTGATTCGATATTAAAGGCCCATCCACGCCTGCGGGCGATCGAGACACGGCATTGCTTCCGAGTAGCCCGCCCGCAATCAGGCTGGATGACGCCAGTGATCCCTTGTCACTTCCGGGCTGCCGAATGGGTGGCAGACTCTCCAAAGCTCTTCCAATCCTCATTGCTTATCAGGGTTGACTGCACGATTTCCAGATCCCGACAACCGCTAATTGACCAAAGAATCTTCTTAACGTGCTTGCACAGCCTTTGATTTAGCCACGGACTCAATGTGATTCTGTCGATACATGAAAGGGGAATAGGGATGTCAATAGTCCTTAGTTTCTCGCGTGATTCGTAAATTATCCGAAACTCGCTTTCATGTTCAAACGGATAGCGTTTCAAGAATGGGAGGTCCCGAGTAGCGAGTTTCATACGCCTCATTGCTGCCAATTTCACGTACTTGACGGGTCCACTTCGCACACCGATCTGCTTCCGGATAGCATCAAGAAGCTGTTCGCGCTTAAAACTGATGCAGACCCCGCTTGACCCGTTCGCGAATACTCGCCAGTGGTGATATGTCTCGCTCGTTCGCGTGAAACAGACGGCCAAAACGGATTGGAATCCATTCTTTTCTTGATAGAGCTTAAGAAAATGCGAATCATTCTTGTCATCCCAAGTCTCTGGATCGAGGAGAGTGACTCGTTGCTCGCTGAGCAGGCATACAAGGGCAGGTATGTCCGTGTAGCGCCGAAGGTATTTTCTTAGAGTAGTCAATTGGGCTCCCATTCCAGCATGTGATTCGCCGCCTGGCATTGTCCCTAACGCAACTTCCAATTCGCGGAATACTGCTCATTTGTCATGAGCTGATTCTATCGGTGCGGCACTTCAGGGGACAAAACGGGCCGGCAGAATGGCCAGCCCGTTGTAGTCCCAGAAAAGGAAGGCAATGACAAGCAGGTGTCAAGTGCCGTGCTTCAACACGTTTCCCTTCCCATTTGCGTTTCTCTCCCGCTCGGCTTGCTCCAGTTCTTTCCTGATCCACTCCGCAAGTTCGGCAGGCCAAAATCTGATTGCTCCCTTAACGTGAAAGCATGGAATCAGGCCAGCGGCAGCCATTTTGTAAATATGCTGTGGAGTCACACCCAAAATTCTTGCCACCTCAGAAACTTTCAGAGCCTCGTTCCGCTTTTCCAACATCTCGATGAGTTTCATGGTCCCCCAGCTTTTGAAGAGCCCGTAAGCTCATTACAAAAGCACCTCCATCACAAGGATCCCGTTTTAGATACACCTCTACCTCAATACAAAAACGAGTATTTAGACACCGTTTCAAAAGTCTTGTGGTGTGGGTGGTCTAGCGACCCAAGACGGAATTGCGCGGCTCGCCCAATCCGAACACGGCGAAACGCAAAGAGTTGCGTTAATGTTCATATAAGTGCCCAACCGGTATCACTCGCGGTCGGATACCAACTACAGACCTGGGAGTCTGCACTTCGGGCACCTGCATTATTGGTACGCACGAACGGTCTTAACGGATTGCGTCCGAACGATATACATGGTTGCGGGAAATCCGGTATTGTGGAAGAGTTACGGACGACCGCGCGATACATGTTGTTGCGTTTCATGAATGCTCAATCAGCTACCCAAGTTCAGCCCCGCTCTTGGCGCAAGAGAGCGCTGGAAGCGCCGACCTAGAGGAACCACTTCGGCACTATAGGTGGTCGGTAGAGTCTTTGGGCATGGCAGTCAGTCAACACGAATATCCAGTACAATTCCTCCCCAAGTGGGGACGGCTCAGCGGGTGACCGGTATGAAGAAGATCGCGATACCGTACACCACGATTGCGCAGTCGGTGACGGTTGAAGGTTTAGCTGGCTTCGAAGCATGTAGAGCGGCCGTGACTCTTCGGCCTGGCGGGCTAGGCCTCGGTATCATTTTTCGTCGCCAGGGTGTGGCGGTTCGCCTGCGGCCGGCTATTCTTGCGCGAAGCCCGATACGGCATACGACTTCTATCTCGACACCCGCCGGTTACATCCATACGGTGGAACACTTATTGGGCGTAGTTCAAGCGCTCTGTATCACGGATCTTCTCATCGACGTTGAGGAGCCAGGACACGTGCCTTTTCTCGATGGTTCAGGCGAACCATTTTTGCATGCCATTTGCGACGCAGGTGTGGTTTCCACTACGTCTGAGTTGTCCACGGGCCTAGCTATGGACGGTCAAGTAATGGTTCAGAGCGAGGAAGGCGAAGCCAGAGCGGAAGAAGGAACCAGTCTCCATGTCCAAAATCGGATATCGTTTCCGTTGCCGATTGGGGAGCAACGAATTACCTATACTAATTCCGGCGAAATGTTTAGGGAGATTGCCAGAGCTCGCAGCTTCCTAGGTCAAGGGTGGAACAAGCAGCAGTTCAGGAATTTCTACGCCTTCTATAGGCATGGAGATGGACCCGATGACACGAATCTGATCACACATGACGGGCGAGTTTACGATGTCACACTACGAATGGATGATGAGTGTGTGCGTCACAAAACTCTCGATGTCCTAGGCGACCTAATGATACTGGGGGCGCCAGTTCTAGGACGCTTTACTTTTGACAGGCCGGGACACGCGCTTGTCCAGACGCTGGTTCTAAAGTTAGCTGGGTTGACGGCTTCCTCGGCTGTCGAAGAGGAACCGGTACGAGGAGGAGTCGAACAGCTTGCTCGGTTTCCGAATGCCCCATGGATGCATGCATCTCCGAACGTCAGGGGCTCCCCGTCCGACAGAAGTCCCGAGACATACCTTCAGATCGTTGACCAGTTTCGGGTCGACGTGCGTGAACGTTACCGCCCTCGGGAGGGGAAAACATATTGCAATATCTTCGTCTGGGATGTGACCTCGGCGTTGGGCGCCGAAATTCCACATTGGCTGAGTCCGTCTGGTACGCCAGTCGGGCCGGACACGCCGCTAGCGCGACGGCTGACGATCAATGAAATGTATGACTGGTTGATCACTCATGGAGCAGAATATGGCTGGGAGAAGGTTTCCTTCAGTGAGGCGGTTGATCGAGTCCAGCTCGGTTTTCCGGCAGTTGCGTTTCGGAGACATTTGGGGGGAAATGGTCACGCAGCGATTTTGTTGCCTCTCCGAGCAACGGATTTGCAACCGCTTGTTGCTCAGGCTGGATCGCGTTGCTTTTCGCGGGGTCGACTGTCGGATGCGTTCGCGGATAGAGTTCCCGAGTTTTGGTTCCACAATTGAGGTTTAAGAGGTTTGTCGGAACCCGCTCTGATCCTTGGGGATCAGCTTCATGGCATGTTGAGCATGAGAGGTTCTAATTGTTGGATTTCGCCAGAACGTGCCCTGAGGATGAGGGACTGTCCGATAGGCCCATCCCCGACCTGTGGCAATGGCTCATCTGCGCCACAAAGGACGAGGCCAATTCGAGTGCGAACTTGTCCCCAGAGTACGCCGCTCCATCGGTATCGCTTAAACACCGCTTTGTACAGTTCGCGCGCTTCGGAAGCTTTGCCTAGCAAGCGAGTAACCTCCGCAAGACCGAACATTGCGTGCGTGTATTCGAGTTCTAGGCGACGATCCGCAATGACAGACAGTGCAGCAGCCTGCTGGAAGTACGAGTGGGCTCTTTGCGGATCGGTTCGCAGGCTGAATGCGCCCCGAATTAATGTGCCATAAAGGCGTCCCAAGCCGTAGTCTGCATCCTTCGAGACTAGATCGAGCTCGTCGAGAACCGAACTGGGGTCGTCGCCTTTGAACCTGAGCATCTCGGCTTTGTTGCGGAGTGCTCGGCCAATGAGTCGCTTGTTGCCAGTGTCACGAGCATAATTCTCGACTTCCATGTAATGGACAGACGCGGCAGGGATTTCCCCAAGCATCCGGCAAGCGTCAGCTCGTATGAGAGCTGCGTATGCCTTAGCTTCAGCTTCGCTATAACCGTACGCGCGATAGATCCGAGAGGATAGTCTCACCGATGAGGTATAGCGGCCGAGAACCAATAGGAGTTCAGCTTCCTTGCGCTTGTCATGCAGGATACTTACTGAAGCCTTCCGGTAGAGAACATCCGAAAGTATGGCGCGATTGTGCTGGACCCACTCCTCTTGGGATTGGATCAGGCTCCGAACCTCCTGGAGGGCGCGCTTGACATCTGCTTCGAGGATGTATGTTTCTAGCCACGCTTTTGCAGACTGTACACGCCAAAGGAGGATTGAATCGCTCGGGGTCAAGCGACCGAGTTGGCGAAGGAGAGATTCCGCATCTGCGAATAAACGTAGTGCATCCGACGGTCGAAGACTATTGCGGGCGATCCTCGCCCCTAGATACGCTGCATGGGCACCTTTCGCGGTGGCCCCATTTTGCACTTGCTGGTTACGAAGTTGTTCCGCGAGCCCGAGTGCTCGTGTAACCCGGCCCTCGTTAGCGATTTGGTTAATGAAATCCTCCATCGCCAGCGGACTGTGGCCTGCGAGGTCTTGACCCGGTCCAACAATGGAAGAGAGAGCGCCGGGCTGATCGTTTCCCTCCGAGTCAAAGAATCGGGTGTGCATGGCACAGTGATCACGCCTTTCGTCCCAGAGCTTCGGAAGTCGATCGAACCGAACAACGGCCATTCCCGCTTTCGAACCGAAGTCAATCCCGCGAACGGGGGCCGCAATTGGAATTACGTGCTCGAGAAGGGGCGTCAAGCGATGGAGTCCGTGGACAAGGAGCTTACTCCGACCACTTCCGGAGTGGCCGGGTATGCACGCGTTCAACAATACGGCAGAGAGGCCCCCGTGCATCTGGTATCCGTCATCATAGAGACGTGCCAAGCTTTCCTGAAAGAGCGGGTGCTCGGGGGATGGGTTGAACTGAATGTTGAACAGGAAATCGACGGGATAGCCTTTCTTAAGAAGATCATAATCGATGTAATCGACCAGTCTGAGGGTTGATCCCTGAGGTCGGGTAAAAATGTCGCTGCAGATCAACACTACGAAGCTGTAGTGAGGCGCTTGAAGGTACCAAAGAGTGGAAGCTTCGAAGAGAGATTCGCCTTCGTAGAGCGATGCTTCAAATTTTGAATGGGTCAGCTTCGGTTGTACAAGGCAGTGAACAACATCATTTGCGCCCTTCGCCAAGATGAGAGCAACGTTGGCCGGTATTTGAACCGGGTGTTCACTTATCATTTCGGAAGGCACCACCCAACCGAGCCGCGCAGAGAGCGCAACCAACTCAGGAAGTGGCATTGTTTCTAGCCCAGCGATCACTAGGGTGCCCTCTGGGGCAGCTTTCAGAACGAGCTTGCAGAACTCCGCTGCATGCTCGCTAGGAAGACAACTCTCGGGAAGAACGAGAATGCATGAGTCGTCTGGAGACCAGGTAGCCCTTCTTAAAATCTCAGTGATTCTTCGCCACTGGGCGTCCTTGTCTCTTATGCGGCGGGTGGATGGGTTGATCTCGTATTCGATCTGATACAGGTACAGGGTGAATGCAACATTCTTGGGAGTTTCTATGGGTAGTGCGTACGGTACGATCCTGATTTGGGTACGCATGTTGAAGTGATGATGGAAACGCTATTACAAAATGGCTTCTAGAAATCAGTGATGTTCCCTTGTATTGATACCATTCCCCAATCAAGATTCAAAGGGAAACCAGTGTAGTGCATTCCGACTAGAACTAGACGGAACTGATTGTTAGGATAAGGGCCTCCGCCAGGAGTCGCGATTGGGAAGAAGAGCAAATTCTAAAACTTGCTCAGAAGTTCCTGGGTTCCTTTGGTGTCCATCTGCAAGCTGAGGAATGCAAGAGTCAAAATACTCCCATCAGCGGGTCGAAGCCGTTTAACTACGCGTTCCTGCGACCTCTCGATATAGAGCTCAATAGCTTCAATTGTTTTCAACAACGTGGCATAGAGCCGCATTTTGCCAGCGCGAAAGTATCCACCAGCAGCTTTGAAGCGTCTGACGTGTTTGAAACGCACAGCAAAAATGCGCGTTTCGTGGATGTGCAAAATGAAAATGCTTTTCTCACTCGTTATGTTGCAAAGCGGCAGTAGTCCGTGGGAGTCGGCAGTTCAGCAGCTTCAAACAGCGTTCACGGGAACAATTGCCAAAGGACTGAGCTTGGTTGCGATCGTGGTTGGAGGTTTGATGTTCGCCTTCGGCGAAGGCGGGAACAAAAGAGTGTTCGCCGGGATTGTCTTCGGCGTCGGTATGGCAATAGCGGCGGTGAACTTTCTCAGCTGGCTCTTTCCGGGGTCGTAGAGGCAGGACTCTATGGAAGTCGAACGCCGAATAAATCTCGTTTACAAGGCTCTAAACAAGCCGCTGACGATCTTGGGGACAGAGCGGAAGTTGTTCTTCGTTGCGCTAATCATGGGAGCGGCAACGTTCAACCTGTTTAGCAGCCTGCTCGGCGGGTTACTGATCTTCGGCAGTTTGTTCCTAATGGCGCAATGGGCCACGCGGACAGACCCGCAGATTTTGCGAATTCTGCTCAACTCCAGCAAGTTTCGCCGTGAATACGATCCGGCGAAGTACAGCGAACAGAGCGTGCAGGTGATCGACCATGCTTAAGCTGTCGAAGATCGTCAAGAACTACAGAGAGACGGGCGCTTTCAGTGAGAACGTCAGCGTCTGCGGCTTTCTTGATGAGCATGTATTTCTGACCAAGGCCGGCGATCTCGGCGTGGTGCTGAACGTCGAGGGTGTCGATTATGAATGCCTGGATCACAAAGACACTGACGGTTTGGCCAAGCGTTTGGAATCAGCCCTGCGGCTGCTTGGGACGCAATTTCGCGTTTATCAATTCTTGTTTAAGTCCAGACACGAACAAATTCCTCACGGCAGCTACAGCAATCCGGTTGTAAAGCAAGCGATTGACGATCGCGCAGCTTACTTCGACAAGAAATCGGCAGAGCTGTATTCGCTACGTATTTGTTACGTGATCTTGTGCGAAGGATTCCGGTATCAAGCCAAATTGGGCAGAACCGTACAGAAGTTTGTTTCTGAACCAAAACAGGCAATCGAGGAACTCAAGGGATATCTCGGCAGCAAGAAGCAGACAGTTCTCATCAGCGATGCGCTTGAAAAACAGCATCGCGTGCTCCTCCATCAGATTCGCAGCTTCATTCTGCAGGTCAGTGATTTCGTTAAGATCGCGATGTGTGAGAAGCAGGCCGCGTTCACAGTGCTTAAACAACTGCTGAACTTCTCTCCCGTAAAAACTGAACGTGCACGGCTGAAGTACGACACACACGTCGATTACTACCTCGCGGATTCTGCTCTTGAATGCTATCCGGGGCACCTTCTGATTGACGACTACTACGTGAAAGTCCTCACGCTGAGAGAGCCTACCGCCCAAAGCTGGCCCCTGATTCTCCGACAATTGTTTGAGGTCGGGGCCAGCTACCACGTCGTTTCCGAGTGGAAGCCCCAGGACAATACAGCGTCTCGCAAGCGGATTCAGTCGATGCGACGCCACTTCCATAACAGCAAGACTTCGTTGTTCAGCCAACTGAAGGCAGACAACTCGACGAATCCCGGCGATTTGCTGGTGGACGATTCAAAGGAATCGTTGGTGCGCAACCTTGGTGAGTGCCTAAAGGAGATTGAACTGAAGGGCAACTATTTCGGCGAGTTTTCGCTAACGGTTGTGATCTATGACCGCAACCTCGCAGCGGTGGAGAAAGCCTGCTCTGAGTTCTACAAAGTGTTCTCGATGCACGACGGTCTGCTCTTTGAGGAACGGTACAACCTGCTCAACGCGTTCTTTGCGACCATACCGGGAAACCGGCACTTCAATCTGCGCTATCTCTGGCTGCTGAATACCAACTATGCCGATTATTCATTCCTGTTCACACTGCACACGGGAGAGCGTCGGAACAAGCATCTGAACTCAGAATATTTGGCCGTCCTCGAAACCAATTATGGGACGCCCTACTTTCTCAACCTGCACTATCAGGACACAGCACATTCGATTGTGCTGGGTCGCACAGGATCGGGAAAATCGTTCTTTCTGAACTTCCTGATTACGAATCTGCAGAAGTATTCCCCGTACACGTTCATCTTTGATCTGGGCGGAAGTTTTCGGGGAATTACTCAGCTCTTCGGTGGCGCGTATCTCAGGGTGAGTGCCGAACGCTCGGCGTTCACGGTTAATCCGTTCTCGCTGGAATCAACGCGGGAAAACCTGAATTTCCTCTTTGCGCTGGTCAGAGTCCTGGCGGAAGGTCGCGGTCTCAATCCTCTGACTCAGGCTGAAGAAAAAGACCTATACGCCCAGATTCAGAACCTGTATGAGCTTCCTCCGAATCTGCGCACCCTGACCGTCCTTGCCAACACGTTGCAGAAATCGACTGCCAATAAGCTGGAAAAGTGGGTCAGCGGTGGCCAATACGGGCAAGTCTTCGACAACGAGAAGGACACGCTCACGCTCTCTCGCTTCCAGTGCTTCGACTTTGAAGGCATGGATCGCTACCCCGAATTGATTGAGCCGCTGCTCTTCTACATCCTGCATCGGGCCAATGCGTCGATCTATGACCCGGAAGCGTCCACAACATTCAAGACTTTCTTCATTGATGAAGCTTGGCGCTTCTTCAGCCATCCGACGATTCGCAATTACATCGTAGAGGCTCTCAAGACATGGCGGAAGAAAAATGCCGCCATGATCCTGTCCACGCAGTCTCTCGACGAGCTGGACAAGTCAGACATCGTGAACGTGGTTATCGAAAGCTGTGCGACAAAGATTTTCCTCGCCAATCCTGACATGGATCGCGAGTGGTACCGGAACACTTTCCATCTGAACGACAACGAAATCGAGATGATCTCGACGCTCGTCCCCAAGAGGCAGGCCCTTGTGAAGCGGCCTGATCTTACAAAGGTCGTGAATCTCGAAGTGGATGAAAAGAGCTACTGGCTCTACACCAGCGATCCGAACGACAGCTTTAAGCGGGAGCAGGCGTTCCGCGAGCACGGTTTTGAAAGAGGTTTGGAGGTCCTGACAAGGAGTTCGCTATGAAAAGAAGATTCGCAATTGTCTTTGTCGCGTTCTTGGCGGTGGTCTCTGCTACCGCCCAGAATCGCGAAGCTCGCACCGTCAAGTACTCGGCCAAGGACATCGTTTTGATCAATGCGAAGCTGCGTTACACAACCCTCGTCGTTCTCCCTCAGAACGAAAAGATCCTCGATTTCGTCACCGGAGATAAGGATTTCTGGGTCGTCGAAGGCACGCAGAACTTTTGCTACATCAAGCCCGCCAAGCAAGGCAGCAGCACAAACGTGACGCTGATCACGGCGGCGGGGAATGTGTATTCGCTTCTGGTGAGAGAGGTGGGAGAAGCTAATGAGCCTGACTTCAAGGTTTTCATCGAGCCCAAGGATCAATCCATCCTGCAGGCGATGAATGCCCCACCGAAGTTTGTCTCGTCCAGCGAAGTAGAAGGATTGCGAGCGCAGGCCATGCTGGCAACTTCCCTGGCTGAGAAGGGCAAAGAATCATTCCAGGCCGAATACCCGATTAAGAACCTGAAGTTTGATTACGTCTTCGACAAGGACAAAAAGCCGTTCATGGTTTCGGCCATTTATCACGATGACAAGTTCACCTATATCAGGTCGTCTGCTGAGGAAAAGCCGACGCTGTACGAGGTGAAGGATGGATCGCCCAACCTCATCAATTTTGATTTGAAAGACGGCGTTTATGTCGTGCCCAAAATCCTCGACTCGGGATATTTGGTCATCGGCAAGCACAGACTGGATTTCAGAAAACAGGGGTGATGTCGTGGCACAGACCAATGAAGTAGAAAACACGGCGCCCAATGTGCAGGACAAGCGGAAGCCTGCGCCCGGCGTGCTGCCCAAGAATGCTCAGTCGTGGGTAGTGATCGGACTTACCGCGGTGATCATGCTTCTGCTCTGGGTCTCCGGCCCGGCTCATGGTGCTAAGGCAACGAAGAACTCCGACGCAGCGAAGACTGAGACGGTGAGCGGCCTTAGCTCTGGCGATATTGCTGCTCGTCTCGATCAGGAGAAGCGAGAACAGCAAACCGCTTCGATGCTTCAGCCTCGCTCTCCGGGCCAGCAAGCGGGCCGCGTCGAAGCTGGCTCTCCGGTTGGCGACCAACAAACCGCAGTGCCTGCTGAGCAGGACCCAATAAAACAGGACTTGCGGCGGCGGCAGTACACCTCGCTATTTTCGTCCAGCGTTTCCCTGAGCTACCGTCCAAAACAAACGAGCGAAACGGAAACGTCTTTAGCAGATGCTTCACGATTGCCGCTGGACCTGTCTGGGCTGCAAATACCGAACTTCACTGCAGGCGCGGGGACCGCAGGAGCGCCTTCGGCGCAATCAACGCTTGCACAGGCAGAAATACCGCATAAAAGAACCAATCCAAATTTTAATCAGGCGATCGGGAAAGACTACGTCGTCTTCGAAGGAACAGTGCTGGAGACCGCACTTGTCACTCGCCTGAACGGAGAGTTCTCCGGGCCGATTATTTGCATGTTGACCAACAATATTTACTCACATGACGGTCAGCATCTGCTTATCCCTGCCGGCGCGAAGGTGCTGGGTGAAACCAAACGGGTGGAGGGCTTCGGACAGACTCGTCTGGCTGTCGTTTTCCATCGGCTCATCATGCCGGACGGCTATTCGCTTGATCTGGACCAGTTCAAGGGTTTGAACCAGATTGGAGAGACTGGCCTGAAGGATCAGGTCAATCATCACTACTTCCAAATTTTCGGCGCATCCGTTGCGGTCGGTGCAATTGCGGGATTGGCAGAAGCAGGCACAAATACCAGCAGCGTGGGCTTGCCGCAAACCACGACTGACGCGTACCGGCAAGGCGTGGCCGCTAGCCTTGCGCAGTCTTCAACGCACATTCTGGACAGGTTTTTGAACCTGCTCCCAACCATAACCATTCGAGAGGGCCATCGGGTGAAGGTGTACCTGATGCAGGATTTGCTTGTGCCCGACTACAACCAGCACACGATGCCTTCTGATTTGTGATTAAAGGAGTCTAGCTATGAAGTCCAAATTCGCTCTTGCATTTGTCCTCGTGCTTTCAGCCGCGCAATCAAGCTTCGCGCAGTTTGGAGGGGTCGTTTATGACCCGACCAACTACAAGAATGCCGTGCTGCGCTACCTGCAATTGCAAAAGCAATTGCAGCAGCTACAGCAGTCGTACAACGTCCACATGCAGCAGTTCATGTTCATTCAGTCTCAGGCTCGCCAGGTCCAAAACATGGTGGCTCGCTATCGTGCCATTCCTTCGCTCTGGACGAATTTGAGCGCGGCCAACACGCTCGGAAACACTTCCCGTTGGGTGAACGGCGTCAATACGGGAACCTATGGCATCGCTCAGCAAGGCTATGGTCAAGTCAATCTGTCGCTGAGTGACCCTACAGGTGTGAACACCTATGACGGACTGAAGCGGGCTTATGGTCTCGAAGAGCTGTCAGACGGTTCGACCATCAACAACATGGCCACGATTGGGCAGTTGAGAAACAACGCGCAGCAGCTTGAGAGTCGGATCAAGCAACTCGAAGACGATTCGCTTTCCTCTGATCCTGATCTCAACACCCAGACTGCCGTGTTGAACAAAATCAATGCCGCAAATGTCCTGCTGGTGCGCAGCCTGCAGGACACGAACAAACTACTGGTTGCGATGCTCGAACAGCAACTCCTGACTACCGAGCGCAACCGCACGTCGAATGTAGGCAGTATCAACACGGAACTCTATCGCCAGCAGCACTTCTCGGATCTGATGAGTTTCACCAGCTCGATGCCGAACCGGCTGCAAGCACCCGGCTCGAAATGAGGAAATGGGGCATTTCATGTTGGTTCCGGTCACAGATCCGTTCACCTCTCTCGAAGACGGCATTCGCGGTCTGCTGACCTCGCAGCTCGACTTGTTCGTCCAGATGGGCCACAACCTGTTTCGTGGGTTTGCCACGATTCTCATTGTCTGGTTCGGTGTACAGGCTGCCCTCTCCAGTGCCGAAGGGGGCGAAGGATTCAGCTTCGCCCGCTTCAGCCGCCTGCTCCTCGTCGTCGCCTTCGGCTTTGCAATGGTGACCTACTACAGCACCCCAATTCCGGGGATGGGTTACAGCTTCTCGGACTTGGTCATTCAAGAAGCCTCTTCGCTTTCTAACAGCATCGGGATCGAGCAAGGCCGCTTGGTCGAGACGAAGGTCACTGAAGTCGAGCAGGGACTCGAACAACCGAGCTCTGTGAATCTGCACGAGATTCTGACGTTCGTCGTGCTCTATGTCATTCTTGCGGCCGTCCAAGCCGTGATCTTCATGGTGATTGGTTTCGGGCTAATCGCCCAGGCGGTGCTCCTGCTGGTCGGGCCAATCTTCATTCCATTTTTTGTTGTTCCCAAAATGGACTGGCTCTTCTGGGGCTGGTTCAAAGCCTTCCTGCAATATTCGTTCTATCAAGTCGTCGCCAATGCGTTTGTGTTCATCTTCGCCAAGCTGCTGCTGGCGTTCTTTGCGATTGATACGGGCGGAATGACCGTCGATCAGTGGATGACAGCGTTTCCGGCGATGTTCATCTTCCTCCTGATCGCCATTTATGGGCTGCTGAAGATTCCGGCCTTAACCAATCACTTGTTCAGTGGAGCGGCGGGGGCTGACTCCGGTTTGGCGGCGGCAATGGTCGCCTACGTCAGTCGAGGTTGATTTATGGTTGCCGAAGCGAAGCGGGATGCCACATTCAACGCCGCGAAACAGCTTTATGCGGAGCAGTTCGGGGATGCCATTGTTACGAACACGTACTTGAAAATTGCTTTGCTGGCGATGGCCCTCGTTACCACTGGCCTGATCTACACCAACGTCAAGACCGTTCACATGGTCCAGAACTTTAAGCCCCTGGTGATCCGCATTAGCGACATTGGCCGGGCTGAAGCGGTGTCATACGACACACTTGGATATAAGCCACAAGACGGGGAAATCAAATATTTCCTCAGCGAGTTTTGTCGTCTGTACTACAGCCGGAACCGCTACACGATTCGGGACAATTTCAAGAAGTCGCTGCTCTTCATGGAAGCGCAGCTCGGAAACAGCGTTGCCGAGGCATACCGGAAGAATCACACGATCGACGATTACCTGCAAAACTCAACGAGCCGGCCTGACATTGACATCGAGGTCGAGAAGGTCTCAATCGAAGACCTGCGAGCGGCTCCCTATAAGGCCACGGTCGATTTTTACGAGATCGCTTATTCGCCAGTCGATCATGCCGAGAGCAAGCGCACGCTCTACACGGCGCACTTTGTCTTCCTCTTCCGCGATTCAGTTCCGAATGATCTGATTCAAGTGAATCCCCTCGGCCTGGCGATCACTTATTTCCGTGAAGATGAGGCGTTCAAATGAAGAAACCCAATACCAACCACAACGGGAATCATGGCGATTTCGAGGAGCGGCGACCGCCCACCTCCGCAGTTCGGCTTCAGGCATTCGAGCCTCTCTTGGATAGCGAAGAGGCCGCGGCGCTCTTGAAAATCCATCCAAAGACCTTGCAAAAAATGGCTCGCAATGGGGAGATCACCGGCATTCAGATCGGTCGAGTGTGGCGCTTCCGCGCGTCAGCCCTCAATCGCTGGCTAGAAGAAATCGCGAGCTAAATAATTTTTTTGTGTCTAGGCGAATAAATATCGAAAATGCGGCAGAAATGCGCTATTCTGAGCGTGGCTGTCGGTGCCGTCTGAACAAAGGAGGAATCTTGTTCGGACGGACACGATATCAACAAGGAAATCTCACATTAGAAGAGCGAAAGAGAGGGCCTGCCGTATGGGTTTACCGATGGTGGCAAAAAGACACCGCCGGAAAACCAGTTCGCCGGAAAGTGCAACTTGGGAATTTGGAAGAGTACCCAAACGAATCAAGAGCACAAGCGGCGGCGGACGCTCTTCGCTTAACCATCAACGAGAAAACCCCTCGTCAGCAGTTGAAAGAGATCAGCATTGCAACTCTTGTTCAACACTATCGCGAACACGAGATGCCGGACGTTTTCTCCAAGAAGCGTCCAAGCATCGGGACGGTTTGCGAGCACGAAGAAGGGCGCAAGTCCTATTCGACGCAGGAGACTTACGAGGGCTACCTAAAAAAATGGGTTGTGCCGAGATGGGGATCTTACCGGCTCGGGGATGTCAAAGCAGTCCAGGTGGAACAGTGGCTGAAGACTGTGCCTCTGGCACGGGGCAGCAAGGCGAAGATGAGAAACATCATGAGCGCCTTGTACAGCCATGCCATACGGTGGGAATGGACGGACAAGAATCCAATCACGCAAGTTCGCCAGAGCGCCAAACGCTCGAACATTCCAACCGTTCTATCGGTGGAAGAGATTCAACGTCTCTTCTCCTCGATCAAGGAACCATGCCGGACTGCGGTAATTCTCGATGCGGTAAGCGGTTTGCGCGTGGGAGAACTGCTGGGATTGAAGTGGGAGGATGTCAACTTCGAGAAACTCGAATTGAACGTTACCCGCTCCGTTTCTCGGCAGGTTATCACTCCCTGCAAGACGGAAGTTTCGCGCAAGGCGATTCCCATGAACACGGAGATTGCGGACATGCTTTGGAGATGGAGACTGGAAGCTCCATATCAACGACCCGGAGATTGGATTTTCGCCAGCCCGCACAAAGCGGGAATCCAACCATATTGGCCTGGGTCGCTGTTCAGGGCGCACATAAAACCGGCGCTACTGAAAGCGGGCATTTCTGCAAAAGTCGGTTGGCACACCCTACGGCACAGTTTTGGAACCTTGATGAAAGCCAATGGCGAAGACCTCAAGACCATCCAAGAGCTGCTGCGCCACGCAACCTTCAAAGTCACAGCAGACACCTACACACAAGCGGTTACGCCGGTGAAGCGGGGCGCTCAAGCCAGAGTCGCGAAGCTAATCATGGCGGACAATCCCGAATCGAAACCCATCGCGCCAACCATCCAATAGCTTATTGGACCCAAACGGACCCTGATTCGAAAGGGCCGATTCCTGTAAATCGTTTGGAATGTTGGCGTCCCCGACGGGATTTGAACCCGTGTTACCGCCGTGAAAGGGCGATGTCCTAGGCCAGGCTAGACGACGGGGACGATTTAAGGCGGGATCTTAAAGTAAGGTATGATCGTAACAAGCGCTTCTCGAGTCTGTCAAAAGACTACGGCAGTTCCGGGCAGTTCCGAGCCCCCACGATGAACACGAGTGATGTTCCTCCAACGATTGTACCTGCGCAATTCATTTTCAGGCTGAAGACAATTTAGAATTACTCGAGAGGCAGAATTGCCCGAGGCACTTGTGTCTGATCCGCTTTATCTAAGTCTGTGGTTCCCCAGCTTCTCCGGCCCGGAGATGCTGCCGCACATTCTCGCCGTGCTCAAGCAGTTTCCTTTTTCGCCGCAGCGGCCGGGGATCAATTATCTGGCCCTGCATCCGGTATCGTGGAATGAAGCGACGCTGCTGGAACAGCGCTTTACCCCTGCCATCAGCCCGGAAGAAGCATTGGTAATCGCCGCCGACCACATCCATGATGATTTCGCTTATGTTTTTGAGGCTTACTGGGACCTTTGGACGCCCGACGAGAGTGGCCGGCAGTGGACGCTCGTGCCCACATTGGTGAAGTTCATAGTTCACGGCGAGGAATTTGACGAATGCACCAGCGAGCAAAGCGGACATATCGAAGTGGACTTTGGCCTGGACGCGCCCTTCCTCCACGAAGAGTTGGCTCTCACAGGGGAAAACGAAGCCAAGGTTCGTGCCAACGTTCAGAAACTGGTCGAGTTTACGACTCACGCGGAAAAAAATACCCGAACCAGCGGCCGGGTGCTCTGGTCTGAATCGGAAGACAATCTCGCCCAAAAACTGATCGCCCGCCTGCAAAAAGTGCAGTGATCACCCTCGCCCGCACACCTTTCTGGAGTGAGGAACAGCAGAAGCACTTCCCTGTCTGAATCTCTCTAACTCTAAAGAAGAAATAAACGTACTTGGTCGCGGAGTTTGCTTTTCAGAATCTTCACTTCTGCGATAGTCGAAGTACTATGAATTCGTCTTTGATGGATTCTTTGCTTCACTCACGATCTCTGAGAAATCTGCAATTGTAGAAAATTCTTTAAGCAGCGTTTGCAGCAACGCAAGTCGATTTGCTCGCACGCGCTCATCGTCGACCATCACCATCACTTTATCGAAGAAATTGTCTATCGGTTCTCTGGCCGTCGACAACAAAAGGAGCGCATCGAGATATTGTTTCTGGCTTCGGTGCACCTGGACCCGAGGACTGGTCCGTTCCAAGTACGCCATCAGAGTCTTCTCTTCCGCCGCAGCTCCTGGCAAGTACTCGAATTTGCCCGCTGGTTCGAAGCCGTTCTCTCGAGCCTGCTTCAGAATGTTTCGGATACGTTTGCAGGCCGCGCCAATCGCCTGGAATTCCGGCACATGCATTACTTCTTTGACAGCAGCCGCGCGCGCGATCGCGTCCACAGCGTCATCTGCATCGGTAGCTAAAACGGCCTTCACCACGTCAAGAGCATAACCCCCCACATCGCGCAGATAAAATTCCAGCCGCTCGTAGAAAAATGTTCGGATGGAATCTTCAAGTGTGTGGGGAGCAATAAACTTCTTTTCGGCGTCTGACCCTTGATAGCCTGCCCGCGCGTCCTGCATCAATTTCGTGAGTCGGAACGGTAGCTTTTTCTCTGCGATCACCTTCACAATCCCGTTAGCCTGCCGCCGCAGTGCAAACGGATCTTTTGATCCGCTCGGAACCAACCCGAGGGCAAACATCCCGGCAACCGTATCCGCTTTGTCAGCGATGGAAAGTACGGATCCCTCGACCGAACGTGGAAGCTCGTCGTCCGTAGACTCTGGTTTGTAATGGTCGTAGATTGCGCCCGCAATCGCGAGTCGCGTCGCTTTCGGCAGGCTGGGATCAAGCTCCTGGGCGCGAGCGTAAAGCCCGCCGACAATGCCCTGCAGTTCCGTGAACTCTTTCACCAGTTCCGTTGTGAGATCAGCCTTCGCCAGGCACGCGGCTTTGTGGATCACGCCTGGGCGCACAGCCATGCCGCTCTGTTTCAACAGTTCGCTCAGCCAACTGCATAGCCGTTGCACGCGCTGCGTTTTTTCGTAATAGCTGCCAAGATCTTTCTGGAAGGTAACGTGCCGCAATAGTTCAAGCCGCTCCAGCAATGAAATCTTTTGATCGGTTTGCCAGAAGAAACGAGCATCGTTGAACCGGGCCCGCAACACACGCTCGTTGCCATGCCGGATCAACCCCTGCGGATCATCGTCAGTATTCAGCACCGCGAGAAAATGTGGCAGGAGTTTTCCGCTCGCTTCTTCAACCGCGAAATAGCTTTGGTGGTCGCGCATCACCGTAACCAGCACTTCTTCCGGCAGGACCAGATAGTCGGGATCGAAGTTGCCCAGAACCACAGAAGGAAACTCGGTCAGGTTGACCACCTTATCGAGTAGCGCTTTGTCTTCGCGCCAGCGCGCCCCGCCTATGGTGCGCGTTGCTGCATCCAGCGCCTTGCGGATTTGCTGCTCGCGTTCGTCGCGGCCTAGAACTCTGGCATCCCGCAAAGCGTCCACGTACCCGGTTCCTGCACGGGCAATCGTCACGGTCCCGTTCGAAAGACTTCTGTGTCCGCGCGATGTGTTCTCTGCCCGAATGCCGCCAAATTCCAGGCGTATCACTTCCTCATCAAGCATCGCCACCAGCCAACGCACCGGACGTATGAATCGCTCGCTCGGCTTGCGCCAGTACATACTCTTGGGCCAGTAGAGCGAAGCAATTTCCTTCGGCAGTTCCTCGGCCAGAATCTCGGCGGCGCTCCGCCCTTTCTTCGTTATCTTCGCAGCCAGGTACTCGCCTCTGGTGGTGCTGATTGTTGCTAACTGTGAAACGTCCACTCCTGCCTTCTTGGCGAAGGCATGTGCCGCGGACGTCGGCTGCCCATCTTTGTAAGCCACGTTCGCCGAAGGACCTGTGATCTCCTCGGTTACATCGTCCTGCGCGGCGGCAATGCCAGGCGCCAGCACCGCCAACCGCCGCGGAGTATTAAACGACGAGAGGTTTCCACTCGAAGAAAGGCGTTCCCGATTCAGCATCGCGGTGACGCGCTCGCGTAGTTCCTGCGAAGCGGCATCGATCATCCGCGCGGGAATCTCTTCGCACCCGATCTCAAGTAGAAAATCTGGCATGTGCTTCTTCGTACGCCTTCGTGCCTCAGTGGTTCATAAAGCCTACAATCTGACAGCAGACACCTTCTCTTTCTTCGCCTTCGGCTTCTTTTCTCTCGCAGGTTCATCCTCGTGAGACTTATCCGCGACCGGTGACGACTCGCTCTTCTGCTGATCCACCCAGGCTTTGGCGATCCCCACCGCCAGCGCTCGGACGCGTGCGATCACACTCACACGCTCCGTCACCGAAATCGCGCCCCGCGCGTCGAGGATATTGAACAAGTGTGAGCACTTGAGGCACAGATCATAAGCGCCTAGCAAAGGAAATCGCGTCATCTCGCGAGCGATTCCGTCGCCTGGAGCCTTGTCCCTCTTCAGCGCCGCATATCGCTCCAGCAGCGATTGGCACTCCGCTTCATAGAGCTCAAAATGCTGCCACGTCTTCTCGACATCGGCCGCCTCAAAGTTGTAGACGGAGAACTGCACTTCATCCGCCAGGCGCACATCGCCATACTTCACTTCGCGGCTCGTCTCCGGATCGCGCGCCCACACGATATCGTAAATAGAGTCGACATCTTGCAGAAACGCTGCGATTCGTTCGAGGCCATAAGTGAGTTCTGCTGAAATAGGGTTCAGATCGACCCCGCCGCACTGCTGGAAATAAGTAAACTGCGTGATCTCAAGCCCGTCGAGCATGACTTGCCACCCGATGCCCCACGCGCCCAAGGTAGGCGACTCCCAGTTATCTTCCTCAAACTTGATGTCATGCTGGCGAAGGTCAATCCCAACCGCGCTCAGCGACTCCAGGTACAACTCCTGCACATTCTCCGGCGGCGGCTTCAGGATTACCTGCAACTGCATATGCTTGAACAGCCGGTTGGGATTTTCTCCGTAACGTCCATCCGCCGGACGCCGTGACGGCTGCACATATGCGACTTTGTATGGCTGCGGACCCAACACGCGCAGAAACGTTTCCGGCGCCATCGTTCCTGCGCCCGCTTCGACGTCATATGGCTGCTGCAACACCCATCCACGCTCGGCCCAAAACGTCTGCAGCCACAAGATGAGCTCTTGAAACGTCGGCGGATTTTTCGAGGTGTGAGTCAAAAGAGTTTATTCGGAAAGCACTCAGCATTCAGCTTCGCGGGCCGGTGCTGGGTGCAGCACGATCGCCTACTCCTACAGGGCCATGAGAGCAAGCAGTTTAATCAACGATTGTAACGGAAGCAGATGGCAGACGTCAGCTCGCGGGTCTTTCTTGGTCGCGGATGAGCAAAACGTACCTGCGGGAACACAGTGGAAAGGCACACATCCGCGCTGTGTAAGTCGTTTATTTCGGTGGCCGGCATTGACGGGATGGGAGTTAGGTTGTGAAAAAATGTTTGCTTTCGAGGGCGTTGAACATCTACGAAACTAGACTTAACTCGGCGGCACTTCAACGCCGGGGGACATGCTTGGTGGTGGAGACCCCGCAATTCCTAAAAACTTCCCTTCACCAGCATTCCCGCCGTCACTATCTTCTTCTCGATGTGCCGCTGCAATATCTGCACCAGGAACTTGCGTAAATCCGCGGCTCGCGCCTTTGGCCAAGCTTCGCCAGTGAAACTTTCTACCGGGGCGCGAAACATCTGCGCCGCCAGCATCCGCGACTCGCTTGAAATCTCGGAGGACGCCAAGCGCTTATCGTCGGCACACATCAGACCGTCGGCCAGGGCATGAAAGTAGGCGCGACTCCCGTTCAGGCTGCGGCCGCAGACAATGCACTCCGTCAACTCGGGCAAGAACCCCACCAGCCGGGTGAGCCAGAGCTCGAAGTATGTGATCGGCATCCAGACCTCGGGACCGGGCATGGCATGCAGAACCGAAAGCGTCAGGCGAAAGATAGCGTCATTGGACTCACGGTCGGGCAAGAGCTCATCAAGCAACTCGGCTACATGCGCCAGCGCCACCGCCCGCGGATAACTTACTTCGCTCGCCAGCGGAGACTCGAGTACTTCGAGCGCATCCAACCGCGACAATTCCTGCAGCTCGCGGTCCTCGTAAAACGCCCGTACGTACGTCAGCGGCTCCAATGCCCCGCCAAAGCGCCGCTGGGATTTCTTGGCGGCGCGCGCCACGCCGCGCACTTTGCCTTCTGCGCGGGTGAACAGGGTGACCAGCAAATCGGCTTCACGCAAGGGATACGTGCGCAGCACCACCGCTTCCGACTCCTTCAGTGGCATGGGGTTTACCGTGAAGGCATGATTTTAGTGGAAGCAGCTGTCAGCCGTCAGCTTTGCGTGCTTCAGGAACGGAAGCCGCCTCGACTCTCACAGGGATCGCGGAGAGGCGCGCGGCGGCTGCGCCGTGCAATAGAACCTTAAGAGGGGGAATATTTAAGAGGAGGAATATTTAAGAGGAGGAATATTTAAGAGGAGGAATATTTAAGAGGAGGAATATAAGGACAGACGCCAAGCTTGGAAACGTTGATTAAAAAAGCGAAGGGGCGATCGTGAG
>Ga0207646_10001726_pt1 | contig 26574 bp, 29 predicted proteins | sample KBSK5502metaG_FD_184343 | JGI IMG/M metagenome (GOLD analysis project Ga0207646, IMG submission 184343) | Corn, switchgrass and miscanthus rhizosphere microbial communities from Kellogg Biological Station, Michigan, USA - KBS K5-50-2 metaG... | ecosystem: Host-associated > Plants > Roots >...
AGGACCGCCGCGCCCTACACCGCGCCGCCGCCGAGGCCATCTTCGCGCAGCATCCCGACCGCGAGCGCGAGCTGGCGAGCGTGCTCGCGCTGCACTTCGAGCAGGCCGGCGAGAACGCCCGCGCCGCGGAGTACCTGGTGATGGCGGGGGATCACGCACTCGAGCGCTTCGCCAACCGCGAGGCGATCGGCTTCTTCAGCCGCGCGAGCGGCCTGGCGGACAAATCGCAGGGCGAGCTGCGGCTGCGAGCGGCCGTAGGCGGGGCCAAGGCTTCGTGGGGATTCAGGACGAGCGGGCGTGAGGTCGATGAGCTGGAGCTGGCGGTGGCTTCCGGCGAGAACGCCGAGGCCAAGCTCCTTGGCGAGGCCTACTTCTGGATTGCCTACCTTCGCCGCCAGCGCGGCGAGGTCCCCGAGACGAGCCCAGCCCTCGAGCGCGCGACGGAGCGCGCTATCGCGATCGCAGGGTCACTAAAGGACGCGCGCGCGTCGGCATTGCCGCGGGCGATGATGGGTGCCGGCGCCGCCTTTACAGGCCGGCTGCGCGAAGGGGCGCGCGAGATGCAGGCCGCGCTCAACGACATGGACCAGAACATCGATCCGCATTCGAACGCGATGATCGCCGACTTCCTCGCCATGACGTACGCGCGACTTGGCGAGTTCGATGCCGCCGAGGAGATCGTCGCCCGCGGCACGCAACAGGCCGCTCGCGCCGATGAGATCTCGCGCGTCGACATCGACATCACGCAATCCGCCGTCAACTACGAACGCGGCGAGCTCGACAGGGCAGCGCAGCAGGCGTTCCAGTGCTCGGTGCGTGCCGAGGGGCTTGGCGCATACGCGTGCGTCGTCGCGGCCAACCTGATGTTCGGCTCGGCGACCATGGCAAAGGACGACGCCTCCTCGGCGAAACTTCCGCTCGAGCGCGCCGACGAACTCGCCATGGTGACCAACATGGCGCCGTTCCGCACGCTGACCAAGGGTCTCCTGGCTTCAAGCTATGCGCAGCTCGGAGATCTGCCCACCGGCGTAGCCGGCTGGAACGAGGCCCTGGGCGCCGCGCGCGGCATGAACGACCGCTACGGCGAGGCGCGTGTGCTGTGGGCCCGTGGCCGCACCCTCGCGCTCCAGTCCCCGCCGGATTGGTCGGCGGCGCTTGCAGACTTTGAGAACGCGGTCCGCCTCTTCGAGGAGATGGAGGCACGACCGGCGCTTGCCCGTGCACTGTTCGACCTGGCGAAGGCGTTGCGGGCGCGAGGCCGCGCGGTTGAAGCTGTGGAGGTGGGGCAGCGCGCACTCACCCTCGGCCGGGAGCTCGGCCTCAAAGACGCGCCGTTTGCTTGAAGCGTCGCGCAAGGAGCTCGCGCTCCTACGCTGGCGCTGCAATATTTGACCTGAGGCTAGCTTAGTTGCGGCTCGGTAGCGCCAAGGCGGAGACTAAAGGCGACGATCCCGACCAGAAGAGCGAGCCCCTGGAAGGGCGTAAAGAATTTCTCAGCCCATTGCGCCTGGGCGATGAGTGACAGCACGAAACCGGCGAGCGCAATGTTCAACATCCAGAAGATGACTTGCTCCGCCCAGGGCCATGCCTGCGGTCTGTCCTTCGCAAAGTCATGCATCAGCCCAAAAGCCATGTTGGTCATCACCCCAAGGAAGATCGCGTGATCGGCGCCCGTCAGTATGCCCATGTTGAGCTTGCTGAAGTCGCCTTTGGCGCCGATGAAGAGGGCAACGAACCAGACGGTCAGCAGCAAGTTGACCACGGCCCAGGGCACCGCGATGGCGTAGTGGCGGGAGCTTCCCGGCTCGAGCCAGCGGGCCCTCGCAATGCGGGGACCGATGCGGACCAGGAAGATGGCAAGCGCAATCAGGTCGAGGGGGATGAACGAACCCAGCAGGGGCTGTATGTTGAACAGCACGCCAACCGCCAGCAGGAGACCGCCGATGAATAGCAGCAGCACCTGGATGCGCCCGGGCCAGCCGAAATCGTCGGCGCCGCGCAGCCGCCACTCGATCGCCGACAGCGCGAAGAGGACGAGGTAGCCGCCGACCTGGGCGCTGGCATGTCCGCCGATGGCGCCGTCCGGCAGGAACTGATGGTTTGCCGCCAGCTCGATCTGCACCAGGACGCCAAGCGTCGAACCAATGATCAAGGTCACAAACGCCAGCAGCACACCCAGCCGCGGCACGCTCAGACCGGCGCCGCGACCACGGAAGAGGAAAACGGCGATGCCAATAATGAGCAGCAGCACCGGCACGCCGAATATCGCGCGGGCCGGAAGGTTGCCGCTGAGAAAGGCGGCAATATACACCGGGACAGCCACCGACATGCCGACGGCAACCCCGCGCGCGTGGCCCTTGAGCCGCGATCCGCCATCGGCGAACAGCCAGAACGCCGCGCCTGTCGCGACCAGGGTAATCCAGCCCAGCGTGCCAGCATGAACGTGGGTCAACAGCACGGCGCGAGAAAGCTGAATGAAGTGGAACCCATTGAACATGCCGATCAGGACCGTGACGGTAAAGATGGCGAGCGCGACCCGAAAGAGCAGCCGGGTCTCTGGAGCAAAGCTGCGGGCGTTCGTCATCTTCTCCCTCCTACGGGTTTTGGGTCAGAGCATATCTTGCAGGCCGCCTGACCAATCGCTCTCATTTACGCCTGGCGTCGGCGCTGAGCGCGCTCTTCGAACCAGCACTGATCGCGCGCCGGAGACCAACCCCGCTCGTGCACGCCTCCATCGGCACCCGGCGTTGACCGGTTGCGCAGCATCAGTTGACCAGCTGCGTATTGAGAGCCTGCCAGGTGCGTCCACCATCTTCGGTCGCAAAGAGCGTAGGCGACGACTGGCCGAACATGTTGAAATCCCAGCCAACCAGGTCGCTAACAAAGTCGAGTGTTCCCACCTCAGCGCTGACCGCAATGGGCGTCCACGTGAGCCCCCAGTCGCTGGTGACGCAGAGCTTATCTGCGGTTGGAAAGGGGGAGGCGCCCTTGTAAACGACAAACCATCCGGAACCAGCATTGATGAAGACGGGCGGGCGAGCGAGGACTCCGGCCTCCGGGAGCGCATGAGGCATCCAGGTGGAACCGCCCGGTACTCCTAAAGGTAGTGGCCGCAGCAACTGCTACGGGGAACTGAAAGCGACTCCCGTCTTAACCAATTCGACCGTGCCGACACGGTCGGTCCGATAGAGCGGCGCTCCCGTTAAAGCCCGCAGGACGGCGCGCGCCGGCAGGCCGTCGCGACTATTCGCCGCCACCTGGACGACGCTGAAGCCCTGGCCCGGTCCTTGCCACTCCAGGGGCCCGCCGCCGGTGAAGATTGCCCCGTCAAGGCCCTCCGGTAGCGATTGCCAGCTGGTCTGCGGCGAAACGACGGCAACGACCGCGCGACCCGCCTGGATCAACCAGCTGCGACCATCGCCACCGAGCGACACGGCGACGCCGTCGAGGACGATCGGTCCGTTCGCCGAAGCGACCCCGACGCCCGCAGCCTGCGCCTGCTGGACGAGGGCCCGAAGCGAGGCGGTCCACGCGTCGGGATCGGCGACGATGATCGAGTCGACGTGAAATCGATTGAGAACCGCGGCGCCCGCGCCGATCTCAGGTCTGCGGCCGTCCGTGATCAGCCAGCAGTCGATCGTGCGAGCGGTCGGCGGTAGGGCCTTGCCGATCGACTGGGCAAATCGGTCGGCGTCGGCGCCCGCATCCATCAGGATCTGGTGGCCGTTTGGAGTTCGAATCAAGACCGCCGATCCCGTACCGACGTCCAGCGCGTAGACGTGCACCCGTCCATCCGGCCGCACCAGCAACAGCGCCACGGCGATCAGGCCGGCGACTCCCATCGCCGCCCAGACTTTCCGTTGCCAAAAGAACTGCCGCAGCTTGATGCCGGCCAACGCGCCACCGTTGAGGATCGCGGCCGCGGCCAGCCAGCGAGACGGGAAATAGGGCGTGCCGATGGCGGCGAACGGAAGGCTGCCGGCGGTCTCGACCACGAGTTGGAACCAGCTGGCGATCGCTCCCGACGCTTGCATCAGCGGCCAGCTCACGAACGCGCTTAGCGACTGCGTGAGCGGCCAAGCACCGGCCGCCAACCCACCGGCGAGCAACGCCCCACCACCGCCCAGGACCATGATGGCCGGCAGGAGTGGCAGGACGAGCGCGTTCGCGACCGGCGCCACGATCGAAAGCTGGTGAAAGTTGGCCAGCATCAGCGGCCAGGTCGCGGCTTCGGCCGCGATGGTAGCCGCGAATGGATTGCGCAGGATCGCCGGTATCCACCCGAGTCGCTTCGCGATGCCATCGGTCATCGCCGCGATACCCGCCGTTCCGGCAAACGATAGTTGAAAGCTCACGTCGTGGGCCAGGTCGGGTTTCAGTCCGAGCATGATGGCGCTGGTCAACGCCAGCGATGCAAAGACGTGGCTGTCGCGCCGAAGCCGGCCAGCGACGACCACGAGTACGCCCATCGCTGCCGCTCGCAAGGCCGCGGCCGAGGCGCCGGCAAGCAGCGCATAGCCGGCCATGCCACCCACGGCGATCAGAGGCGCGGCGCGAGGGAGTAGGCGGCCGATCGCCTGCTGCATGATCTTTGCAAGGAGGCTGACCTTTAGCCCGCTCAAAACTTCAAAACTACTGCGAACGACCGTTCGCTTCAGCCCAGGTGGTTTTCAAGACCGTATTTTTCCGTTCGCCAGAGTTCGCCACCGTTCGCCGACGTTCGCCCTGTATATGAGTCCTAGTCCGTTCGTCCGCGAACGTTCGCTGAAGTTCGCCATAGTTCGCCGCGGTTGCCGTCACGGTTGCCGTCACCCGCAAGCAGCCTTGGACGAAGAATTGGCCTGTGATCCCGGTCACCTTCTGCCGACCGAGTCGAGGCAGCGTCACCGTCACCAACGCGCGGCCAGCGGTGTGGTCTGATTCAGGCACCCCTGAGCCTCCATCAAACCCAGGACGATTCAGACGCCGAATTTCGAGGCAAAGCTCACCCCAAACCAGATAATCGTCGCGTGTCAGTTGAGTTCCGACGAGAGGTCCTAACTAGTGAGATCCTCCATCCAGCTCAGAAGTTCCAGCCAGTGCGCTGCGAGGTCGAGGTTCGCTGGGATCCGTTAACCGGCCACTCCAGCCGCATCGTCAAAGACGTCAAGCTGCTCCCGGTTAGCTCCTTTGATTTGGAAGGGTTCGCGAAGGAGACCCAAGAGAATTGCTTCTTCTGTGCTGGCCGGTTCGAGCAAGCAACTCCGCAGCTACCCCCGGCCATCCATCCCGACGGCCGGATCCAGCGAGGCGCGGCGATGCTCTTCCCGAACATCGTCACCTACTCCCAGTACAGCTCGGTTTCGATTTACTCTCCTGACCTCCACTTTCTTCCCCTCGAGAAGATGACGCCGCGGCTAATGGCGGACAACCTTCATGCGCAAGTCGAGTTCGTCTCGGCCGTAATGAGGTATGACAACGAAGCTCAATGGGCCTCGATCAACGCTAACCACATGCTGCCATCCGGCAGCTCGTTGTTCCATCCGCACACCCAAGGGGCGGTCGACCGCTTTCCGACGACGTTCCAGCGCCTCCTGTCGCAGGTCAGTCCGGAGCAGTTCCAGGTCTATCTCGACACGGAAAGGCAGCGTGGTGAACGCTACATTGGACGGGTCGCGGGAATTGAGTGGCTGGCAAGCTTTGCTCCGGTCGGCTTCCACGAGCTTCGCGCCTTCATCCCCGGGATCTCGTGCCCCGCTCAGCTATCTCCTGAGCAGGTCGAGGGCCTGGGACAGGGTATCGCGATGGCACTAAACCTCTACGGTGACATCGGTTTCCAGAGCTTCAACGCCGCACTCTACGGCGCCCCTCAAACACTTTCCGGATACATGCTGAACTTGCGGTTGGTGGCCAGATCCAATCTCCAACCTCTATACCGGTCCGATGCGACCTACTACGAACGGCTGCACTGGCAGGCGATGGTCGATACCACTCCCGAGGAGCTAGCCGAGCGAGCGCGCGAGCGTTTCCGTGCGGCTGGCTAAGTCAGGCACCGGACACGAGTTCGCGAAGCTCAACCAACTCCCACAAGCGCACCCACTCCTCCTGGCTGAGGGGCGATGCCCTAGCGTCGATCAGATCATCAAGGCAGGCCACCGGGACGATCTGGTCTCCGAGCGAGACTGCGTGTTTCCGCGCCGATACTCGCCAATACCGCGTCGAATCGAATTGACAATCAACGGCCCCGAGCTCGGTAACGAAGCCGAGCCGGCCAGCCGCTTCCGGCGATAGCTTCTCGACGCCGAACGTCGCTACGACGCGCGAACGGTTCTCTGACGTGTCGAGGCACAACAAGTCGAGGTCCCAGGTGATCAAGAAAGAGCCGTGCAGCACGGCAGCGATACCGCCGGCGACTACAAACTCGACGTCATGCATTTCGAGCGCGCCGAGAAGCAGCACGGGATCGAATTCGGCGGGGATCGACGGGCGCGGACTGAAATTCAGTCTCCGAGCGCGCGCGACTGATCGGTAAAACTCGAGAAAGCCGTCGAGACGCTCGGTTGGCGTCAGGCTGAGGTTCTTCTTGAGCAGGGCTTCGCTGACACCTTCGGCGGCTAGCCAACTCTGCAGCCCCTTGCTCCACTCCGAAGATGCCATTTGCGAGATGGTCGCTTTGCCTCAGGGCAACTATAGGCTGGAAGGTCCTACCGATTAGCGAGCGCCTGTTACGGCCTCGGTTTGCCGTGCGGTCCGGCTCGTTCCGTCGGATGCGGGGGTGGCTTCGGCGGCCCCGGGATGCCCAGCTCATTCATGAGGTCCTCGTAGTAGCCCTCGGCCGCCTTGCGTTGAAGAAGCAAGCGGAGCAGCAGGCGATCATCATGGGACTGCAGCGCGAGTTCTGTCTCCCGCTCGACGACGTCCTTGAGAAGCTTGAGGTCGCCAGCGGTGTGGCCCTCTTCCTCGAGCAGTCGCTTGATCAATTTCATGATCAGCAGGTCATGCCGGTTATACCGCCGGTGGCCCCCCGGGCCTCGGCTGGGTGAGATCAAGCCTTGCTCTTCCCAGTACCGCAGCGTCCGCGCGCTGACGCCGATTTCCTCGGCCGCGTGCTGGATGCGGCTGTCTTCTTCAGCTGGGAACGGTTCAGCCACGTTTGGGCGAGGCATCCAAAGAGTGTCGCAAAAGCAGGACTGGACTTGGGCTGTGGTCGACGACGAACCGGGCCGTATGCCCAAGCGACCTGGGCCCGGCTGGCACCGTCGTGGTTTCGCTGCGAGCGCCCACCACCACGAGATCGACCTGCCGTTCGGTTGCGATGGTGACGAGTACGCGGCCGGGTTCCCCGGCATCGACATGGACGCCGACGGTCCGTGCCAACCCGTGGGCAGCGCGCTCGCCGTCCTCCAGGATCCCGTCCGCCCGCGCGCGCTCCGCCGCACCGATCCGGTCCAGGCGGTCCACCGGCAGCGGTCTCCCCGGGAACCGTCCGCGAATGAGATCCATCTCGCCACGGGCACCGGTGTCGTGGATATAGGCCAGCAAGAGCTCTTGCTCCTCCAGGGGAACGAGCGTCGCCAACTCGTTCAGCAGCCCCTTTGTGTCGTTCCCGTCGATGCCGAGCAGAATGCGCATCTTGTGCTCTACCGAAAGGTTAGCGCCAGGGTGATGGCCGCACCGAGCAGCATGCCCGGAGTCACCAGCGCGCCCAGCCGCAGGTAATCGAGGGTGGAAACATCGATGCCGCGGCGCCGCACGATGAGCAGCCAGAGCATGGTGGAGAGCGAGCCCACCGGGGTCAGGTTGGGCCCTAGATCGGCGCCGACCAATGCCCCGAAAACGAACGGCTGCTGCACCCCGGCGGCCAGGTGCGTACCGGGCAGCCCGGAGAGGACAACCAGCATCATCGGGACGTTGTTGATGAGGTTGGCGCCAATGGTGGTGCCGGCGATTCCGACGACGACGGCTGTCACCGGGCCGTGCACCAGCTGAGCGAGCCCGCCGACCAGGGCCGCGGTCAAACCCGTATCCTCCACGCCACGGACCAGGATGAACAGGCCGGCGATGAAGAGGAACAGGGAACCACTGACGTGCTGTCGAACTCGCGGGATCGCCAGCCGGCCATGAAGGCGGGCAATGAGGGCTAACCCCAGGCCACCTGCGGTCGCGACCAGGCCAAGCGGCCAGCGTTCGGCGGAGGCGGTGACATACAGGCTTGCGATCAGGGCTAATGCGATCCCGGTTGACCGGAAGAAGCGTGCGTCGGGAACCGCTTCTTTCAGCGCAGGGCGCCAGTCGAACCGAAAGCGCCGCGCCGTGGTTCGGCGGAACACGAAGGCGAAGACCGCGACGTTGATGACGATGACCAGCAGAGACGCCAGTAGCAGGTGCGATGCGTAGGTGCCCAGGGACGGCTTCAGGCGCTCGATCATCAGGATGTTGATCGGGTTGCTGATGGGTAGCGTCATGGAGGCCGTGTCGGCGATGAACGTGGTGGCAAAGAGGTAGGGCAGCACGGGTAGTCCGAGACGAGTCACGATCGCGTAGACGACCGGCGTCAGAATCAGGGCGGTGGCGTCGTTCGACAAGAAGGTGCTGATCAGGATCCCGACGACGAAAACGTTCAACAGCAAGAGTCGACCGCTGCCTCGCGAGGCCGCCGCTGCGAGGGTGCCCGCCCAATCGAAGAAGCCGGCCAGGTCGGCAATGGCGGCGATCAGCATCATGCCGAAGAAAAAGAGGAAAACGTTCCATTGGGCGAGCAAGGAATAGAGCGCTGTGGGCAGTGGGACGATGAACGTCACCACCATCAGCGCGCCTCCGGATGCCGTCGAAAGCGCCTCACTGAGTCGCTTTGGACGGGTGACAACCAGGAGCAACGTTGCGGCGAAGATCAAGCCGGCCAAGAGAGGGCGAATCATCGAGCGGACCGGGCGGAGGGGCGAGGTGGTTCAGGGTTACCTGCCCCTCCGCGGGTAAAAGAGATCGAGTCAGTCAACCCGGACGGCAAGGCGATCCGCCACCTTGACGAGCAGTCGCTTGATCTGCTGTAGCTCTTGCTTGATCTCGTCCACCTGCTGGGTCGTCACGTTGTTGTGGGGGTAGAGGCCCGGGGTGGGGGCGTATTCACGCTGTTTCATTTTGCTGTCCTCCTTGGTTTAATCCGGAGATGCTGCAGCACGAGGCAATCCTAACTAAGTTAACGTTGTTCTGTCAAGTTTTAGGATGATTCACTGCGAGTGCGCTCGCAATAGTCACGAACTTTACGCAAGGCCAGCCAGTGTTGACGGGCGGCAAGACCCTCTAGGTCGTATGCGAGCGTTGAGCCGCTGGCGTAATCAGGTCTCGGGCCCAGAACAGGACCACGACAGCAGCCAGCTCCGCCACGACCGAAAAGAGGACGAGGGCTCCGATCGAGTAGCCGTAGAGGGCACCCATCGTCGAGCTGCCCAAGAACCAGGCGACTCCGTACAGCGCGTTAAAGACGCCGAAAGCGTTTGCCCGCCGGTCCGGATGGACGAGGACGGAAATGGGCGCGCTCATGATCGAGTCTTGGATCCCCATGCCGATTCCCCATAGCGCCACCCCGACAGCCGCTACGCGAAGGCTGCCGAAGAAGGCGAAAGGCGCGAAGAAGGCCGAGAGGAGGGCCGCCAGCATCAACGCCTGCAGGCCCCAGCGGTCGAACCATCGGCCGAAGATGAGAGCCGACACCGCCGCCGTGCCCATGGCCAGCGCGTAGAGAAGTGGGATCGCCCCGGACGGGTCGCCGACGTGCTGCAGGTGGAACGAGATCAGGTTGAAGTCCGCATAGCCGAGCGCCATGAGCGCCATCGCTGCGAGGTAGAGCCAGAACGCTCGAGGCAAGGATGACGCCGACGGAGCCGCGACGGTCTTGACCTCCATGTGCCGCGGATTCGGAAACAGCGACCGGCTAATCGCTAGCACGACAAGCGAGAGCGCCGCCGGAATCACAAGCCAGGCGTAGGCGACCCGGAAAGCGCCCGGCCGAGCGAAGAGGATGACGCCGACGGCCAGAGGCCCCACCAGCGCGCCGGTCTGGTCCAGCCCCTCCCGGAGGCCGAAGGCCCAGCCGTGCCCGATGACACTGCCGGCATTGGAAAGCATCGCGTCGCGGGGCGGGTTCCGGATCCCCTTCCCTATGCGCTCCAGCATGATCAACAGCACGGCCACCTGCACGTTGCCCGCCAGCGCAAGGGCGGGCGCGGCAAGGAGGTTAATGACGTAACCGATCCCCGTCCACAGCCAGTACCGCCCCGTCCGGCCAGCGACATAGCCGGAGCCGAGTCGGACCAGATAGCCCAGCAGCTCGCCCAGACCCGAGATCACGCCCACGACAAAAGCGGAGGCTCCCAGCACCGCAAGGAACGAGCCGTTGATGCCCCGGGCGGCCTCGTAGGTCATGTCCGAGAAGAGGCTGACGATGCCGATGAGCACCACGAATCGCAGCGCAGTCCGGGCGGCGGTGGTACTTGGTGCCGACGTCACGATAAGGAGCGTTCCCTCCTTACCCGATTAGTCGCGTCGCCCGCCCCATTGACAAACAAAATGGCTCCTGCATTTTGCAGAAGCCATCAGGCGTTCGCCGCCACAGCGGGCCTCATCGCTATTGGACTTGCTACCACCGATCATAAGTGGCGGCGAGTGGTCTGGTCAACCGCCGCCGCACCGCGCAGCATTTGCGGCAGAGTGGCTGGACTTGAGGCATGATACCGGCGGAGCGGCTATGACTAGCAGGAACACCGACGGCGAATTGGGCCTCTGGGAGCACCGGCTTTCCACCTCCTTCGAGGCGGGATGCTGTCCCGTCTGCACTCTCTCCACGGAGGCTGACGATCGCTGGCTCACGGTTTTTCTTCGTGAGCGCACGACGGATGGCGAGAGTCGACGAAAGCTCCTCGAATCCTGGGGTTTCTGCATCACGCACTGGCGGAAGCTATGGCAAACCGAGCAGCAGCAAGGGTCGCACCATGGGATCGGCCAGCTGCTGGAAGCGCTGGCACAACAGGCGCTCGACGCCCTGGGGAAGCTCGAGTCGCGGAGCAAGGCCACCTGGCGGCGCCGACGAGAACTTCGGGTGCGCGCATCGCCGGCACCCTGTCCGGCGTGCGTGGCTCGAATGAAAGCGGAAAGTGGCTTTGTTAAGCTCTGCGCCGCCGGACTCGCGCACCCCGACTTCCGCCGCTCCTACGAGCGAGCTCCCCATGGTCTTTGCCTCTCCCACCTCGACGCCGTGTTGCGGACGCCCGACGGCCTGGCACACCATGACCTGTTGATCGGGCAGGCCCGCACCCGGATGGAACAACTGAATGAAGACTTGGCCCACTTCGTCCGGCTCTTCCAATGGCAGGCTCGCGAACAGCCTCGGGGTCCGGAGCAGCAAGCTCCAGAAGACTTCTTGCGATGGCTTATCGGTAACGACTGGGGGCAACAACCGATTCCGCAAGAGCCGAAATCGAATCAGCGCATTACCCTTTCAGATGATCGTCCTCGAGATCCCGGGCCGTCCTAAACTCACCCTCGAGCACCTCGTGCTCGATGTCAACGGCACCATCGCGCTGGATGGGCAGCTTGTCAGCGGAGTCACGGGCGGGTACACAACCTGCGCAAGATGCTCGAGGTCCACCTTCTGACGGCCGACACGCATGGGCGCCAGAGCGAAATTGGACAGGCCCTCGAAATTAGCGGAGTCCGCCTCGCCCCTAGCGAAGACGAGGCGAAACAGAAGGCTCATTACGTCAACGACTTGGGTGCCGACCATGTCGTCGCGATAGGCAATGGCGCCAACGACGCATTGATGCTCGAGGCAGCGGCCATCGGCATCGTGGTCCTCGGCAGTGAAGGGACAAGCGCGGATGCGTTGCGCACTACCGATATCGTCGCGCCAAGCGCCCTCGTCGCCCTCGACCTGATCCTGAATCCCACACGCTTGGCCGCGACCCTGCGGCGTTAGAGCAGGCCTGTCCGCCGGGCGGCCCTTGTGGCCGACTTGAAGGCCTGCATTCCGGCGTAACGAGCCCGATCGCCCAGCTGTTCCTCAATCCGAAGAAGTCGGTTGTATTTGGCGACACGTTCGGAACGTGAAGGTGCCCCGGTCTTGATCAGCCCGGCAGCGGTCGCTACTGCCAGGTCCGCGATGAACGTGTCTTCGGTCTCCCCCGAACGATGCGAGATGACCGTCCCATAGCCCGCATGGCGAGCGGCGGTCATCGTATCCAGCGTCTCGGTTAGGGTCCCAATCTGGTTCACCTTGATGAGGATGCTGTTGGCGACCTTCCGCTCGATTCCCCGGCCAAGAATCTCCCTGTTGGTCACGAAGATGTCGTCCCCGACCAGGTCGATCCGCGAGCCCAGCCGTCGGGTCAAATCGACCCAGCCGTCCCAATCGTCTTCGGCGAGTCCATCCTCGAGCAGGATCACGGGATAGCGCTCGCACCAGTCCACCCACAGGTCAGTGAGTTGCTGACTCGTGAGCGATCGACCTTCGCGCGCCAGCTGATAGTTGCCGCCGGAACGAAACTCAGAGGCGGCCGGGTCAAGCGCCACGAAGACGTCCCTCCCAGCCTCATGTCCGCTCCGCTCAATGGCTTCCACAATCAGCCGAAGGGCTTGCTCATTGTCATCGAGCCTTGGGGCGAATCCGCCCTCGTCGCCCTGGCTGCTCGCCATCCCGCGTGCCTGCAAAAGGGCTTTGAGGGCGTGAAACACCTCCGCTCCCCAACGCAGAGCCTCGGAAAAGGCTGGAGCCCCGGCTGGTACCACCATAAATTCCTGGAAGTCCAGGCCATTCTGCGCGTGCCGGCCACCATTCAGAATGTTCATGAGTGGCACCGGCAGTAGCGGTTGGTGCTGACCGGCGAGGTACACGTACAGGGACTCCTTGCGCGCCTTCGCGGCGGCCCTGGCGTTCGCCAGTGAGACGCCGAGCATCGCGTTGGCCCCGAGCCGAGACTTGTCCTCGGTACCGTCTACCCGAATGACGAGTTCATCGAGGCCGCGCTGGTCAAAGGGATCGCGGCCGCAAATCGTCGAAGCGATTTCGCCTCGGACATTGTCCACCGCCCGAAGAACCCCTTTGCCTCCGTATCGAGCCGGATCGCCATCGCGGAGTTCCACCGCCTCCTTGCTACCTGTTGAGGCTCCTGATGGAACGGCCGCGCGGCCAACCTCACCCGTGTCCAGCCTCACGTCGACTTCGACCGTCGGGTTCCCGCGCGAATCAAGAATTTCGCGCGCCGTGGTTGCCTCAATCTTCGGCATCTGATGTCCTTTCCTTTGGGCGGCTAACTGTCTCGTTCGGCTGCAGAAACGTGTGGACCAAATCGCCCAGGATCTCATCCAAAGCCTCGACATCCCGGCGCAGCCCGTCGACAGCCTCGGGATCGACGCGACCGTACCCGCCGAGGGCGGATGGGTCGAGATCGGAGACGGTGCTCTGATGAAGCAGGAAGCGGCGACCAAAGGCGGGCGCTCCTTCCACGTGCTGCTCGAGCTCATAGCGGGTGCGCCAGCGGGACAATTCGCGGCGAAGCTTCCCCAGGCCCTCTTCCGCCTGTCGCTGCTGCTCTGGGGGAAGTTCAGGATGGACGACAAAAACTCCATCAGGCATCTGCATCGCGCATTCGACCATCCGAGCGGTGCGCTCCAGCTGCCCGAGAACGGCACCAAGCCGACGCCGATGGGTGGCCGAGATTCTAATTGGCTGCGCGGGCATTTCCCTTCAATAGAGCAGCGACGATGTCGGCGCGCGAAATCACGCCGATCAGCTTCCCGGCCTTCACCACTGGCAGTGGATGCAGTCCGCGGTTAATCATCTTGGCCGCGGCCTCAACCAGGGGGGCGTCGGGCGCGATCGTCAAGACGCGCCGTCGCATCACCTGGGCGACCTGTATCGACTTCCAGGCCGCGGCGTTGTTTGCAAGTCGGTCAGTCATGACGAGACTTCGGCCGAAGGGCGCCTTCAGGACATCCTTGATCGCGATGATGCCGATGAGGTGGCCGGCTGGCTCAGTCACGCACAGGGCGTTGATGCCCCGGTCCACCATCCGGCGAGCGGCATCCGCCACCGTTTCCCTCGGACCAATGGTTTCCACCATCTTTCGCATGACGTCCTCCACTCTGGCGCCAATCATGGGCTCAGCCTGCAATCCTGCATGCGAGTTCACCGGCCCCGCGGCCGTCTCGGGCGAATGGTGGCCAGGGCGTTCGAGCCACGTAACGCCAGAACGGCAACCAACGAGACCAGCGCGACCATGGCTCCCGTACCAATGACCCGCATCGGCAACCCGGCGAATGTCACGAGAGAGGCCGTCCCGAGAAGGGCCGCACTGATTAGCGCCGAAACTAGACCAACGCTCAGTGTCAACAGGGCGCCTCGGACATAGATCGCCGGCTCATCGAGGGACGCCAGCCGGAGTTCCCATGACCACCACCCCAGCTCGGCGATCAGCAGGAATCCGAGGGCGACGATCGGCGCCCAAACATCGGGTGAACCGCCGCGAAAGAAGACCGGTAAGAGATATTCGGCACCCAAGAGGGCGAGCGACCAGCCGATCCCTCCAGCCCAGCCGGTGACCAGGCTGATGACCAGAAAGGTGAGTGCCGTTAGGCCCAAGCTGACTAGCAGGCCGGACCACCCGTCGGCCGACCGGCTCAACGACCAGGCCATGAACGCCTCGAGGGCGCAGGCGCCGACGCCTGCGACTAAGCGTGGACCGGACGTGCGTAGCGCCGGAATGATCTCACCCCCTCTAATGCTCCGTCCACGGGGTCGCCAAGGCGCCAGCGGGCGACGGGGACGCCGAGCCGACGAAAGCGGTCGCGGATCACCTCCCGCTTGAGGAGCCACAGTCGATACGCGAGCCGTCCCCTCTCGTCCTCGAGGGGAACCACGAACGGATCAGGATCGACCTCGACCACCGCCAGATCGAAACCTCGGCTGCGCAGATTGAAGAGGGCATCGATGGATCGCTCGTCCACCAGGGGCGTCAGGGCGATCACCAACGCCTTGGCTGGGAGTGTGTGAGGTGGGATGACATCGATCGCCGTCCAGACATAGCTGAGCACGATCTCGGTGTCGAGCAACGCCTCGACGATCTTGTAGAGCTGGACCACGCCCATCGAAGGCTCCAGCCAGCGAAGGCTGCCCCCAAAGCTGATCAGGCCGACCCGGTCGCGGCGTTTTAGATACTGCTCGGCGAACGCCGCGGCGGCCCGGACCGCGAGGTCCAGCGTGCTCTGGCCGGCATCACGAACCTCAGCGAAGCTGTCAAGAAAGATGACAACATCTGAATTGCGCTCCGGATGGAGTTCGTTGACATGCAGCTCACCAAGGCGGGTACTGAGGCGCCAGTTGATGTGCCGGATTCGGTCACCCGCGGCGTAAGGCCGGACATCCGCGAACTCGATGCCGTCGCCCTTACGCGACGACACTTCGTTTCCGGCAAAGAGTTGGGTCTCTATCGGCTTGATCAAACCGCGAAGCGATTCCGGTCTTGGATAGACCCGGAGCATTCGACGTTGCCCGGCCCAGCGTCGGAGGACAAAGAAGCCAAACCGATCCCCAGCTGAAACCAGGCAGCCGCCGAGGAGGTACGCACCGCGTCGGCGGCACATAAGCTTGTACGTAAGCTCTCGTTGCTCTGCCCTGACCAGCCGGATGCCTCGCAGAGCACGCGGGCCGGCGGCCTCGAGCCCGACCGGTATCGGCATTAGCACCTGAAGCCACTCCACGCTTGTATCCGAGGAGACCCTGACGGCCAACCCGACCTCCTCACCTTCGAGTGCTGTCTCCCGCTCAAGGTTCACCTCGAGCGACAACGTCGGATCCTCGGCCAGAGCAAGGCCGGCAAACAGCATCGCGACGAATGGAAGCGCCAGAACCAGCGGCTCCGGGCGTCCGAGGGCCAGCGCGGCAAGGAGGCCGAAGCCTGAGAGGGCGACGTAGGTCCGCAACTTGGGTGAGGTCGTGACCTGACGGGTCAGCTCGCCGCCTCCTCCGCTGCGGGTGTGGGAACCGTTTCGAGGCACTCCCGGACGACGTCCTCTGGGCGGACTCGCTGGACCCAGAGCTCGGGACAAAGCGTGAGCCGATGGACGAGCGCCGGCACGGCCACCGCTTTGACATCCTCAGGCGTGACGAAGTCACGTCCATTGACTGCCGCCCTCGCCCGGCTCAGCTTCAGGAGGGCAAGGGTCCCGCGCGGACTTGCCCCGACCTGGACACGGGGACTGGACCGTGTGGCCGCTACGATCTCCACCATGTAGTCCATCAGGCTTTCGGCGACGTGGACCTGCTCCACGGCAGCTTGCATATCGAGCAGGGTCTGCTTGTCGACGACCGCAGCCAGCGAGACCTCGTCGGAGCGCCGCCCGACGCGATCTACCAGAATCTGACGTTCGTGCTCTTTGGTTGGATAACCCACGCTGACCCGGACGAGGAAACGGTCCAGTTGCGCTTCTGGGAGTGGGTAGGTGCCTTCGTATTCGATTGGGTTCTGCGTCGCGACAACGAGGAAAGGCCGACTGAGGGTACGGGTGGTCCCCTCGATCGTTACCTGCCGTTCTTGCATCGCTTCCAGCAAGGCGGACTGGGTCTTGGCGGGGGCACGGTTGATTTCATCGCCGAGAAGCAAATTCGTAAACACGGGCCCCGGGCGGAAACTGAAGTCACTCGAACGCTGGTCATAGATCGACGAGCCCGTTACGTCGGCTGGCATTAAGTCGGGCGTGAACTGAATTCGCTTGAAGTCGAGGGCGGTCACGCGAGCGAAGGAGCGCGCCATGAGGGTTTTGGCGAGACCCGGGAAGTCCTCGATCAACACATGGCCGTCCGCTAGCAGCGCCAGTAGGACGAGCTCCAGCACCGGACGCTTCCCGATCACGGCCTTGTCAACTTCGTCCAGGATGCGGGCCCCGAGTGGCCCGACCTCGTTGACCATCATTGATTTAGAGGGCCTCGAGACGGTCGACAAAAACGGCGAGATCCGCGGCGGCGATGCCGGGCGCATTCCGTTCGGGCGGTTGTGCCGTCCACCTCATCAGTCGCGACAGATCGTTTCCGAGCATTTCCATGACCTTCTCCGGGTCCCGATCGATTTCGATGTTGTGCCGCTCCAGCCGCTGGGCGGCAATCTCGCGGAGGAGCTTGCGAAGCCTGTAGTGGGATTCGTAGCCGGAGGACGTCGCCAGAATGACGGCCGTTTCGAGCTGCTCCAATTCGCGGAGGCGCTCGACTTGGGCCCGGCGCGGACGCAGCAGCCTTTGGATTAGCCGGGTCGATTGATCGCTCGGATAGATGAGCGACATGACGCGCAACCAGAACCAGATGGTGAGGGCACCGAGAGCGATCAAGTCCCCACGAACGACGGCGTCGGTCAGCTGCGGAAGGAGGAGGACGACGGCCCCGGCGACGATCGTGCTCGCCACGGCCGTCACCACGGGCCAGATAATCCGTCGGCGTGCCGCCGCGCGGACCTCTTCGGGTGTTTGTCGGCCAATCAAGGCTTTGCCCTTAACTCCGCCTGGATGTTGTCGACCGCGTCGAGTGCGTCTTCCCTCATTCCAGTGTGGATGGGGTGATGGCTGAACTTGGCAAGCTCGAAAAGGTCAGTCAGGCGGTGTACCCACTGCCCGCTGACGCGTGCTTGCCCGAGCACTCGGCCCATGTACTCAAACGGGGCCTCATAGAACCTTCGGGCGACACCTTGCTCCGCCAGCGACCGCTCCATGGCGGCATAGGCGAGGATGACCGCGCGCCTTGGCTCGAGGTCCGAGGTCAGCGCCGATCGGCCCTCATCAAGCGCTCGGGAGAGCGCCTCTTCAGGCATCGCCTTCGGTCGGACTGCCCTCGCCTTCGAACGCGCCAGGATCACGAAGAGAAGTCCGACGGTGGCCAGGATGGTCGTCGCCAGGGCGAGCGCAAGCCAGTCAAAGCCCCCAGGCTGACCAGCATTTCCGGCGTGCGCTCCCCCAGCAATGGCGCCCGGACGGCCGCGGCCGAGACCAAAGGTAGGAAGCAGATAATCGCTACCTTGCCGGCGAGCGATAAAAAGTGCTGCCACGATGAAGCCGCCAATCAACAAGAAGACGAACGCCACTGACAGGGCTTTTACCCACCATGGCGTGGGCGGTGGCATGGAGACCCATTCGTTCTCTTCGTCTTTCGACCGTCCTTGCGGCCAGACGGCATAAACGATGATGGCCAAGACGGCGAGGGCAAGGACGGCAAAGAGGATCAGCGTCGTGTGGAAGACGACGGGCAAGGCGGGAGATGTCACGACGCCGCCAGCGGCTGCGACGCTATCGGACCTCGAGCCCAAACCGACGAGTGCCAGGAGGCCGACGACCACGACGACAAGCAGGCCGAACGTTGACTTATTAAGAGGTCGAAGCCCCGACGAATGAACCACCACCTGCACTCCAATCCGAGAGAGGTAGGGCCCATCAGCAATCAACGCGTTAGGCGAGACCCATCGCCAGGCCACGTGGCCTCGAGATCGAGCTTAGCATCTCCTTGGGCGGCGCCAATTCATTTCGGACAGTCAAGGAACGAACCGGTAACTAACCAGCCTTTTGCTAGACTCCCCAAGGCGATGGGTCCCGCCTAGGCGCGATGCCTGAAGCGCTCTCCCGAAGCTGATGGCCCCTGACCCCATAAGGAGGTGCAGGGGCTTTTTTGATGCAACCCGACCGCGAGGATTGGCCGATGCTTAGAAGTCCTCGTGGCTCAGCTCGCCGCCCAGCCAAGATCGAGCCAGTATCCTCCCACCTGCCATGAGTTGGGAAAGGAGTGACGTGAACTCATCTGTCGATCCGGTAAAGGTCATCCGCTCTGCCGGAGGCATTCCTTATCGCCTTGCCGGTGACGGCCAGCGAGAGGTGGCCCTGATCCATCGCCCCTCGTACGATGACTGGACGTTCCCGAAGGGGAAGCTCGAAGTTGGGGAGGAGCCAGAGCAAGCCGCGCTCCGCGAGGTTGCAGAAGAAACAGGATTCCGGGTGCGGCTTGCTGACGCGGCCGGATCCACTTCCTATGTCGATCAGCGCGGCCGTCAGAAGACAGCCCGGTACTGGACGATGGAAGTCCTCAGTGGCGAGTTTGCCGCCAACGCAGAAGTCGACCAACTCCGTTGGCTTCCGATCCAGCAGGCGCTTCATCTGCTTACGTATGACCGAGACCGGTCGCTCCTCGACGCATTGCAAGGCAAATGGCCGATTGGCTGAGAACGTTGTGTCCTTGATGGAGGGTCAGGCCACCTGGTTCTGCCCGACATGCTGGGCCGCGCTCCCACAAGGTACGTCGCACTGTCCGCAGTGCGGTGCGGAGCTGTCCCCGGACCGTGAGGGCTACGAGCAATCGCTTATCCGCGCCTTGAAGCACCGTCTCCATGACCGGCGCTTGATTGCCGCAACTGTCCTTGGGGATCGACGATCGACGATCGCGGTTGCCAGCCTGATCGAGGCCATGACGCAGCGCGAAGACCCTTACCTGGGAGCCGAGGCCGCTCGAGCCCTGGTCAAGATCGGCGACCCGGTCGGGGTGACAGCCGTTCGGAAGGCGGCGCGTGAGGGTTCGACGATCGTCCGGCAGGCGGCTCGTGCCGCATTACGGTCGAGTGAGGGCATCTAGGAGACCAGCAGCCATCGGCAAGCAGATTCCAACGAAGCACACCGGCTATTTCGAGCTTGTCGAGGCGCTCGACGCATCAGCCTGCTCGGTCTGCCGCCGTGCGGAGGATGCCGTGGAGCAGGCCATCACGAGCCTGCTCTACGAAAGTGTCACGGACTCGGGCATTCGGAAGCAGCTCGAGCAGAGCTTCGGTTTCTGCTGGACCCACGCCTGGCAGCTGGCCCGGCGCAACGACGTCCTGGGTACGTCGATGCTGCACCGCGATCTGGTGCAACGATTCACGGTAGAAACCACGTCGCCCCGTCGCACTCGCCAGCGCACCAAGGCCACGCCAAGGAGGCCCTGCATGCTCTGTGATACGCGAGATGACGCGGCTCGCGACACCCTATCGGAACTCTTGACGCACCTCAAGGATCCGGATCTGCGCCGACGTTTTGAAGCCTCAGACGGGCTGTGCCATCGACACTTCGACGATGCCCTCGGCCGGGGCGCTGCCCAAACGGAACTGCCGAGCCTGCAGGCCGGGTGCCTGGCCCGGCTCGTCCATCAGCTCGACGAACTGATCAGGAAGCATGACTACCGGTTCGTACATGAAGCCGATCAGGGCGAAGGCAATGCCTGGCTGCGAGCGGTCGCGAGTGTCAGTGGCCTGAACATCGAGCAGCTTCCGGCTCCTCGATCAAGGGAGCTTCCCCCGCAGAAGAAGCGTGGGCCGACACAAGCGCCTGCTCCTTAAAGCGAGGTCGGTCCCAACTCCCTGAGCTGATCGCCGAGCCGCTCGAGCGTCTGTTCGACGCCCTGCAGTCGGTCGAGTCGCCCGCGAAGTGCTTGGCGACGAGTGTCAGCGGCGTCAGCCTTCAGATCACGATCCGCCGCGGCCCGTTCGATCGCCCCCTGGGTAACCTGGGTCGCCGCATCAAGGCTCTCCAAGAGTTGTCGGCGGAAGCCTAGTTCGGTCGCCTGCAGTCGCTGCACCAGGTCATAGCGCATTTGGCCACAATGACGATCGAAGAGCTCATAGAGGCGTTGCTGCGCCTCTTTTCCCCGAAGCCTCCGGCCCAGACGACCGGGCATGATGCGCACTCCGGCTTGGGTCACGGCTTGAAGTAACACGGGTTCCTCGTGCGTCCGAAGTCGGAAGCGTGATTCAACCTGGAGGCCCGGAAGCTCGGGCAAATGAGGGATTGGAAGGTCGAAGAGTTCGGCTGCCGCTCTGAGGATGGCGTCGACTAATGCCGTCGCTCGGTCACGGAATCGCCCGTACCCCTGCTCGAGCTGGTCTTGCAGGCGGCGCTCGAGTTCCTGCATCCATTGAGCGAACAGCTGCGCCAGGCCGTCGGTAATGAAGCTTTCAATGGTCTCGAGGTCGGCTCCTGCTTTCATCCGCTGATCGACTTGCTTGCCAAGTCCCTCGATTCTTTGGTCGCCGTGTTCGAGGGCGGCATCGAGGACGTCACGTACCAGTCGCTTGCGCTCCGTCTCCATGGCGGCGACGAGGTCGCGCCGTTCGGCATCGATCGTCTCGAGCCGCTCGTTGAACAGCCGCCGGCTCTCCTCCAATCGCACCTGCGGCATCTCATGAGCCCGCAGTTCCAGACTGAGGGCCGTCATGACCTCATAGGCCAGCCTGTGCAGACGGGCAATCATCGCCCGAACCAGGATGTAACCCTTCTCACGGACCAGGAAGTCCTCGAGATCACCCTCCAGTCGCGTCCAGCCGGCCTTCTCGAGGAGCTGCGGATTGCGCTCCCGCTTTGCCTGCAGCGCCTTGCGCGCGGAGAGCGGATAGACCGTGATTGGCGAGCCCGAGGCCAATGCTTGCTCGATGACGTGCGACGTGAACTGCAGGGATTCTTGAAGTTCGTCGGGAGTAAGGATGTCGATCTTGTTCTGAACGAAAAAGACCTTGGCGACATTCTCACGCACCGCCCGGAGGAAGTTCAGTTCTTCCTCGCTGATGGGCGGGTCGGCCGTGACGACAAAGATAGCGGCATCAGCGTGGGGAAGGAAGTCGTACGCGACCCGAGTGTTGTGGAGATAGACGGACCCAACGCCCGGTGTATCGATCAGACGCGCCTGCTCCAGGAATTTGGCCGGGTGAAACACACGGACTTCCTGGACACCTTTTCGGTTGGCCGGATTGGCGCGCTCCGTGACATAGTCAGCTACCTGATGAAGCGGAATCTGCTCCCGCCTGCCGTCGAGATAGAGCACGAGTGCGTGGGGGTCGGCAGCGTGATCAGCGATCGTGACGAGCGAGGTCAGGGGAATGACGGCGGTTGGCAGCACCTCCTCACCGAGAAGCGCATTGACCAGCGTGCTCTTGCCTCGCTTGAACTGGCCAAGGACGACAAGGTTGAAGACGTCCTCATCAAGCCTGCGCTGGGCATCTGCCAGCGCATCCTTCATGGTCTGCCCGTACTCCTCAGCCAGCGAGGACAGCTCTACCGCGATGCCCAACAGCTGGAGTTTGACGGCTTCATAGGTGCGCCAGCTCACGCCAGGTTCGCTAGGACGTGCGAGTGACTGCTCCATAAGCCAGTGAACCGGCACCTCCGGGAGGATCTGGTAGGGTCCATCAGCCGAAGCACTAGGCGAGACCCATCGCCGGGCGGAGCACTCCCGACCCCACGGTCAGAATAGCATCGGCAAGGAATCCGGCCGTATAATTTGCCCAGGCGATGAAGCTCGCCTGACGCCCGAGGGCTGATAGCTTCTACCACTTCACCGGTAGGAGCTTTTTTGTTGGCCGAGCAGCAGCAGACGGAGCGAGTGACCGGGATCGCTGAGGAATCGATGCTTCGGGACCATTTGCTCGACCGAATGGTGGAGATCCGCTCCTCCGACCCGGACGGCGGGGTGTATCGACGAATCGCCTGGGTCGCCGACCTGCGGCTGGTCGGCAGAGTCCTGACGTTCTTCAGTCCGCGCGGGGGCCGGGTCTTACGCTGCGAACTCGACGGCGTTGAGCTGTTGAGTGGTCCGCCGGAAGCCGTTTTCTTACTGCGCCCGGCGGGCGCTGCGGAACCGGTGCGACTTGCGGTTACCTCTTCCTCGCCGGTGCAGCAATCAGCCGGCCGGGCCGCGAGACGGGCACCCGCCCGGGGGCCGCACTGAGAGGCAGGCCGGGCACTAGCCATTGACCAGGTCAAGCGCGGAATACGAGAAGAGGTCAGGACGGTTGCGCCAAGAGCCCCAGTGCGTGAGGCCGCCCAGAGGATGATCGGACCCTTTCGCGGCATCCTCTTTGAAGGACCCGACAACAGCTCCGACGCTGGTGAGCGGGAGGTGCCCGCATTTTTTTCTGACTTGAATCTCGACCAGGTCATTGAGTCGATCACGTCCGGCCGCGACGAATACAACCTCAAGCCGTTCTTTTACGCTCCCTTGAACAGTCTCCAGGCGATCAGCTATCGCCATGAAATCCTGCAAGACCTTGAAGGCAAAGCGCTGTTCGAGCATGTCGGATCATTCGCACGAAAGATGCGGGCCATGCGGGAGCATCTTGCTCAAGCAGCCAAGCTTTACTACAAATACGAGAAGGAAGCCTGGTTTTTGGATGCGGCGGAAATATATTGCGAAGCCGTGTGCAGTCTCGCCCATGACTTAACGCGTGGCGACCTAGAGTCGCGTGGCCTCCTGGCCTTCCGCCAGTACCTGACGGATTATGCGCAGTCCGACCTTTTCACTTCGCTTTTAGCCGAGACGAAGACGCTTAAAAACCGTTTGGCCGAGGTGAGGTATTGCCTCGAGATCTTGGGTACCCGGGTTCGGGTCAGCAAATATGACTCGCAGCTGGACTACAGCGTTGATGTTGAGGCGACGTTCGAGAAGTTCAAGCAAGGGGCAGCGAAAGACTACCGCGTCAAGTTCTCGACGTGGGTGAACATGAACCATGTTGAAGCTCGCATCGCGGAACTGGTCGCCCAGCTGTATCCCGAGGTCTTCTTGACGCTAGACAGCTATTGTGACCGACACCGCAACTATCTAGATGCAACGGTTGGAGCTTTTGACCGGGAGGTCCAGTTCTACGTTGCGTATCTCGAGTACTTAAAGCGGTTCAAAGCTGTCGGCTTGACGGTCTGTTATCCGGAAGTTTGCGAGGAATCCAAGGAGGTCTTTGCGAAGGACGCCTTTGATGTGGCCCTCGCCAACAAGCTCGTTACCGAAAAATCTCCGATCGTCTGTAACGACTTCCACCTGAAGGATCCCGAGCGCATCTTCGTCGTGACTGGCCCGAACCAGGGCGGCAAGACAACGTTTGCCCGAACCTTTGGCCAGCTGCATTACCTGGCCAGCCTCGGCTGTCCCGTACCCGGCAGTGAGGCGCGGCTCTTTCTCTTCGATCAGCTCTTCACGCATTTCGAAAAGGAGGAAGACCTCAAAAATCTCAGTGGCAAGCTCCAGGATGACCTGGTGAGAATTCACGAGATCCTCGACCAGGCCACCGCGAACAGCATTGTCATCATGAACGAAAGCCTCACGTCCACAACGCTGAGAGACGCCCTCTTTCTCGGCAGGAAGGTACTCGAGCAACTCATCCGGCTCAACCTGCTTTGCGTCTTCGTCACCTTCGTTGATGAACTGGCGTCGCTCAGCGACACCACCGTCAGCATGGTCAGCACGGTTGTCCCTGAAAATCCGGTGCTGCGGACATACAAGCTGGTACGAAAGCCGGCCGACGGTCTTGCCTATGCCGCCGCCGTCGCCGAAAAGTACGGACTCACTTACCAGCTCCTCAAGAAACGCATACGGGGCCGCGTCGGGTCATGAAGGTCTTTCTCCTGCACAAAGGACGCGATTTCGATTGGCAAGGGAAGCTCCCCCCTGTGGAAAAGGCACTCACTCAAGACTTGGAGCTCAACATCCTGCTCGACGCCATGGCCCGCGGTGACCGCTTTCTCCTCGACGTGGCCAAGAAGGTCGTGTTGTCGAGCCTTAAGGATCCGGAGGAGATCAGGTACCGCCAGCAGGTCCTTGGCGATTGCCTGAGGCAGTCCGCCATTGTAAGAGAGATTTACGAGATCGCGGTGGAGGCCATCGAAACCGAGAAGAAGGTGTGGTTGGGCCTCTTCAGCCAGTCTCCGGACGCGATCCTGCACCGGTCCTTGGACCTGCTGCAATTACTGATCGGTGTGCTCAAGAAACTGCGGCACATCGCGGATGAGCACGCCGCCCGATTTGAGTCGGAAGGTTTTGCCGTTTTCTTTGCCATGCTTGCGAAGGAACTCGATGACGAATACTTCCTTGAAATGGCAGCTCACCTGAGACAACTTCGATTCCGAGACGGAATTCTAATCAGTGCCGGACTCGCCAAAGGTCTCAAAGGCACTCATTACCTACTCCATAAAGTTCCCAAGCTGACCTGGCTTCAGCGTGTCTCGCTCGTCATGGATCGTTCGGCCTATACCTTTCGAATCGCTGAGCGAGATGAAACTGGGGCACGGATGTTAGGGGAGCTGAAAGATCGGGGGACCAACCTTGTAGCCAACGCCCTGGCTCAGTCAACTGATCACATCAAGAGCTTCTTCACCATGTTGCGGTCCGAGGTCGGCTTTTACCTGGGCTGCCTGAACTTACATGAGCAGCTTGCCCAGAAGGCTGAGCCGACGTGCTTCCCGCTGCCCGGAGCTTTGGGCACGCTTGCTCTATCTTTCCACGGCCTCTACGACGTCTCTCTGGCTCTGCGCGTGCAACAGCGCGTGGTAGGCAATGACGTGGCCGCCGATCACAAATCGCTGGTAATGATCACCGGCGCCAACCAGGGCGGAAAGTCGACCTTTTTGCGAAGCGTAGGGTTGGCACAGCTGATGATGCAATGCGGCATGTTCGTCCCAGCGAACGCTTTCTCTTCCAGCGTGTCCGAAGGCATCTTTACTCACTTCAAGCGGGAAGAAGATGCAACGATGAAGAGCGGCAAGCTCGACGAAGAGCTCAGCAGGATGAACGACATCGCCGACAACATCACCGCAAACTGCGTCCTGCTCTGTAACGAGTCATTCGCGTCAACCAATGAACGGGAAGGCTCCGAGATCGCCAGGCAAATCATCCGCGCGCTCTTGGAAGCAAGCGTCAAGGTCTTCTTCGTTACGCACCTATTCGATCTGGCGCAAGGGTTTTATGTCCAGCAGATGGACGACACTCTCTTCCTTCGTGCCGACCGGCAGCCCGACGGGCAGCGAACGTTCAGGCTGATCGAGGGTGAACCGTTGCCGACGAGCTATGGCGAGGACGTATACAAGCGGATATTCGGCGGGGTTCCTGCGGAGTAAGGAGGCGCCTTCCAGCATTTGAGAGGCTCAAGCCTGAGCCGAGAACCTCTAAACGGCACTGACGGTTACGCGGACATTTGCTCCACCGGGTGGCAAACCCGCGGCCGGGTGGGGACAACCCAGGACTCCGGCGTGGCCGAGCTCACACGGACATATCCGCTGGAGAGGCGCACCCATCCGAGCCCATCGAAGTGCAACAAGTGCATCGACGACCGCTTCCTCACGTACCCGGGGGCAGCCTGCCAAGTGGGCGAGGATTCCCTGGCATTGGGGACAGCCACGTGCCTGGTGCTGCATACCGATGATCCCTACCCAAGTTCCGTCAGAAGCTCCCTTTCCCCTTCGACGACTCATATGACAAATGTTCCTTGCCGTGGTTCGTGACGGACGAGGCCGTCAGTTCTTAATTTCTTGAGCGCCCCTCGAACCGTTCCGCGACTCACTCGCAACTGCTGAGCAATCCTACCCACGATCAGTCGCTCCCCATGGCTGAAGTTCCCGGCCAGAATGCTCTCGCGCAGCATCATTGCAGCTTTCTCCGTCAACGTACGCGCCGCAAGGCGAGTGAGCGTGCTCATGGGCTACCTGAGGGCACAGGGCGGCAGGAGCCGGAGCCATTGTGGCCGCGTGCGGCGGCAAATTGCTGTGTCGGCTGCCACCGACTGCAATTTGCCG
>Ga0207646_10001727_pt1 | contig 26558 bp, 21 predicted proteins | sample KBSK5502metaG_FD_184343 | JGI IMG/M metagenome (GOLD analysis project Ga0207646, IMG submission 184343) | Corn, switchgrass and miscanthus rhizosphere microbial communities from Kellogg Biological Station, Michigan, USA - KBS K5-50-2 metaG... | ecosystem: Host-associated > Plants > Roots >...
CGCCCGTTACCTTCTGCGCTCCCGCAAACCCTTCCGCTCCACCTCGACATCGCCGCTCCACTCCATTGAATGTGCAGGGCCCGCGTCCGCCGCGCAAGCTCGGCTTCGTTCTCACGGCTTTATCGAACGCGCGCCGCATCGCCCTCCTTACTCCCACCCTTCTCGTAAAGGCGCGCCTCGGATAAAGCTCTAGCGTGGTCCGGGCACAATTGAGCCAGGTTTCTCTGCGTTCCAGACTGCGTGGCGGAGGGAGAGGATTCGAACCCCCGGTACCGTTTCCGGTACAGTGGTTTCAAGATGTACCCTTTCTCACCGCCCACTGCGGCAGGGAGGCTCACTGCGAAAGGGCTGCGGCGGGCGGCGGTGGTACGTTATTTCGGCTGCGTAAGCGGTCTGCCCCATCTTTGAAAGTGACAACCTCTACAGCACCAGAATCCCGAAGCTTCGCCAGTGCTGCCACCTGCCTAGCGAACTCAGCTACCGTAATGGGCTCCCATCCGTCCTGCTCGTCCCCGATTCCGTGGAACGTCAGCACATGCCAACAGTCGGGTCGCACCCATCTACCGACATTCTCATTGTTTGAAATCTGATGACAGTCCACTCGGAACCAATCCAAAAAACTCTGCGGAGTATAGTAGGAATCTCGTGCTCCCCAACGTGCTTGCTTGTATCCCGCACTGATTACGGCGTTCTTGATCGGCTCAGTGATGTGATAAAACGGATAGCAGTAAGACGGAATTTCCACCCCCAACCGACTCTCAATCCACTCCTTCGATCCCTCAGCTTCGCCCTTCGGATCGTCATCTAAAAATGGATGCCTGTGGTGTACGCTGTGAGCCCCGACTTCGTGCCCTCGCTGAACCATGCCATTAAGTAACTGGATATCCTTCTCGCTCCAGTCGGTTTTACGCCAGTCCGGGTGTTTGACTCCGTCCGTATGGATCGGATCAGTGTTGGCAACCAAGAAAAATGTTGCGGAAAAAGCGTATTGATCGAGGACAGGAACGGCTTGTTCGAACTGACATCGCAGTCCGTCGTCGAAGGTGAGGGAAACAAGTGCTGGTTTGTCCATTGTCTTGCCACGATTGTATTCCACATGCCTTCGCTGCGATCACTCACTCAGGTTTCTTCTTTTGGCGTCTCCGTGGGTGCGGTTTCTCAGGATAGAGGTGCAGGCAAAGGGATTTTCCGCAAGCACCACACTCGTCCTACTACGAAAAGAGATAATTCTGACTCTCGGCCTGCTCCTCGATTAAGCCGACTGCTTTTCAGCCCACTTCCTCCACAACCGCCACATCGAATTTCGAATAATACTTCTTCACGTCCTATCTGGAGCATCGCATGGAACGGCTGCAGCGCGAAGCTCTCCGGCTCATCGCACGGGATCGCGAACTGGACCGCCGCTTTCGCCTCATGTTGACCGTTCCAGGCATTGGCAAAACCAGTGCCTTGCAGATCTTGGGGAAGTTCTTCATCTCGGCCTCCGCAGGAGCGGCCAACCTGACTTGAAGCGTTCTACATAGTCAGGGTTCGACGATCAATGCCTGTCTGATTCCGGACACTCCAGTCCACCAGCGGACAGCTCCCTAGATCCACGCGAAACTGCCGTGTTGCAGGCAAGGCACTTTTCTTCGCCTCGTTTGGAACTTCGGATGTTGCGCTGTTCTCGAAACTTCTGCCGCGAGGTGTCGGGACATGAAGAAAACGGAGCGGGTGCGTCAGGTGGTCTCGGGTCCGCTGGGTGTGGCGGATCTCAAACAGCAGACGGAGAAAGGCTGGAAGCTAGTAGCCATCGAGTGGGAGCGGGAGGTCGACGCCGCTGAGAATCAGTTACCAGCCGATGTGCCATTCGGATTACAGATGGCGCCGGAGACCCAGCGGTTGGAAGAGAATCCGGTGGAGCGAGAAATGCTGTTCCTGTTGATGGAACTCATTGTTCAGGAGGGCTCATACGCCCGCATTGCCGATGAAATCAATCGTCGCGGATTCCGCACGCGCCAGGGCGCGGAGTGGAGTCCGGTATCGGTCTTCGAAATGCTACCGCGGCTGATCGAAGTTGGCCCGCACGTGTTTCAAAGCCCGGAGTGGCAAAAGCGCAGACGGCATCTCAGCGAAGAAGCGCGCTGACCTAGAGAAAAAGTCGTGGTGTAGCCGCACATTTCGCCAAAGACAGCCTGACAGCTAGTCTCACTTGGCGCAACATCGCCTCTCTGACAATGTGGACCCCTGTCAAGCACTTTTTGAGCGTACCAACCCCTGCACTCCGAAGAGCGCGCCATTTCGCTGTTGTTGAGACGGCACTGCCATACCAAGGCTCGCTCGTAATCAGTTTCAGGTCAGAAACTCAGTTCGACCCACGCATCTCTTCGGTCACACCCTCGATCATGATTAGTAATTCGAACTCCCCGGTGAAGGGGAGCGGGATACCCACTCAATTTCTCGGTGTTCTATTTCACACCATCGCGATGTCCGGGCGTTCCCGCGTGCGAACCGAACTTTGTCAACTGCTCGTAATCCCATTCCTTGCGTAGCCTCCAGTACAAACGAACCGCCAGTTTCCGCGCCATGGCGACCTTGGCGTTCTTCCCTCCTCGCCGCATCGTCAGGTGGCAATACTTACTCCGCCATTCCGGGAGGCTGCGCACCGTCACTTGCGCCGCTTCCACCAGCAGGAAACGCAACAGAGAGTTCCCTTGTTTCGTGATATGCCCCAGCCGTCGCTGATTCCCGCTCGACTTCTCCAACGGCACCAGTCCCAGATAGCTCGCGATCTGCTTGCCACACTGAAACCGATCCGCTTTCCCGATCATCAGCACGAAGGCTAACGCCGTTAGTGAACCTACCCCGGGATGCGTCCTCAACCGCTGCGCCGCGGGATACCCCTTCACTTCCTCCTCAATCGCCTGCAGCTTGGCAATCGTCGGGTTCAGTTGATCCAGCAACTCCAGCAGGTCGCGCCGGCGCTGGCTCGCCCAGGGTGCTAACTGGAACCCCTCCAGTTGTTCTCGTCCGGCTTCCCGCCACAACTTCTTCTTGCAGCGTAAGCCTTCGTTCAGAGCCACGGCTTGCAGCTGATTCATCATCCGCGTCCGTGACTGTACCATCCGGTGTCGATGCCACAGCAGTTGCCGCAGATCGCGATTCTCCCAACTCGGTACCCAGATCTGCGGAAAGTCATCTTTCAGCATTAATTTCAGAATCAGCTGGGCATCCTGGCGATCCGTCTTCTGCTTCCGTACCCGCCTCGCACTGATCTCGGCGGCGTCTCCGATCCACAGCTCAAACTGCAACTCGGAGAGCAGTCGTTCAAACCACTGCGCATGCCCGCTCGCTTTCATCCCCACACGCACCTTCATCCCCCTGTGCCGCCAGATCACGGTAGAATTTCTCCGCTTCCTCGCGATGCTGCAGTCGCCGCTCTTGCAGTTCCCCAGTCTCGGTATCTACAAAAGCAATTTGTTGGAAGCCCGGGCGGTAATCTACTCCTATAATCCACATATCGGCTCCTTTTCTCCCGAGCCTTTTTGGTTGGTTGGTACCACCAAGTTTACTCGGGCCCAGGGAGCCGACATTGTCATGGAATCATTTCACTTATTGAGGGTCAATGAGTCTAAAGGCGTGATGCGCCAATCATGATGAGAGCCGCTGTAGAATACCGGCGTGAAGGCCGGTGATATTGCAAAGCTCGTTGGCATTCCTCCGAATCTTGTGGACAAAGGAGACGTAAAGGCGGTTCAAAAATGCCCATAGGAATGGGCAAACTTTGGGCTGGTGTCGTAAGGCTCAGTAGAATCAACCTAAGTGGATTGCAAGTAAAGCTGGCGGAGAGGGAGGGATTCGCCGCCTGTGAATTCGCGGACTGCACACCTCTGCTGTTGGGAGGGACATTCTAAGCTGTGCTAGACAGCACACGGCTGGAAGGGCAAAAGCGAGATATGACACTCCGCTGTGAAGCCGCTAGACCTACGATATGGCCCTTCTTGGACAAACAGGACAAATAAAGCGAAAGCCTCCAGTCTGCCGGCAATTCTCAGTTGGTGTAATCGCTTCTCACATCAGCAATTGATTTCAGAATTCGGCGAGCCCACTACAGAGGTACATAACTTCCTCTTTGCCCGTGATCCGACCGCGATCCGCGGCAGGCGCGAAGAGCACTTCCTGATTGGCCCGATGGCGGCGATTTTTCACCAACTACGATCAAGCTCCCAGCCTTTGTGACCTCCTGTGTTGGCTGGACATGGGGCCGGCCTGCTGCTTCAGCGCTCGTGGGGTGAAGCATGCTCGCATCCTCTAAGACATCCGTGCGGTCGTGGTACGCTGAGACTCTCACCAGAGGGCAGGTAGGCCAATGGAAAGGAAGCAGGTAGCGACCGCTTTCTTCTTATTAGTTCTGGCGGCGATCGCGCTCTACTTCTGTTTTTTGATCATCAGGCCCTTTCTCAGCCCCATCTTCCTGGCCGTCATGCTCGCGATCGTTTTCTACCCCATTCACACACGCATCCAGGCACGCATTCGAAAGCCTAATGCTGCGGCACTGCTTTCTACCGTTCTGGTCATCCTTGCTTTCGTCGCTCCGGTCGTCGGATTGGGAATCGTCATCAGCCGGGAGACGAGCGCGCTGTACCAATTGCTGAGCGAGCGGAGCACGGAACAGGGCGGTTGGAACCCATACGTGATGCATGCGATGGAGCGTCTGCTCAGCTGGGCGGGACATTACGTAGATCTGTCCCATCTTGATTTGCGAGGTACGGCTTTGCGTTGGCTGCAGCAGATCAGCCGGTACTTGTTTTCCTGGGGAGCACAAGTTTTCGGCAACTTCGTTTCTTTCATCGCCACCGCAGTGATTGCATTTTTCACGTTGTTCTTTCTTTTTCGCGAAGGCGCAACGACGAAGGAACGTGTAGCGGAGGTCCTGCCTCTAACGCGTAGCCAGGTGGAGCGGCTGTTCACGGGAATCAGCCACTCAATCGTCGCTAACGTGTATGGCGTGCTGGCGGTGGGTGCTGCACAAGGGGCCCTTACGGCTCTGGGTTTCTGGGTGTTAGGGTTGCCTTCGCCCGTCTTGTGGGGTATGGTCACGGCGCTGTTTTCACTGGTTCCAATAATCGGGTCTTCGGCTGTCTGGGTGCCTGCTGGGATCATTCTGGCCGTCAGTGGACATTGGATAAAAGCTCTGATTTTGCTCGGCTGGGGCGCCGGAGTGGTGGCGCAGGCTGACAATGTGATCCGGCCCTACGTAATCAGCCAACGAGCAAACTTGAGCACCTTGGCAGTATTCTTTGCTCTGCTGGGTGGCGTACAGGCGTTCGGCGTTATAGGACTGTTCATTGGTCCGGTTGCGCTGTCATTCACGCTTGTGGTCCTGCAGATGTTGCGGGAAACAATTCTCGATCACTCCCCCGGTTGAGGGCACGGGACAGGAGGCGTTCCATGACGAGGCGTTCCATGACAAGGAATCCTGCCATTGTTTTCATGCTCACGATTTTGGAGGCTGGCTTCTCCCTCTCTGCTGCCTCTCAAACCAGCGCCGAACTAAAAGACTACTTCAGGGACTCCATCGGCCTGAGTCAAGAGCAGATCGCTGATATCCAAAACGGAAAAGCGGTTGCGAAGGTCCTGAAGTCGCGCACTCCAGCAGAGATTTTTGTTTTTGGTGCGGTTTACACCAAGGCCACTCCTGAGAGTTACGTCCAGCTTGCTGGTGATTTCGACCGTCTGCGCAAGCTGCCGGAGTTTCTGGCGATTGGAAAATTCAGCGATCCTCCACGAGCCACTGATCTCGAGGGCTTCAACTTTGACAGTGACGATATCAAGTCGTTAAAGGAGTGCAAGCCCGGTGACTGTGAGGTCCAGATGCCCGCCGAGGGCATCGAAAACATCCACAAGTCAATCAATTGGTCTGCGCCTCCGGCTGAACTTGATCGGCAAGTGAACCAACATCTTCATCAGCGCGTAATTGAGGGGCTCCAGGCGTACCGGCGCGATGGCAATCAAGCATTAGGCGTCTATGTTGACAAGGAAAATCCGACAGATGTCCCCCAGCAGTTTGAATACATGCTGAGCTACGCGAAGGCCTTGCCAAAGTATCTGCCGGATTTCCAGCGCTACCTGCTTGCCTATCCCAACGCGAAGTCGGAAAACATGAGCGACATGTTTTATTGGGCAAAGGTAAAGTTCGGATTAAAGCCAACGCTGCGCGTCGTGCACGTTGTAACTCTGCGAGGCAGATCGGCAAACGAAGCCGCGTATGCGATAGCCGAAAAACAGCTCTATTCGAGCCATTACTTCGAGACCGCGTTGGACCTCACATTTTGTGTCCGCGGCACTGACGATCCAAAGCAGCCTGGTTTTTATCTTATTAAGGCGATGGGTTCTGAGCAGGCCGGTCTAACGGGTGTTAAGGGCTCGATGGTTCGAAGAGTGGCCGTCGGCCGCAGTGCCTCCTCGCTCGAAAAGTCTCTCGCGGCAATCAAGAACATGTTGGAGGCACAATAGCCACGTTCTCCAAAATTACAGAGTTGCGGGCCGCACCACTTTGGAGTAGTATTCACCCTCATCCAATAGGCCTTCGTTGCTAAAACCGGATGCGCTGATTGGAGCCCTCCGGTTTCCCGACCAGGGCATCGTAACAAACCCGCAGCGAACTCGACCAACGATAACAATCGTTCGACCGAAAACCCGGCTGGGATGGGTTTCTGGTTAACGCAACAGGGAAAGCCGAAACCCACCGGGCCGATCTCAGGCAAGGAGGATATCAGGTCGCGAATTTCCTCCGATCAATCAATTTCACCAGTACGTCAAAGATTCTCGAAAGGAGATGACCTATGGATCGCATGCTAGTGGTGGTTTTTGACAATGAGAGCAAAGCGTATGAAGGCAAGAAGGCGCTTCTTCAGTTGGAAGGAGAAGGCAGCATCGGCGTGTACGGGTATGCCGTACTTGCGAAAAACGCAGATGGCAGCGCCAGCGTACAGCAAGGAGACGACGTTGGGCCGATTGCCTCTCTGGTTGGTACATCGTTGGGAAGTCTCATCGGTGTGTTGGCGGGGCCAGTAGGCTTAGCTGTCGGCGCCAGCGCAGGTCTCTTGGCGGGCGGGACGGCCGACATAAACAACGCTGGAATCGGATACGACTTCATCGACGACGTTTCGAAGGTCCTGTTGCCAAACAGAGTCGCGGTAATTGCCGAAATCGATGAAGAGTGGACGACGCCCGTGGATACGCGTATGGAAGCGATCGGCGGCACCGTCTTCCGGCGTGCGCTCTCCGAGGTGAAGGAACAAATTCACGAAGAGAATGTCGCTGCGATGAAAGCCGACCTCGCCCAGCTAAAGGCGGAGCACGCCAAGGCCCACGCCGACCGGAAAGGAAAACTCCAGGAGAAGATCAACCAGCTCGACTCGAAGATACAAGCTCAATTACAAAACGCAAAAGACCGACGCGACGCGTTACAACGCAAGGCACAGGCCAAAGTTCAAGTGCTCAAAGACAAAACAGCGGAGGCCAGAGCCAAAGCGTCGTAGCACGAAACACCTCTGCATCTCGAGAAGGGAGGTTTGAGGACACCTCCCTTTCCGAGAAAAAGAACCAAGGAGAACGAAGATGCCGAGGTTACGATTCTGGAGCTCTAATTTCTGGATAGTCTCGCTGCTGGCCATCTCTCGGATTACGTGCGTGGCGCAGGCTCCCAAGGTTGAGCCCGTTACCGACCAAGAGACAGAGCTCGGGCAAGCGATGTATGCGAAATTGAAAAACAACGTCGAAATCATCGAATCCTCTCCTCTGTACGACAGCCTGAAACCGGTGGGCGAGGCAATTTCCCGTGTGGCTCAGCCGCATTACCCTCATCCTTTCAAGTTTTTTCTCGTCCACGAAGCCCAGCCTAACGCCTTTGCGACGCCCGGCGGAAATGTGTACGTAGTGGACTCCCTTCTCTACTTTGTGAAGAACACTGAGCAATTGGCTGGGACCCTTTGCCACGAGGTCGCGCACACGATTCATCGCGATGGCGTTGCTCTCATGGAAAAGGAACAGAGAATCCGGAGACACGAAGTCGAAGCTGCAATATTGTTAGGTCCCACGCGTGCTCACATCATCGCCATCGCACTCCTAGGAAAGCTGCACTCGCTTGGCTACTCGCGTGATGCCGAATCTAAAGCTGATGTGACTGGCGCCGATATTTGCGCGGAAGCCGGTTACAACCCGTGGGGTTTAGCGTGGCTGTTTCAGGATTTTCAAAATGCTGATGTGAGCCAGATTCCGCAGCTTCTTTCCGACCATCCTGCCAATGGAACTCGCATCCAGACCCTTGAGAAGCACTTTAAGGACAACCCCTCCACTTTTTCCAAGTTCAATCGCGACCCGAAATCTGCGCACCCATTCAGCGTTCCAAAGGATGCCCCTGTGCAGTTCCTGCGCGCTGAGGTCAAAGGAGGTGGTCAGTAATCTTGGATCGGATCGTGACCTGGATCGTTAAATCAATCCCCGGGTGGTTGCAAAGCTAGCCGACGTGGGTCTTCGAAGAAGCGCGCCGTCACAGCTCCAAAGATTAAGCCGCCGACGTGCGCCAGGTACGCCACCCCTCCAGTTTGCGTGTGCGCCACAGCGCCTGCGTGAAACAGTTGGCTGACGAACCATACGCCGATCAAAAGCGCGGCTGGAATGAACGTGATCCGAGCGAACACGAAGATAAACAAGACCGACTTAATTTGATCCCGAGGGTAGGTAACCATAAACGCGCGCCCATTACTGCGGCGATCGCTCCGCTCGCTGCCTAGGTTCGGAACAGTCGAATGGGGATCGGCTGCGATCTGCGCCAGCATAGCCACCAGCCCGCCGAGCAAATAGAAAACAAGGTAGCGCCCCCGCCCCATCGCATCATCGATCTCAGGAGCAAACGCCACTTTCATCTGAACGAGCAATCGTGCTGGCCATGGCCCTCCATTTGGGGCGGCCGAGCAATTAACGCTGAAGGCAGGTAGGAAAGAATAGGGGACAGAATGACACCTGAACAGAGAGCGTTGCTGGAGCGGTTTATCCGACTGTGAGTACCGAATCCAAGTACACCAGCGAGGACGATGATCAGTGGTTGGCCGAGTACTGGTGGGTCGTGCGCGAAATGCGCCTCACCGATGCCGAAGCGGAAATCCAACGTAGTCATTGGGTCACCGTCTACGAACTCAGATATCAGCCAGCAGAGCCTGCTCGACGAGAATTCTCACTTGGAATGAACTCGCTTTGGTTCTGGGAGCAGAAAAGGAAGAGGAGCTATGAGAATCCCAGACTACCCTCGCCTCTGGCACCCGAATAAACGGCAGTGCACGGTGAGTGCATCTCGGTGCCGAAAGGTCCGCCCATGAGCTTCAGGGATATTGCCCTACCGCTGATTAAACGTGGCATCCCGGTTATTCCGGTTGAGCCTAACCTGAAGAAATGTCTGCTACCCGGATGGCAAGGTCGCGCCAGTGCCATCAAGTCGATGGTCGATTTCTGGGATGCTGAGAACCCCGATTACAATGTTGGCTGCGTAGGCAAGCCCTATGGCATCGTAGTTCTCGACTGCGATGTTCCGAGATTGGGCAAGCGCATCGAGAGCGAGATGCGAGGCAGCCCCAGGGATACCGAATCACGTTCCAGTTGCGGGCACTTGCAGGGTTTCGGCTGCGGTCGGCAAAGTGAAATGGAACGTTGCACCCCGTCCATCGTTGGCAGCCGCCCACAACCGACCACCGTGCGACTCCACAATGGAACGGCTGATGGCCAACCCCATGCCGCTGCCCTGCGGCTTGGTGGTAAAGAACGCAGAAAAGATCTGTTCCATCTTCTCCGTGGGCAGCCCCACGCCCGTGTCACTGACCGAGAACTGGAGTTGACCGTCCTGTAGTTGCGACTTCACCGTAAGCTCTCCGCCTGAGTCCTTCATGGCTTCGATGGCGTTGAGCACGAGGTTCATGAACACCTGCTGTAGCTGCACACGGTCGACCATGATTTTGGGCAGTTCGGCGGCAAGTTCTGTGCGCATGGCAACCGAGCATCGATCGGCCTCACACTTCAGCAGCGTGAGCATTTCCTGGATAATTCCGTTTACGTCAACCAACTCATGTTGTGGAGGAGATTTCTTGTAGAACGAACGTATACCGTCGATGATTTCAGCCGCACGATTCCCATACTTATCGATTCTGGCTGCTGACGCGCGGGCCCGATCAAGATTGGGCGGTTCGTGTGCTAGCCATTCAATGCAGCTATTGGCACTGTTGATGGCGGCCGCGATGGGCTGCTTGATTTCGTGTGCCAGCGACGCCGCCATTTCCCCCAACGTGCTTACACGATTGATGTGCGCCAGCTCGGCCTCCAGTTGTCGCAGCCTGTCGCGCGCCTCTTCGGCACGCTTGCGCTCGGTGACATCGACCATTGTGCCGAGCACTTGAACAAGCTCTCCCGTGGCACTCAAAACTGGATGGCCGATGCCATGAATGTGTTTGACTGTTCCATCGGGCTTCACGATTCTGAACTCTACGTCGCAATTTACTTTCGTGAGGAACGTCCTTTCACTCGCCAGCACCACCTTATCGCGGTCTTCTGGGTGTATTCGCTGTAGCCATTGGTCGAACATCGGTAAGCCTTGTTGTGGATCAAAGCCGAAAAGTCGGAACATTTCGTCGGACCAGTACACGGTCTCGCGACTTGTACCATCAATGGCACAACTGCCCGTGTGCGCCAGGCGCTGCCCTTCGCTGAGATACCGCTCACTCAGGTGCAGTTCCTCCGTTAGTCGCTCTTGCTCAGTAACATCCATCCCTGTCCCAAGGAAACCCTGGAAAGCCCCCCCTTGCGTGACCGGAACACCCACACAACGTACGTGACGAATCTCTCCGTCAGGCCGCACAATTCGTTTTGTGAAGTCGAAAGCAAGATGGTCATCCAGCATCTTCGCGATGCCTTGTTTCATGAAGGCGCGATCTTCCGGGTGTACAAGAGCCAAATATTCTTCTACTGTTGGCGGCTTGCCACTCGGATCAAGACCATGGATCCGAAACAACTCGGAGGACCAGTATTCGAATCCAGCTGCGTTGAAGGCCCAACTTCCCATATGGGCAATGCGCTGCCCTTCACCGATATAAAACTGGCTTCGCTGAAGCGCTTCGTCAGCGCGCTTGCGATCCTCGATGTCGGTCGAGACACCGTACCATTTGAGGATCTTGCCTCGTTGATCCCGCAGCGGCACGGCGCGAGCCAAAAACCAACGATATTGCTCATCCGCTGCCCGCCGGTAGCGCACCTCATTCTCGAAGGGCTCGCCGGTCGCCAGAGACACGCGCCACTTCTCCGCGTGTCGCTTCAAGTCTGCGGCGTGAACGGCGGCTTGCCAGCCTGAGCCAACTGTCCTCTCGGCGGACAAACCCGTGTATTCCTGCCAGTGGCGATTTACGAAATCCACGGAGCCATCGGGCAAAGCGGTCCAGGCAAATGTAGGGATGGTTTCGATGACATCCCGAAGTTTCCTTTCCTGACGCCGCATTTGCTGGATACGCGCTCGATACAGCCCCCAAAGCAGTGCCAGGCAAGCAGCCGCCCATAGCGCTCGAAACCACCACGTATTCCACCACGGAGGCAGGATCTTGATAGTCAGTTCCAATCCCGGCTCGCTCCATGCGCCCCGGCTGGTTGCGCCCTGGGCACGGAAGGTAAACGTCCCTGCCGGTAGCGTCGTGTAGGTCACCAAGCGGTGGCTGCTTCCCACCTCGTGCCATTGGTGATCTAATCCATCCAGCTTGTAGCGGTAGCGGTTGGTCGCAGAGTTGAAATAGCTGAGCGCGGAAAACTCCAGCGAGAATATATTCTGGTCATGAGAGAGATTCAGCGCGCTGGTGTAACCGATGGACTTCCTGAGCGGGGAACCAGTTCCAACCGTAACGGGGCGACCGAAGAGCCGGAAATCGGTGAGAACCACAGGCGGAACATATGGACTGTCCACAACCTTGCCGGGGTGAAATGCTACGCCGCCACTGAATCCTCCAAAAAACATCTCGCCAGTGGGGCTCTTGAAGCAAGCACTCCAACCGCCTAAGTCAGCGCCGGGAAGGCCGTCCGCGGCGGAGTAGCTTTTGAATGTTTGCTTGGAGGCATCGAATACCGACAGGCCGTTGTTTGTGCTCATCCACAGATGGCCGCTGTCGTCCTCAAGGACGCAGCTCACCGCATTTCCAGACAGGCCATCCTGCTCGTAGTAAGTCTTGAACGTGCCTGTCCTGGCGTCGAATTTGCCCAGCCCGTCTTGAGTGCCAACCCACATCGTCCCTGAGCGATCGAAAAGCACGGAGTTTACTCGGTTGTTGCTCAGACTCGTAGGGTCATTTGCGTTGTGTTTGTAGCTAGCTGTGAAACGCCCAATAACTGGATCGAAGCGTTGCAGGCCCGAGGAATGCGTGCCAAGCCACAACGCTCCCTGAGGGTCCTCCTTGACCTCGATATCTATCTGGGCGGCGCTTTGCTTGTCGAGCTTGTAGGCGGTGAAGTGAGATGTTGCCGGATCGAAACGATCGAGACCATCCCAAGTGGTGGCCCACAGGGTACCGGCGTGATCGATCAGCAGGTGCGTAACATAATCGCTGCCCAAACTGAATTGATCGGTTGGGCTGTGGCGGAACCTCCTGGATAATCCGGTCTTGGGGTCGAAACGGGTCAATCCATGGTTGTCGCTCCCGATCCACAGAAAACCCGATCGATCTTCGACGATCGCAGTCGGGCGCGGACTAACTCCTGATCCTGCGGTCTGGTAGAAGGTGTAATGTCCTGTCTTGCGGTCGACGCGGTTGAGCACATCGATCGAGCTAATCCACAGGATTCCCTGGCGATCTTCATAGATGCCATTCACCATCGTCCCAGTCAAGCTGTTGGGGTTGCCGGGCTCGTGCTTGAATTTCTCAAAAAGCGGACGACTGGTGGAAAACCGGTTGGGCGCCATCATGTGCATGCCCGCCCAAATGTTTCCCTCGCGATCCTGAAACAATGTAGCCACATCGTCTTGGCCGAGACTATCCGGGTCGGCGGGATCATGGCGGCAGCGGATGAACTTCCGCTCCTGCCGGTCAAATTTGATCAGGCCATCCCCAAACGTCCCAAACCACAGGTTACCCTCCCGGTCCTCGAGCATCGTCATAACCCCGGTCTGGAGCGCGTCAGAAAGGTGACCCTCATGGAACGAATAATGAGTGAGCGTATTCGTCTTTCGATCGAAGATCGCCAACCCGCCTCCTGTGATCTGGAAAATCCAGAACACGCCGAAGCGGTCCTCATAGAACGACGTCTCGGAAAGGTTCTGCAAAGAAACGTGGAGGGTGACCTTCTCTGTATCCCGATCGAACGCATCCAGCCCTTCGCTGGTGGCAACCCAGAACGTTCCCTCCCTGTCTTCGCCGGTTGTTCTGATTCGGTCGCTGCTCAGGCTAAAGGGGTTGTTTGGATCGTGACGATAGCGGATGGTCTGTCCGGTCGAGGGATCGAATCTGTAGAGGCCCCTGCTGGTTGACAGCCACAACCTCCCCGTGTGGTCCTGGCTGATGTTGGTGACGGGAACCGCTTCGCCTTGCGCGCCCGCGGTATCAATCCGGTAGTGAGTAAAGGTCTCGATCACCGGATCAAATTTATCCAGGAACTCATCGCATCCGACCCAAAGTGTCCCCGAGCGGTCTTTGAAGAGCGAGTAAATGAACACCCCGCTCAGACTGTCCGCGCGCCCGGGTTCGTGCTTAAACACCTTGAACGTATAGCCGTCGTACCGGTTCAGCCCATACTGTGAACCAAACCACATGAAGCCCTGATCGTCCTGCACAATCTGGATGACCCTGGTTTGCGATAACCCCTCGTCTGTGGAGAGTCGCGTGAAACGGATACCCTTCCCGTTGACCACAGGCAGGGTGATAGTGCGAGGGTCCACATGCGCCTGCCGCACCGCTCCGACGATGTTGGGCTGATTGTCGGGGCGGTCTGCTCCCTCTCGGGCCATCCCCAATGTGGTAGCCCACAAGAGCGCGACAAGGGAGCAGTGGACGGCCGATCGCCCGAGAACCGTCGGCTTGATCGTTTCTTGATGGACAACTGAAATCACAGTGTTTGTCACTTCTGTCCGGGGGTCCAGACCTGCTCATTCGCTGCCATAATACCCCCGGAGGGCTTTTCAGCGGCCCTTTGAGGGAATTGTAAGTATAGTTGGGTCGGGATAAGCTCCAATTGTTGGAGCGGTTGTCGTCCGCGGCTTTCAGGCATTGGTATCGTATACGTGGTCGCACTCGATTGATATCGCCTCGACCGATGCATTTGCGACCTACCTCAACACGGCAAGCTCAGTCGCGAATCCGAATATCGACCGTGGCAACTCGGACTTTGACATCCGCCATGCATTCACCGCTGGCATGACCTACAATCTGCCCTCGCCGGAATCGAGCAAGATTGCCCACGTCGCGTTGGGCGGCTGGTCGGTGGATAGCTTCATTTTCGCGAGGACGGCTCCGCCGATGGACGTTGTCGGCGCACTTGTTTTTGCGGACGGCATCGCCCTGTACCCGCGCCCGGACGTAGTGCCCGGAGTGCCGCTTGTGCGGCGACTAGGTTCTGCGGCGCGTCACGAAGAACGCGCGACGGTGCGACTGGTCAGGAGGGTATCCCAGTCGGAAGTAATTTCTGAGGACCGTGAAGTGCCACAACGCATCAACACGCTATGTGCCATTCGCGTGATTTGACCGACGAATAGTGGAAGACCCTCGACCCGCTAATTCCAAAGCCAAGAACACGATCCGACGGCCGGGGGCGGCCTTGGGAAAAGCCGCCGCTCCGTCATTAACGGCACGACCACCGACTTGGTGTAAGCCAGAACTCCTCCGGTGCCCGGCACCGTGGATGTACCGGCAGCAGCGAGATCGTTCAGGGCGCTTGCGGCGATCGCTGGGCCGCTCGTGGTATTAGCAAGAGCTTGTGGCGCGAGCAGGCGGACATCCGCTGAGGAATCGTTCAGCGTAGCGCTGCTCAATACATCCTCGGGGAGCGTGATACCCGTCTTTAGCGCTCCGTAGAGCGCGCGTGTTCGTACCTGGTCGTCTGCGTCCTTCAAGGAATCGAGGACCAAGGTGGCGGCAGCTTGACCCTTGCGCTCGGCCAAAGCCTCGATTGCCTGTCCCCGTACCGTGGGATCCTTCTTGTCCGACAGCATCGCGTGAAGTTCCTTCGTACTGGCCCACTGGTCAGCGGGCACGGGCACCAAACCTCGGCCGACTCCTTTCGGATAGACCCACACGGACATCAGGCGGGACGGTGCCCCATGTTCTTCCACTCCGTAGAAGAAGAATGAATCGTAGTTCACAAAGATCTGCCTGAGTCCCTCTTCCAAAGGCGTGTTCCGTAGATTGATGGAGACGAAATCCTGAGGCATGTTCCCGGAAAACATCACGGGGATTCCGACCTGGGCGGAGATCTCGGCGGCCAGGCGCTGCATGGAGCGGCCCTGAACATTCACGCTCAGGCGGCCCTCACGAAAGATGACGCCGGATTTATCTGCCGCCGCTTTCCTGACTTGAACTGGTGGATTGTGTGCCAGTGACTGGTTCGCGGTTGCGGTAGTCTGCTGCCCGCCGCAGATCGGGGAGACGGCCGCGACGAACCCAACCGCCGCCAAGAGCCTAACTGCTTGGCCTCGAACTCTTCCTCTCACAAGCACCTCCTTAGGGGCGAAGGATGGACCTAGCTGGCCGAGGAAGTTGTGTTCTCGAAGATTGGCCTGACCTCTCCGTACAACCCAACGCCAAGTGTGCAAGCGAGTTACAATTAGATTGGCTCCAAGAAGCCAAGCACATACTCCGGCCTTCGACATGGGGATACGCAATATTTTGCATAAACAAAGAAGTTTTCATGGAGGCGCAACCCACAGAGGAAACCGCTCTGGAGTGCTTCTTCAGATGTTCGTAGGAGAGGGCAGGCCGGAGATTCCAGTCACGCCACGGCGCGTCGAGTTTTGCTTGACAACGCTGCCGAAGAGTGGCAGCTTCTCTTCCTCCCCCTTTAAATTGCTTGCGTGTCGCAAGCGATCACGGTGATCGAACTGTGACGGTGCAGCGAATTCGACGCACGGTTTCCGCCCGAGCTGCGGCGAATGTTTGGCTGCTGATCCTGCTGCTGGCGTTCGCCCACGCAGGCGGTGTGTTCGCCTCTGCTCAATCCAAACTGGTTCCCGGCGACGCGGTCGTCACCGATGACACGTCCGGGACCGATCAGCAAGGTGTGCTGTTCCGGGTGGACCCCGCGACCGGCCACCGCGACCTGCTGACCGATTTTGGAAACGCGGCGCAGGGCCCCGTCGGCTGTGGGCCCTTCGGCGTCGCGATCGCCCCGTCAGGGCAAGTCCTGGTGGTCTGCGTCAACGCCGGCACCGATCTCGCCGGCGCGCTGGTCCGCGTGAACCTGGACACCGGCAACCGGGTCATGGTGAGCGATTTTGGAAACTTCGATCAGGGGTTTTCGGGAGGCTTCCTCGACGATGTCGCCGTGGAGCCGTCGGGTAAGTTCCTGGTCAGCGATTTCGGATTCTCGGGGGTGGGAACCCTGTTTCGCGTCGATCCGACCACGGGCAATCGCGGCATCGTGAGCGACTTCTCCGATCCAACGCAGGGCCCGGTGGGAGTTCTTGGTCCTGCCGGCATCGCCGTGGAGGGCTCCGGCCAGATCCTCGCTGCCGACCTGGCGGCCGGCACCGACTTTTTCGGCGAAGTGTTTCGCGTGCATCCCGCGACGGGCGAGCGCGTCGTGCTGAGCGACTTCGGCGATCCCTCACAAGGGCCTCTCGGGACCGAGCCGGATGCCGTTGCCGTGGATCCCTTCGGACACATCCTGGTCCTGTGCCGCAGCGCTGGCAGCGGCCTCGCCGGTGCCATCTTTCGCGTCGATCCATCCACCGGGCACCGCACCCTGGTGAGCGACTTCGGCGACCTGGCCTCCGGGCCAGTGATCTTTTCTCCGCTGGGAGTCGCCACCCAGAGCTCTGGTCAGATCCTGGTCATCGGCTTCGTGGACGGGCAGGCGGTGGTGGCGCGCGTCGATCCGGCGACCGGCCAGCGCGCGCTGGTGAGCAATTTCGTCGATCCATCCCAGGGCCCCCTGGGCGTGAATGCCGACGGGATCGCTGTAGTCCCGGGTGTTCCGTTCAGCCAGTTCACGGTGAAACTGGAGATCGAGCTTGACCCGGGCCTGAACGATGACGGGTTCGAGCTGAAGAGCTCGTTCACATTGGGCCCGGGCAGCAACGGGATCTACCCGCTGACGGAACCGTTGCGCCTCGTTGTCGGGCGGGCAGCGATCACGATCCCGGCCGGCCGTTTCCGGCAGGACAAGCACGGCCACTTCGAATACGAGGGAACCATCGGCGGCGCGCACGTGGAAGCGATGATCTCACCGCTTGGCGGGAACCGCTTCTCGTTCAAAGCGGAAGTCCACGGCGTGGAACTGAACTATCCTGCCAACCTGGTCAAGGTGTTCCTCGTGATCGGTGATGATCTCGGGAGAGCCCAGGTCAACGCTGAGATCGGGTGAGACTAAGGGAAATCAGGGCAGCGGACGCCGGCACCACCCCCCTCTGTTATCGCCTCCATACAAGCCACGCCCGCCGTGCTAGTCTCGTATCGCGATGAAGGTTGAGCCCATCCGCCAGCTATTTGACGCTCGGTGCGGCCAGGAAAGCCTTGCGGCATAATCGCGCTTGCTAATTTCCGAACGCTGCTGTTGTTCGCCTTGATTTCGCTAGATTCGGGCTCTGCTAAAAACCCCTGGTCCAATGCCATTGCAAGTAGCTGATAATTCAAGCAGTTTTGGAAAGAGTTTGGTGACTCAAAACCACATGATTTCAGCACAGGGGCAGGGTCAGGATTACTGGTATAACCGCCTGTTTACGACAGTTACCTCCGATTACGACAGTTACCTCCGAGCAGCCCGTCATCCGCCCGCAACCGGAGTTCTGGAGTTGACGTGGGAAAATGTCAATTGGTGTGGGAACGTATCAGGAGCAGTGCGAATCGCGAACGCCGAGGCGAGATTGTAGGTGCTTTCGGTAACGCCGGCTCAACCGGAGTCTGGTTCTATTTTCTAGCAGCACCTCATATTCGCCGTCCTCTACTGAGCCTTAGACCTCGGACGCGATTGAGGTTCACAATGCTCGAACGGTGGGTGCGGCAAAAGACGGTCGGATCTAACTCCTGCTCGAGTTCGGACATGCTCCGGCGCAGGAGGTGTGTTCGCGGTCCCACGTGCACACATGCGTAGTAGTCGGCTGCCTCGATCCAATCAATCTCGGAGATTTTCACGAATGAGACCTGCCCGGCACCCTTGATGACTAGGTGCTCCAGTTTTCTGGGCAAATCTTTCTCAAGAACTATGCTGCGCTTACGATATATGATCGGCAAATTTATCGTGACGCGTATCCCTGCGCTCGACCGCGAAAATATGGTCTTGGTCCGGCTGCACACAGTCGAGGCGAGCGGGATATGGATTGAAAGCCAGAATTTCAAGGAGACAATGCTGCAGAATCCTGGCATTGTCGCATCGGTCACGACGCTGGTGCTTTTCGTGCCCTTCAGTGGCATCGAATTTATCGTTTCGTCCGTGGGCACTAGCGTGTTGTCGGAAAAGGCATTCGGAATTGGCGAATGAGGAGGAACCGAAGATGCCTGATTCGGAAAGCGGGCCGCAGAATAAGACACGTACTCGCCGGAGACGCGCGGACACAGTTCTCGTGTTTAATCCTTCGCAGAAAGTACCTGATTCTGTACTCGACGCGATCATTGATGGATGGCTTGTTCCGTGCCTGGTCGAGCAGTTCCTTCGCGAACGCGGTGTCACGCGACAATCTCTTTTAGCCCACTATCGGGCGCTTGAGTAGAAGCAGGCGCATCCGCGTCAGGCGTGAGCGTAACCGGGGCTGCACCCACTAACATAAGCGCTAACTTAAGCGGTTTGGGCTTGAAGGCGTACCAACTTCCCACAAGCCCGTTTGAACGAAGCCGCTGGCGCGGCGGACGCTTCGCGTGTACAAGCCAGATACGCGGTTTGGAGTCTTGAAGGACTGACCGTGGTGCGCTACGATGATGTGAACATGGATAGCGACGTCAGCAGTATATCGACGAGTATCAATAACGGGCTCTTTACGCAACTCCCTTCAATACAACAACTTCCAACCCAAAGTCGATTCAAATCCCATAGCTGATCGCGTCCGCCGCAAACGCCAGCGGCTTCCTTCAAACAGCTGTATCGGACGCGCTCAGCACGACTTCCCGAACCTACCTGCTTACTTACTACGGGGCGCATCCGATACAGCACTAGCGTTTGTGGATAACATTCCGGTTAGCCGACAAACCATCCGGAACGCCCAGGCTCTGTTTGGGCTCAATGAGCGCATTGCCCTGATATTGCCGACCGAAAATGGAAAAGCTAGTTTCCGAAAACCGACTACACGGCAAACTCATTACGATCTCCGAACTGTCTTTGTCATCTACATACGTTCCAGGACCAAACCGGAGACCATATGGATCAGCGAGAGGCTGACTTCAATTGTCGTGTGGTTCCGTAGGCCCCGGACAGCCAGCACCTGCGGGGTCTTCCTCGACGGGTTATTTCGCGCGAAGTCCACTTGACAAGCAAGTGAAACGTAGTAGTCTCTCTTTAGAGAGACAACTTGGATGTCTAATAAAGAAAAAGAATCAATCCAGCTGCTGCAGGGGACACTTGATCTCATCGTTTTGCGCACCCTCGCGACGATGGGCCCACAACACGCTTATCAGGTTGCCACGCGTCTCCAGCAGATCTCCGATCGGCTGCTCAACCTCAACCAGGGCACTCTCTATCCGGCATTAGTGCGGCTGGAGCAGTACGGGTGGATTAAGGGAACCTGGGGAAGGACAGAGAGCAACCGGGAAGCCAAATACTACGAAATCACCAAGGCGGGACAGAAAGCCTTAGGGGAGGAGACGAAGACGTGGAGAAGAATGTCGGCTCTGGTGGAACGGCTCTTACTTGAGGAGTCTTAGGCATGAAGCACCTGAGACGCTTCTTTCTGAAGTTTTATCTGCTTTTCGCCAACGCCAAAGTGGAAGCGGAACTGGCAAGAGAAATTGGCGCCCATCTGGCGATGCTGGAAGACGAATATCTGCGCCAGGGCATGACCCCTCAAGATGCACGACGGGCCGCCAATCTCGCCTACGGAGGCGTGGAGCAGGCGAAACAACTGCATCGCGACGAGCGAACGTTTGAAGGGCTGGGCCAGATTCCGCAAGACGCTCGATATACCCTCCGCCAACTGCGTAGGTCTCCCGGATTTACAGTGACGGCCATCCTGATGCTGGCGCTCGGCATCGGGGCGACGACGGCGATTTTTTCCATCGTCGAGGGAGTATTGCTGCGTCCGCTGCCGTTCCCCGACCCGGATCGTCTGGTCATCCTGGGAGATGTGCTTGAAGGCTCGCACTGCGCGTCCTGCGCTCACTCCAGCGTAACCGCTCCCGACATCCGCAATTACATGCGCGACACGCAAAGCTTTAGCCACCTGGGGGGTTATCGGCAAAGATTGTTTGAACTATCCGGCACGGGCGATCCGGCGGCGGTGAATGCGACGCGGATGAGCGGCGAGGTCTTTGCCGCACTGGGAGTGCCACCGCTGCTGGGGCGCACGTTCGCGCAACAGGAAGATGAAGAACAACAGCAAGTGGCGGTGCTGAGCTATGGCATGTGGCGGAACCGCCTCCACGGCGATGCGAACGTGCTGGGGAGCAAGATCCTTCTCTACCGCAAGCCTTACACCGTGATCGGCGTGATGCCGCGCGATTTCGAGTTTCCCCTCAACCCTGGGCATGTGAACCAGAGCGAGCTTTGGCTTCCGCTCAGCCTGCGGCCAGAAGAATTTACGGCGGGCAGTGCGGCGTCGTGGAACTCTCGCATGGTGGGGCGCTTAAAGCCCGGCATTACTGCCGAGCAGGCGCAGAGCGATGCGGAGCGAGTGGCCCGGGAGATGATGCGCGACTATCCGGCCTACATGCGCAGTCTTCGTATTCACGCAGTGGTGACGCCGCTGCACGAAGATACGGTGGAGCAGGCGCGACCCCTGGTGCGCACCTTGCTCTTTGCAGTGATCGTTGTTCTGCTGATCGCCTGTGCGAACCTGGCGGGGCTTCTGCTGGTGCGTGCCATCCGCAGACGAAGAGAGATCGCGGTGCGGCTTGCCCTGGGTGCTCGCGCGGCCACATTGCTCCGACAGGCCATCGTGGAAAGCATGGTCTTGAGTATCGCCGGTGGCGCGATAGGGCTGGCACTGGCGGCTCTCGCTCTGCGGGTGGGTGTAAGCCTGCTGCCGGAGACGCTGCCGCGCGTGAATGAGATCGGCCTGGACTGGCCGGTCATGCTCTTCGCGCTGGGACTGGCGCTGCTGACCGGCTTCCTCTGCGGATTGGCTCCAGCATTTGCCGCAATCAAGACGAGCATGAATGAGACGCTCAAAGAAGGCGGACGCACCGGCACCGCGGGCAGCGGCCATGCTAGGCTACGCTCGGCGCTGGTGGTGGCGGAGATTGCCGTGGCGCTGACCCTGCTTACCGCCTCCGGCCTATTGCTGCGCAGCTTCCAAAGGATGCGCGATGTGAAATTGGGCTTCCGCCCCGACAATACACTGGTTGCGCTCTACGTTCTGCCGCAGCAGCGGTACGCGACACAATCCGCAATCGACGAATTCACGAAAACTCTGCTGAACGATCTAGGGCAGTTGCCGGGCGTGGATGCTGTCGGCATCACTTCGTTTTTGCCTGCGGCGGGCAATAACTGGAGCATCGCTTTCACGATCGAGGGCTATGTTCCTGCCAAGGGCGCGGGGCTGAATATGGCGGCGATGTCGCTGGTCGAAAGCGATCCCTTCGAAGCGCTGGGCATTCGTGTGCTCCGCGGGCGCGTCTTTACCGAGTCGGATAACGCCGGCTCACAGTTGGTGGCTATCGTGAATCGCAAGATGGCCGAGCGCTACTGGCCAGGCCAGGACCCGATCGGCAAACGACTGCGCCGGGGCTTGCCGGAGACCTCCACGCCGTGGATGACGGTGGTGGGCGAGGTCGATGACGTCAAGCTGGGGTCGCGCGACGCGGAGACGATGCCACAGGTATACCAGCCGGTAACACAGACGGTCGCCAGTGAAGGCGTTGTCGCCTCTGTCGGGGAATTGAGCGCCACCGACGGCTGGATCGTTCTGCGCAGCCGTATGGCTCCGGAGCAGATGGAAGATACGCTGCGCGCAACGGTGCGGAAGATTGACCCGCAGTTGCCGCTCTACCAGATGCAGACGATGGAGCACGCCATCTCGAAGAGCGAGGCGCCGCGACGCTTCAATACCGTGCTGATTTCCTCGTTTGCCATCGCTGCAGTGCTGCTCAGTGTTCTCGGGATCTATGCCGTGATTGCGTTCTCCGTGGCATTGCGCGAACAGGAAATGGCGGTGCGCATGGCGCTTGGCTGCCAGCGCTCCGGAGTGATCCTGTTCATCCTGAGTTCCGGCGCCAGGCTTGCGGCTGTTGGCTGTGCGTTGGGTTTGCTCGGCGCCGTGGCCGCATCCCGTTTGCTGCGTTCCTTTCTGTTTGAAGTAAGCCCGTTTGATCCGGGTGTGCTTGCACTCTCTGCCATCACAATGCTGCTGCTGGCGCTGGCAGCTTCTGCACTACCGGCCAGACGCGCATCGAGTGCGGATCCCATGCTGGCTTTGCGAGGTGAATAGGAATATGCCGACGATATTCGGCAACCCCCGTGTATGCAATCTGGCACTTTTGGAGATGTTATGGCAGCCCTTCCAAGAACGAGGCCACCCTTGCGAAGCCGCACAGTGACAATTACGTGTACGTGAGGTTTCATTGCCGGCCGAGTCACGGGCAAACCTGAACTTAAGTCCAGACCAAATTCACAACTACGCGGTCCCGAAGTCGGCTTCGAGGAGATCGCCATGGATTCTCCCCCAAGCCCGTTTCTGGACCGCGTCACGTTTGTTTCCGATTTGGCGAACACTCAAAAGAGGTGTCCCACAATACCTCTACGGCAGCGGCGTTAGAAAACCCGCACAGAATTGCTACCGTGGAAACCGTGTAAAGATTGGCCTTCGTGATCTCAACACGTGGCGTTAGGAATGGATAGTTTTCTAACCCAGGTTGCACCAGCATTCTAGTCACTGGTGCAATTGATTCCATGACAATGTCGGCTCCTAGACCCGAGTAAACTTTGGTGGCGCTAACCAACCAAAAAGGCTCGGGAGAATAGCCGTTTCTCGGACGTAGATTCACGCCAGTGATCGGCCAAACCATCTCGCACTACCGCATCATCGAGAAGCTCGGCGGCGGTGCGAGGGGTGTCGGCAGACCGGAGATCAAAGTTATCCGGCCCTTAAGAACAAAACCTCCTCGGGCTTAAATAGTTCCGGGGACTCCGAGTTCGCTACGAAAAGCGAGCCACCACCCATGAAAGCGATTCTGGCCTGGCCTGCGCTCTCCTCTGCTGGAACGTTCTGCGAACTGCACGGTGGTAGACAGTCGGCAACGGCACAACCTTCGCTGCAGCCAGTCGAGTGGAATTGAGAAGCCGGAAACTGGCACGTAGTACCAGACAGTCGCTCACAAGCTGCTGCCATTCTTTCGGCACGCTTAATAATCTTCAGACTACGCGTACTCTCGTGAATCGCGTGATGTCCGAACGCTCGCACAGTTCTGTTAGTAGTGCCTGGGCCGCATTCTGGTAAGTCTTATGGGGGTCGGACGGGTCCGACCACACAGCGTCGTAAACGATCTGCGCAGCTTCCTTCAGATCCATGTGTAAGGCAGCTTCCATTAGATCGACTCTCTCCAGCAGGTGGTCATAACATGGTCTGCAGATCGCTGCTGGTTCGTGGCCACTCTGATGGCTCTCTTCCAGGCCGCAGCGGAAACTCGCATTGATTTGCGGGTGGGCGGAGAATAGCTGCGACTTGAATTTCTTCGGGAAAGGCTCGCGGCGCTTTTCTTTCGGTTCATGTGCGTCAGGCAGGGATTGAGCATTCAGGCCCGCCCGAACCGCAACCGTGGTCGGCGAAATGCGTTTTCCGCATTTGCAGACCGGACATATCGACTGGTCGGCCATGTAGTAAGTCCCGCACTTGGCGCAAGGCAGCCCGTAGCCTACGTGTCGCGGACCGGGGTGACCCTCTCGGACGAACTTGCTTGCCAGACCGTCCATTGCCCCGAATTCGGTGCTCGCTTGCAGAATTGGCTGCGGGACCTGAATTCCACCTTTGGCCTGCTCTGTGCTCGTTACATTCATGGAATTTGCTCCTGTGCGAACTTTAAGGTTGTGACGCTCTCCGTCATTTCGTCGTAAGCCCGTTCAAAAATGGAACGTCGGTACTCCGCCACTGTCTTCGTGTGGGGCGCACGCGAGCTACAGGCGACGACAGCGTTGAACCGAGATTCACCCGTACCGCAATGCGACCCCGTACGAAGCGGCGTCGGCTCGCTACGGCGTCGCGTGCTTGCAGAGCCCTGGCCGACTTTCAGTCATGCCGAAGTCGTTAATCCATAAGTTCGCGGTCCCGGCCGTTCCACCTCCAAAGGTGTCGTCGTAGCAATCCGGAGTGTTGCCGTTCATGTGGTTCTGTTGGATCGTGTTTCCGGTGGAGTTATTCGTCGCCGCAAGTCCGGCTTCCACGTTGTTCTCAGATCGGTTGGTCGCGACAGTGTTGTTGTCCGAGCCGTCGCCGATGCGAACGCCGCTGAGCTTGAAGCCGATGGCCTTGTTGCTCTTCACCGCCGAATTGATTGTCTCGTGCAGTGAGACTCCGTTAAACGTGCCGTTCTCGACGTCGTTGTAGGCGTACTCGCTGGTGGTGACATTGAAGGTCACAATGCCGCTGCCGACCGAGCTACTCGACTTGTTGTAGTCGACCGTCAGATTGAACGCCGCAGGACCGGAGGAAGCAAACGTGACGATCGCTCCGTCCGTAACGGACTGGTTGTGGGTGATGGCAATGTCGTGTGGCGCGGTCAGAAATGTGTCGATCACAATCGCATTGCTCTGGTCACCAGTGATATAGTTGTTCGTGATTTGCGCGTTCGAAAGGCCCTGGTCCGAGTAAATGCCGTTCCCCGACGCTGCTCCGCGCAGGTTGTTGCTGCGCGAGCAGTTCTCGTGGACGTTCGTCGGTGCCGATCCGGTGCTGTTTACATAGATCCCGATCGTATTATTCTGGACGACGTTGTGACGGATGTCGTAGCCCGAGAAGAAACGACTCGTGAAGATGCCGACGCCGTCGTGAGTTACCAAAGTGGAGTCGGGTTCGACCTTGAACCCATCTATCGTGACGTTTGACGACTCCACGTCGAACCCCTCCGAGGGATTGCCGCCGTTCAGCGAGTTGTTGTAAAGGACAATCGCCTCCTGAGTCGGATCATCGGCGATCGGCGCCTGGCACTCGGTTGCCGTACCTTGCTGCCTTGGCGCCTGCAACGTGAGCGCCTTGTCGACGAGTACCGACTCGCGATAGACGCCCGGGCAGACCCGGATCGTGGCACCTGGCGACGCCGCGAGTACGGCCGCATTGATCGACGTGAACTGTGCGTTCGGGCACTGCATCTTGTCGTCGTCGACGATCAGCATTGACGGGTCGTTGATCAACGTCGGGACCGTGTTGAGCGTGACGCCAGCCGTTGCAAGCTGAGCGTCGGTCACCGCGACGTCGGTGATGGTCGGATCGAGCGCCGTTGTGAGCGACGCCACCGTGCCCAGCGCCGTTCCCGCTTCCTGCTGAAGCAGTGTTTGGAGAGTGGCGTTGTTTGTCTGGGCCTGTGCAGGCTGTGCAATCGTAAAGATCAGCAGCACTGCGCTGCTGATGAGAAAAACCGCTATTGCCTGTTTCATCTTTCGTCTCCCTTCGTGTAGAAATTGGTAGGCTGGGACGCAACGTCGTCGCTGTTGAAAGCCTGTCGAAGGTGAAGTAGGGGTACTACTATCACCTCAATGACGGCATCCCCCACGGCATGGGTATTTCTTCGTCAAGGTAAAAAATTCCCTTTGTTGTTGGGGCCGAGACAGCGCGTAGTTACCTGGGGTCGCTGAGAGAGCACTCTTGAAGAGCTGAGGCCAATAGAAATTTGGTCTCAGTGGGCCGAGTTCTCAGACTTAAAAGCCTTCTGTCATCGTTGTTGAGTGTTCGTTTTAATGGTCATCGTTAATGCCATGAATATTTCGCATATTCAATACGGAAGTTTGTGTATTTTTGGTGCATTTTCAGGGTAGAAGCACCTGAGGGCATGCTGGATGGAGGTCGGCCATCGAACTGGGAGCGATTCAGTCCAAGTTCTTGACTTGTCGAAGCTACTCCGCCTCATGAAAGGCCGAGGGCGAGGTTTTGTTAGGGACTCTTAGAAGTCCAGCCGCAGGCTCTCATTGTGACGCATGGAAACGTCGATTTTCACGCGGCCAATACAACTGTCATGAAATTGTAATGGTTGTACGATCAGAACGAATCATTTCCAAGC
>Ga0207646_10001728_pt1 | contig 26558 bp, 26 predicted proteins | sample KBSK5502metaG_FD_184343 | JGI IMG/M metagenome (GOLD analysis project Ga0207646, IMG submission 184343) | Corn, switchgrass and miscanthus rhizosphere microbial communities from Kellogg Biological Station, Michigan, USA - KBS K5-50-2 metaG... | ecosystem: Host-associated > Plants > Roots >...
CTATCAAATCCTGGAACCGTTCCTTCAGGAGATGCGGAAACCGGAGAACGGCGGGCCGCAATATTGGATCGAGTTTGACTGGCTCCACAGCCAGCTCGATAGACCAGGGCGAAAGTCCCAGAACTCACGCCGCGACAGTCGCGGCTCCGATACTCAAGCAAGATCCAAACATCGCATGGCGGAGGCGAACAATGTTGGCTGAAGAGAAGAGAGAATACACTCCGGGAATGATCAAACTGCCGGCGCCGACCGCCTGGCCGATGATCACCGCGCTCGGCATCACGCTGCTTTGCGCGGGGTTGGTCACACACCTGGCGGTCAGTGTGGTCGGTCTGATCCTGGCCCTGCGCGGCGCAGTGGGCTGGTTTCGGGAAGTCTTGCCGGTGGAGAGGCACGAACTGGTGCGCGTGCGCCCGCCAGCCGAACGGGCCCAGGCGATCAAGCTCTCTCCGCGCACGACGACCCATCTCAGGGCCGGCGAAGCCGGACACCGCGTGCGCATCCCGGCGGAGATCCATCCTTACTCATCGGGCGTCAAAGGCGGCCTCCTCGGCGGAGCCGTGATGGCCATCGTGGCCTGCGCTTACGGCCTGATCGCCTACCACAGTGTGTGGTACCCGCTCAACCTGCTGGCGGCGGCGGCGCTGCCTTCGATGGCTCATGCCGACCTGGCCCAGTTGAAAGTTTTCGATGGCATGGCTTTCTTCGTGGCTTTGATCAGCCACGGGGCAATCTCAATTCTCGTCGGCCTGCTCTTTGCGGTGTTGCTGCCGATGTTTCCGTCACGCCGCGCAGCCTTCTGGGGCAGTCTCACAGCTCCGCTCTTCTGGTCGGCGCTGGTGTGGGCGACGCTGAAGCTCGTCAACCCGGCGCTCGACGCTCGCATCGACTGGACCTGGTTCATTGCTTCGCAAGTTGTCTTCGGTCTCGTAGCTGGTTATGTGGTCCACCACACGAAGACTGTGGAGACGATGCAGACTTGGCCGTTGGCGGCGAGAGCTGGGCTGGAAGCCCCCGGCCTGCTCGAGGAGAAGTCGCAGCCCGAGAAAGGAGAGTGGCAATGACTACGAAGCGTTGCGCCGTTGCCGCGCTGGTGACGCTGGCCACGTTTGGCCTGGCCACAGGCTGCGGCCGGCTGCCCGGCAAGCCTAAAGAAGAGGAGCGATGGGTGGCGCCGGCGCAGGTCACAGATTTCAATCGGCTCTACGCGCAGAATTGCGCCGGTTGTCACGGCAGCGAAGGGCGCTTTGGATCCGCGCGCCCGTTGAACGACCCGCTCTACCTGGCAGTGGCCAGCGCAGATGTGCTGCGCCAAGTGACTGCGAAAGGCGTGCCCGGCACTGCCATGCCGGCCTTTGCCGAACAAGCCGGGGGCAGCCTCACCGACAAGCAGATTGACGCGCTGGTTGAAGGGATGAGGTCACGGTGGGGGCGACCGAACGATTTTAAGGATGCGGCTCTTCCGCCCTACAGCCTGCAAGATGCCATCAATAGCGGCTCAGGCCCCGGCGACTCGCAGCGTGGAGCGGAAGTTTTCAGGGTTAACTGCGCCCAGTGTCATGGCGCGGATGGCCGGGGCGGCGCGAAAGGCGGCTCCGTTGTGGACCCGAACTTCCTGGCGCTCGCGAGTGACCAGTCATTGCGCACGATGACGATTGTCGGCAGACAGGACCTCGGAAAGCCTGACTGGCGGGCGAATGTGCCTAACCATCCGATGTCTCCGCAAGACATCTCCGACGTGGTGGCCTGGCTCGCGGCGCAGCGTGGGAACACTTTCGCGTCGGGGCGTGGCCAAGCTAATGGCCAAGTCTCCTCAGTCGTCAAAACTGCTGACCGGCGTTAGTGGTGATAACAAGGAGTCAAAGAACATCATGGCTATAAAAGAACCTGAAGTGAAGTCGATAGTCGTCAAAGAAGGCGAGCTTCAAAAGCCCGCCCGCGCCGGGCGATCCCGCCGCGCTTTCCTCTTCAAGTTTGGCGCGGCGCTCAACGTAGTAGCCGCGTCGCTGATGGGCGTCCCGGTGATTGGGTTTGTCTTGTCCAGCTTTCGCAGCAAAGGGCCGCACGAGTCGTGGATCGAGCTCGGCCCGCTCGCGAGCTTCCCCGAGGGGCAGACGCGGCTGGCGACTTACCGCAACCCGTACACGCGACCCTGGGATGGAGCGACGGCCGACATCCCATGCTGGGTGCGGCGAACCGAGGGCGAGAAGTTTCAGATCTTCGCCATCAACTGCACGCATCTCGGCTGCCCGGTGCGCTGGTTCCAGGATTCGCATCTGTTTATGTGCCCTTGCCACGGGGGCGCATTTTACGAAGACGGCTCACACGCATCGGGGCCGCCGCCGCGCGGATTGTATGAGTATCAGTACAAGGTTGAGGGGGGCCAACTCCTGGTGAAGGGCGGACTACTCCCGACGCTGTCCGAGCCGCTGTAGCACTTTGGTAGGAGGATCACATGCTGAGAAAGATCGCACTGTGGATTGACGAGCGGCTCTATGTGAGTAAGCTCTACGCCTCGACCGCGGGGCACAAGGTGCCGGCGAACGCCGAGAGCTGGTTCTATGTCTTCGGCAGCGGGACGCTGCTCTGCTTCATCATCCAGGTCGTCACGGGAACCTGTCTGGCATTCGTCTACGTCCCGTCCGCCAGCCAGGCCTACACCAGCCTGGAATACCTGAACTACCAGCAGTCGCTGGGCTGGCTCCTGCGCGCGATCCACAACTGGGGCTCCAACTTCATGGTCGGGATCATGATCTTGCACCTGACGCAAGTGTTTCTCTTCGGAGCCTTCAAGTATCCGCGTGAGATGACTTGGATCTCCGGCGTCGTGCTGTTGTTGTGCACGCTGGGAATGGCTTTCACCGGGCAGGTGCTGCGTTTCGATCAGGACGCCTATTGGGGATTGGGGATCGGGGCCTCGATGATGGGGCGCGTCCCGTTGATTGGGCCGAACCTGGTGCATCTGATGCTCGCCGGCCCGATCATCGCGGGCGAGACGCTCTCGCGCTTCTTCACGCTGCACGTCTTCATCATCCCCGGCACCATCATCGCGCTCGTCAGCCTGCACCTGCGCCTGGTGCTGACCAAAGGCATCAACGAATACCCGGTGCCCGGGCATCTGGTCGAGAAAGAGACCTACGCGGAAGAATACGAGACGTTGATCAAGAAAGAGGGCGTGCCTTTCTTTCCCAAAGCGATCAGCAAAGACCTGATCTTCAGCGGACTGGTGACGTTAGGCATTCTCGGCTGTGCCCTCTACTTCGGCCCCGAAGGCCCGCACGGAGCGCCCGACCCGACGCAGATCAATACCGTTCCTAAACCGGATTTCTTCTTTTTGTGGCTCTATGCGGTGCTGGCGCTGCTGCCGGATTACCTGGAGACGATTTTGATCCTGACCGTCCCGGTGATTGCCATCGGCTTGCTCTTCGCGCTGCCGTTTATTTCAGGCACGGGGGAAAAGAGTGCGCGGCGGCGGCCTGTGGCAGTGCTCAGCGTAATCATCATTTTTCTCACGCTCGGCACATTCAATTACCTGGGCACTTATGCGCCGTGGTCCCCGCAAATGGGTGCGTGGAGCAGCGATGCCACGCCGGTCAAGTACGTCAAGGGGCGTTCGCCGCTCGAACTGCAAGGGGCGCTCGTGTTCCAGAGCAAACAGTGCCGGAATTGTCACAGCCTGGACGGCAGCGGCGGCCAGCGCGGCCCGGCGCTCGATGGTGTGGCGACGCGACTGACCGCCGACCAATTGGTGCGGCAAGTGATCCAGGGCGGGGGCAATATGCCGGCCTATGGCAAGAACCTGAGCCCGGCGGAAGTCACCGCATTGGTGGCGTTCATGCAGACTTTGCATGGGCCGAATGAGTCTCCGGCTCGTGATACGACGGCTCCGGAAAGTTCGGGCGAGAAGGAAAAACAGACCGCCAGTGTGGAGCGTTAGTGCGACCCATAACGGACAGGCCACGACGTGAGACCGAGAAGGACAACTTTATGAACCTGAGCAGCGAGAGCATCAAACCGGATATGGCTATGGCAAGTGGGATTTCAATCGAGGTCATGAAAGTGGGGAGTGAAAACACCAACCCATTCTCTGCCGAGGGGCCAGCAACAACGGTCGTTCAGCACTCACGGGCGAAAGACTTCATCAGCCTGACCAAGCCCGAAGTCTTGTTTCTTGTCCTGATCACCACCGGCCTCGGGTGTGTCATGGCTTCGGAGTCGCTCAACCTGATCGTCCTGTTCCATGCTCTAATCGGGACGGCGCTCGTGGCGAGCGGCACGGCTGCCCTCAACCATTATCTTGAGCGGGAGCACGACGCCCGGATGCATCGCACCGCCCGACGCCCTTTACCGTCCGGGCGGTTGAAGCCGCAGGAAGTCCTCCGTTTCGGAATCGGCTTGTCTCTCGCAGGCACAGCTTATCTGGCGTTGACGCTCAACCTCCTGACAAGTCTGATTGGGCTGGCAGCGCTCCTCAGTTACCTTCTGCTCTACACTCCGCTCAAACGCCGCTCGCGTCTCTGCACGCTCGTCGGCGCATTCCCCGGCGCTGCGCCGGTGTTGATGGGGTGGTCAGCAGTGCGAGGCGACCTGGCGCCTGAGGCCTGGGTTCTATATGCCATCCTTTTCCTCTGGCAGTTCCCGCACTTTCTGGCCATCGGCTGGATGTATCGGGAAGATTACGCGCGCGCCGGCATGCTGATGATCCCCGAAGAGGACAGGAGCGGCAGGGTGACCTTTGGCCTGATCCGACTCACGGCCCAAGCACTGGTCGTGGTGAGCTTCCTTCCCACCGTGATGGGGATGGCCGGGAGGGTCTATCTGTGCTCGGCGTTTCTGCTCGGGTTGGGGCTCTTATACGTCGTCAATCGCGCCGCCGCCGCAGCGTCAGGGGCGGCGGCCAAGCACTTACTTCACGCGACGGTGATTTATCTCCCGCTGCTGTTCCTCTTCCTTGTAGTTTACAGGACTGACCCGGTTGCCGGTTGGCCGATCTGAAGGGCGGGGAGTGAGAGGCATCCGATGAATCAAGTGGCGGAAGCGGTATTGAAATCCTGGCAGTTCGACCCTTGGGCGCTCGCGCTGATACTCCTCGCGGGCGTCATCTATGTGTGCGGCTGGCGGAAATTGCGTCGGCAAATGCCGCACCGGTTCGGGGCCTCGCGCCTGGTCTCATTCCTCGCCGGGCTCGCGGTCATCATCATCGCCATCGCCTCACCGCTCGATGCTTTCGCCAGCCTGTTACTCGTGGCGCACATGATTCAGCACTTGCTGCTATTGATGGTTGCGCCGCCACTGATCCTTTACGGAGCGCCTTATCTGCCGATCTTGCGAGGACTGCCGTCGCGCGTGTTGAAGCACGGAGCAGGGCCCTTTCTCGCCTCTCCCGGATGGCAGAAGTTTGGCCGCCGGCTGACGCATCCGCTGGTTTGCTGGCTCGCGTTTACCATCACGAGTCTGACGTGGCATGTGCCGAAGCTCTATGAACTGGCGCTCGGTTCGCCTTTCTGGCACGAAGTGGAGCACCTGTGCTTTCTCGGTGCGGCGATGCTCTTCTGGTGGCCGGTGATTCAACCGTGGCCGAGCCGGGCCGAGTGGCCGCGCTGGGCGATGATCCCGTACTTGTTTCTCGCCGACTTTCAGAACACGGCCCTGGCCGCGTTCCTGATCTTCTGTGAGCGTGTGGTCTATCCCAGCTATGCGGTCGCGCCGAGATTGCTCAACCTCTCGCCGCTGGAAGACCAGGCCGCCGCCGGCGCGGTGATGTGGGTGCCTGGCTCGGTGGCCTATCTCATTCCCATTGGGCTGATAGCCATCCAAGCATTGAGTTCGCGGCGGGGTGTCCGTCCATCAAGCTTGCGTGTTGAATTACCTGTCATTCAACCCAAACGCTCTCCAACTTCTTTTCTTCCTAGTCGCCGAAAAAGTTGGGACCTCTTATCTGTTCCGATCATCGGAGCGGCACTCGGCTCTCCGCGATTTCGGCGCGTGGTTCAGTCGGCTATGTTCGCGCTGGCGCTCCTCGTCATTGCCGACGGCCTGTTTGGTCATCAGATGAGTTCGATGAACCTAGCGGGAGTGCTGCCGTGGACGCACTGGCGCGGGCTGGTGGTGATCTCGCTCCTGGCCGCTGGCAATTTCTTCTGCATGGCCTGCCCTTTCACTCTGGCGCGCGATGGCGGGCGGCGCTGGTTGCCCGCGCGTTGGCGCTGGCCGAAACGGCTGCGTTCCAAATGGCTCGCGGTCGGATTGCTGGCGGTTTACTTGTGGGCCTATGAAGCTTTCAGTCTGTGGGACAGCCCGTGGTGGACGGCCTGGATTGCGATCGGATATTTCGTCGCGTCGTTCTTGATCGACGGCCTGTTCCGAGGCGCGAGCTTTTGTAAATACGTCTGCCCTATCGGTCAGTTCAACTTTGTGCAATCCCTTGTCTCACCGCTCGAGGTGAAGGTTCGCGATCTGGACATCTGCCGGACTTGCACGAGCTACGACTGCATCCGCGGCAACGACGCGCAACGCGGCTGCGAGTTGGCGCTTTTTCAGCCGAAGAAGTCGGGTAATCTGGATTGCACTTTTTGCCTGGACTGCGTTCACGCCTGCCCGCATCAGAACGTGGGAATCATCGCCACCACGCCCGGCAGCCAACTCACGCACAACCGTTACCGCTCCGCCCTCGGCCGTTTGTCGCAGCGGACAGACGTGGCCGTGCTCGTGTTGTTGCTCGTCTTCGGGGCGTTCGTGAACGCCGCCGGGATGATTGGGCCGGTGGCGGTGCTGGAGCGGACGTTGCAGCAACGCTTGGGGCTGGAGTCACCGCTGCCCGTAATCTCAGCGCTGTTCGTGCTGGCTTTGCTCATCGTGCCGTTCTTACTGGTGACGCTGTGCGGCGTCGCTTGGCGTGCACTGTCCGGTAGCGCTTTGCGCTGGAGAGAGTTGATCAACAGCTTCGCGCTGACGCTGGCGCCGTTGGGCTTCAGCATGTGGGTGGCGCATCTGGCGTACCACTTTCTGACCGGCGCCGCCGTGGTGATTCCGGTGTCGCAACGCGTGGCGAGCGATCTTGGCAGCTCGCTGCTTGGAAGACCGAATTGGGCAGGCGCAGCGATGCTCTTGCCGCTCGATTGGCTGCCGTCGTTGCAAATCTTACTGCTCGATGGCGGGCTGTTGCTGACGCTCTATGTCGGTTGGCGCGTAGCGCAGCGTTTCTCACCGCGCGCCAGAGGAGCGCTCAGCTTGCTCGCGCCGTGGGCCGGCCTAGCCGTGCTGCTCTACGCGGCGGGCGTGTGGATTGTGTTTCAACCGATGGAGATGCGCGGCACGATGTCCGGAATGCAGGCTTGCCCGATGTCGAGCCGAATGCCAGGGATGCAACATTGATGACGATGAAGAAGCAGCACTTCAAGTTGATCGCCCAACTATGGAGTCACAGTTTGTGGCTGGTGCCCGCGCTGTTAGCGCTCAGTTCGCGGGCGCAGGCAGACGGCGGCCTCGTCGCGCTACATCAAGAGGCCGGCCCATTCATCGTCACTGTGTTCACCGCGCCCAGCCCGCTGCGCGCTGGCCCGGTCGACATCAGCGTACTAGTACAAGATCGTGCGAACGGGCAACCGGTGCTTGATGGAGAGGTGTTTGTGCGGCTTCAGAGGGAAGGCGGAATGACTTTGGGAGCGCGGGCGACGCGAGAAGTGGCGCAGAATAAGCTCCTCTACTCCGCCCTGATGAATTTGCCCGAGGCGGGGCGATGGGAGCTGGAGGTGATGGTCAAACAAGGGAAGGAGGCCGCCAGCGTTCTCGGGCAGGTGTCGGCGGCACCGCCAAGGCCGTTCTTGCTCTCCTACTGGCGAAGTTTGTCGCTGCCACCGGTTGTCACTGCCCTGTTCGCCTTGAAGGAGTGGTTAAAGCGGCGCGCTGCTCGTCGGGAGAACGCAAAACCACGTGACACTTGGGGTACCAGGCAGAAGGCACTTGAAATATTCTGAGGGAGCAATAAAAAAGAAGGGAGCAGCCATCAACAATTTAGACGCATTCCCTAGGCCGGGCGGCCAGGTACTATCCAGAACGGACGGCGCTTGCTTCAGCCTGAAAGCGCTCAACTTTTCGGGAGCTTCACGATCGTGTTGCGCGCATTGCTGCGGCACTGAGCAGACACGGTTTTGGAGTTGGGGACTGGTTGGCGATTCTCCTCCCGAATGAACCCGAGTGCATCGAACTGGTGTATGCGTGCGCCTGGCTGGGGGCGATCGCGGTCCCATTGAACACGCGTCTCTCGGCGATAGAAATCGATCGCGTGCTCGCCGATGCAGGCCCGCGAGGTCTGATTCGCCACTCGTCACTGCCGGTTCCGGCAGTGCAGCTTTCGTGGCAGTTGGTGCTGGACGAGGATACCCTGGACGTCCGGAGCGAGTCCTATCCTGACGCTATTTACGACCCGGAAGCGATCCTAGCTCTCGTCTACACCAGCGGCACAACTGGCTATCCCAAAGGCGTGGTGCTGACTCACGCGAATATCCTGGCGAATATAGACCACGTCAACTACTGGATGCCTTACCGAGAGGATGGTGTGTATCTCCACGCAGCCCCGCTTTTTCACATCGCGGACTTTCCGCTCATGTTCGCGGCACCGGCTTTCGGCGCCTACCAAGTCACGATTCCGAAGTTCAGCCCGCGAAGCTTTTGCGAAGCTGTCGAGCGCGAACACGTCAGTCACAAGTTGCTACCGGCATAGACACCAAGACCTCACTGCCGGCTGTAAGCACTTGCAGTTAAAGGAGATAAAAGAGTAGCGGAGAGTGAGGGATTCGAACCCCCAAGTCCTTTCGGACGCCGGTTTTCAAGACCGGTGCAATACCATTCTGCCAACTCTCCGCACGGCAGGCCAGTTCAATAACGAATGAATCCTAGCACGCCCGCCGGCAGATTTCAAAGCCGTCATTTTGGCCGGCCTCTCATTTGATATTCCGGTGATATTCCGGCTGCCGGAGGCCACGCTTCGGCCCGTGACTCGGCAGCTTGCGACCATCCGCAATCGGTATTACTATGCCCTCGTCCTCGTCTGAAATTTAATCGGGGCCTAAACGCACATCTTTCAAGGTGTATCGGCAGCAACTAGTGTGATGGCTATCAGTGCCTGCCAGCCAGTCGGTCGATCAACGCTGAACGCAAGCGAGCCTTCTTCGGACCGCTCAAGAGGATGAGAGGCTCGTGAGTGTGGAAACAAATAAAAGGAGTAAGTCATGTCAAAGATCGCACGCCGAACATTCATCCAATCACTCAGTGCTGCCATCGCGGCACCCTCCATCGTGTCGGCGCTCAAGCGGCCGAAGCCACTGCCTATTGCCTTCTCGACTCTCGGCTGCCCCAAGTGGGAGTGGAAGAAGATCCTCGAACAGGCTTCACAGTTGGGCTATGCGGCCATCGAGCTGCGCGGCATCCAAGGCGAGATGGACTTGACCAAGCGCCCTGAGTTCAGTGACGCGCGGCTGAAGCAGAGCTTGAAAGACCTGGAGGCGCTCAACCTGCGCATCTCCGACCTCGGCGCTTCGGCCCGCCTCCACGAATTCGAGCCGGCGAAGCGCGCCGCGCAGCTTGACGAGGCGAAGCGGTTCATCGACCTCGCGCACCGGTTGAAGGCGCCTTATGTGCGCGTGTTCGGGAACAACTATGTCAAAGACCAGCCCAAGCAAGCCACTCTCGAGCGGGTCATCGCGGGGCTGCGCGAACTCGGGGAATATGGGAAGGGAAGCGGCGTGGCGGCGATCATCGAGTCGCACGGCGACTTCAATGACTCGCCGACGCTGCTCGAAATCTTGAAGGGCGCGGAGATGCCGACCACTGGCTTGCTCTGGGACGCGCACCACACGGTGGTTGCGGGCAAAGAGCGACCGGCCGATACCTTCAAGCAACTCGGCCGCTACGTCCGCCACACGCACCTCAAGGATTCCAAGCCGGAGGGCAGCGGCGTGCGCTACGTGCTCACGGGGACCGGCACGGTGCCGGTGCGCGAGACGGTGCGGGTGCTGGCCGCGGGCGGCTATCGGGGTTACTATTGCTATGAGTGGGAGAAGGGCTGGCACCCGGAGATCGAAGAACCGGAGGTCGCCTTCCCGCACTTCGCCAAAGTTATTCGCGAGTATTTGGGTGAGGCAGGAGTGACGGCGGAGCGGGTGTAGGCGGCCGTCGGGTAGTTTTGCGCCACCTGGCAGTTGGGGCTGGGAATTCAATCAAGGAGAAGAGCACATGCAGGAAGATAAGATCACACGACGCGAGTTCATCGAGAAGACGTCTCTGACTGTGGCCTCCGCTGCGGCCTTGCCCGCGATCCTGGCCGAGACGGCGGCGGCGGCGGCCAAAGCTAAGTTGCCTCAGCGCGTGCTCGGCCGCACCGGCGCCAAGGTGCCGATCCTCGCCTTCGGGTGCGGCAGCCGCTTCTTGATGTATCAGGACGAAGAGGAGGCGCTGCGCATCCTCAACCACGCGATCGACCTCGGGATCACTTACCTCGATACGGCCATGGATTACGGCAAGGGCCTCAGCGAGACGCGCGTGGGCAAGGTCATGAAGTCGCGCCGCAAGGAGGTCTGGCTCGCGACTAAAGTGACGCCCAGCGCCCGGACGCGCGACGCCGCGTTGCGCGAAGTCGAGCAGAGCCTGAAGCGGTTGCAGACCGACCACGTCGACCTGCTGCACCTCCACAGCCTTACGGACGACGCCGACCTAGCGAAGATCGAGGGTCCTGACGGGGCGCTCGTAGCGCTTTATCAACTGCGCCAACAGAAGGTCGCACGTTTCATCGGCATGACGAGCCACACCGACGGGGCGGTGATGGCCAAGGCGATCGAGCACAACGACCTCGACTGCGTGCAGATGGCGATGAATCCGTCGCGGGCGAATAACTTCGAAGAGTTGGCCCTGCCGGCGGCGAGGGATAAGAACCTGGGAGTGATCTTGATGAAGGTCACAGCCCAAGAGAAGCTGCTCGGCGGCGGCGCGGGCAAGACCGGCATTGACGCGCTCATCCGCTATGCCTTGAGTCTGCCTGTGGCGGCGGCGGTCATCGGGATGCCCAAGCCGGAATTCATCGAGCACAACGTCGCTGTCGCGCGCGAATTCAAGCCGATGACGCCCGGTGAGATGGATCAACTGCGAACCCAGGTGGCGCCCTCGCGGGCCAGCCTGGAGCGATTCTTCATCCACCATCGAGATGGGATCTGGACCTAGAGACTAAAAGCCCTGGGAGCGCACGCGTCTTCTTTGGGCGTGCCGGGGTGGCGCAGGCGGTGGGTGACGTCGACACGGGCAACTCCCGCAAGCCAGCACGCCCAAAGAAAGAAGACGCGTGCGCTCCCAGGGGCGGACGTCGTGTGGTCCGGCCGCCTGAAGACCCGTTGGCAAAGCCTGGGTGGAATTCAAGCGGCCATCGAAAGGAGACTGGCCCGACTAGTTATGGAAAACGCTGCCACGCCGATCGTTCGCTGGGGAGACTGGATCAGCGAGGGCTGGAGGATGTTTGCCGAGCAATGGCAGGCCTGGGTCGTCCATATGCTCGTCTACTTCCTGATCCTGCTGATCCCGATGGTGCCGTTCTATGCGGCGATCATTGCGCTGAATCTCACTGCCGCCCGCGGCCAGGAGCCGCAGCCGCCGGTGGCTCTCTTCCTCTTGGTCCCCGTCCTGATCCTGGTGCTCTTGCTGGCCTCAGCCTACCTGATGGGCGGGTCCTACTATAGCGCCTTCAAACAACTCCGCGGCGAGCGGATCGAACTGCGCGATCTGTTTTCCGGCGGCAGATATTTTCCCCGGATGGTGGGGGCCCTACTGCTCATCGGGGTTCTCGGGATACTGGGCGCCATGCTGTGTGTGATCCCGGCCTTCATTGTGGGCGGGCTGTTCTTCTTCACCCTCCCGCTGATCGTTGACCGCAACCTCGGCGTGCTTGAAGCCATGCGCGCCAGCCGCGAGTTGACGCAGCAGAACCTTTTCATGTTCACGCTCTTTGCTTTCGTCGTCTCGCTGCTCTCCTCGCTCGGGGCCTATGCTTGCTACGTCGGGCTGCTGGTCAGCTACCCGCTGCTGTTTACCATCACGGTCGTCGCTTACCGCGACTGTTTCGGAGTTCCGGGAGCGCGGTCGTTTGCCCTGCCGACCCCGCCGCCGCCACCGAATTACGGGGCGCCGCCGCCTCAATGGCCCGCAGTGTGCCCGAATTGCCAGGCGGCCGTGCCGGCGAATGCCGCCTTCTGCGCCCGTTGTGGCGGCCGGGTGCGCGCATAGTTTGCGATTACCGTCAAAGGAGCTGATGCCATGACCACCATTCTCCGTGACCACTGCCCCCACCTCGGTGAGGCACAATCGCCGACGCTGATCAGCGAAATGTGCGAAGAGTGCGGGGTCTCGAGTCCGACGCGAATCTGTCTCTCGTGCGGCCACATCGGCTGTTGCGACTCGACCAACGGCCATGCGACGGCACACGCGAAGGCCACCGACCATCCGCTCATCCGCTCGCTCCCCCTCTCCGATCACTCCTTCACCTGGTGTTACAAGTGCCAGGCCTATTTAAGTTAGTGATGAGTGATGAGTGATGAGTAAAAAAATTCTCTCACTCATCACTCATCACTCATCACTATTACTATGACGCCTGCCATTGAATTCGACCGCGTGGAGTACCGCCACCCCGGCGGGCCGCCGGTGCTTGAGGGCGTCTCGCTCGCCGTCGAGCCGGGCGAGACGTTGGTCCTCATCGGCCGCAGCGGGATGGGCAAGACGACGATCCTCAAGCTGATCAACCGTCTGCTCCTGCCCACGGCCGGCGCGGTGCGGGTTGAGGGGCGGGCGACTGCCGAGTGGGACCCGATTCGCCTGCGGCGTCACGTCGGCTACGTCCTGCAGGAGATCGGCCTCTTCCCTCACATGACCATCGAGCGCAACATCGCCGTCGTCCCTCGACTCGAAGGCTGGCCGGAGGAACGCATCCGCGGACGCGTGGAGGAACTGCTTGCGCTCGTCGGGTTAGACCCGGCGGTCTTCCGCGGCCGTTACCCGCGTGAGTTATCAGGCGGCCAGCGGCAACGCGTGGGCGTCGCCAGGGCGCTGGCCGCCGACCCGCCGATCATCCTGATGGACGAGCCGTTCGGCGCCCTCGACCCGCTCACGCGACTCGAATTGCAGCGCGAGTTCGCCGGGTTGGCCGAGAGACTCAACAAAACCATCGTCTTCGTCACGCACGACATCCGCGAGGCCTTCACGCTCGCCTCGCGCATCGGGCTCTTTAAAGATGGCCGCCTGGTTGAGTTGGCCGCGCCCGCTCAATTCGCGCGCTCCGATCACCCCGAAGCCAGGGCCTTCAATCAGTCGCTCCGAGACCCCTCAGAGCACGGGACTCAAAACGCAAGTTGACGGGGTGATGAGTTGCGGCCAAGGATCGACTTTGATCCTTTCACGGCTCTCTTCCGCCTGATCATGACCGAATGAATTTCATCGAATTCCTGATCCACAACCGCTCCGAGGTTTGGCAGCTCACCCTCGGGCACTTGCTCCTCGTGCTCATCGCCACGGGCGCGGCGACCGTGATCGGCGTCCCCGTCGGTGTTCTGCTCACGCGCCGGCCGTCGCTCAGCAAACCGGTCTTAGCCGCCGCGAACATTCTGCAGACGATTCCGAGCCTGGCGCTCTTCGGTTTTTTGATCCCGCTGCTCGGCTCTTACGGCATCGGGCGGGTGCCGGCCGTCATCGCGCTCTTCCTCTACTCGCTGCTCCCGATCATCCGCAATACGTTCACGGGCATCAACGGCGTCGACAAAGGCATTCGCGAGGCAGCCCAAGGGATGGGCATGACGGACTGGCAGATGCTCACTCAAGTCGAACTCCCGCTCGCACTCGGCATAATTATCGCGGGCGTGCGCGTGGCCACGGTCATCGCCATCGGCACCGCAACTATTGCGGCAGCCATCGGGGCGGGCGGGCTAGGCATGTATATCTTTCGCGGCCTCCGGATGAACGATAACACCCTGATCCTGGCGGGCGCCGTCCCGGCGGCGCTCATGGCCCTCGCCGCGGACTTCACGCTCGGCTGGATTGAAAAGGCGCTCACACCCGACCGGGTGCCCGCTTCAAGTAGAGCCGGTAGACTCGGCAGGTGGGCGCTGGCCGCGGCCACCGTCTTGATCATCGTCAGCGCCTTTATCTTTTCGGGCACCGGCTCGCTGAGCACGAGTCTCGGCTGGTCGGCCTCGCCCCGCGTGGTGGTGGGATCGAAAGACTTCACGGAGCAGGTCATTCTTGGGGAACTGATCGCGCAGGCGATTGAAGCGAACACCAAGCTAGCCGTCGAGCGGCGCTTCGAACTCGGCGGCGATCTGTGCCATCGCGCCTTGGTCTCCGGCGAGATCGATGCGTATGTGGAATACACCGGCACGGCGTTTACGGCGATCCTCAAACACGAGCCGATCACCGATCCGCGCGAGGTCTACCGGCGAGTCAAACAGGAGTATGCCTCGCGCTTTAAAGCCGAATGGTTCGAACCGCTCGGCTTCAACAACACCTTCGCGATTCTGGTTCGCGGAGACGACGCCCGCCGCTTACATCTCAAGACCATCTCCGAGGCCGCCTCGTATGCGCCGCAATGGCGCGCCGGCTTCGGGCAGGATTTCATGTCGCGCCAGGATGGTTATCCGGGTTTTGCCCGGACCTACGGGCTGAAGTTTGCCGACCAGCCGCGGGAGATGGACCTGGCGCTGAGTTATCGCGCTCTGGCCGGCGGCCAAGTTGATTTGATCGCCGGCAACTCGACCGACGGCTTGATCGATAAGCTCGGCCTCTATCAACTCGACGATGACAAGCGCTACTTCCCGCCTTACGAAGCGGCGCCGGTGGTGCGCCTTGAGATTCTCAACCAGCACCCCGAACTTCGGGCGGTCTTCGGGAGGCTTGCGGGAACTATCTCGGAAAAGGAGATGCGGCAGATGAATTACGAGGCCGATGCCGAGCACCGAGAGATCAAAGCGATAGTGCGCGCCTTTTTTGATCGACACCCGGAGGCTCTCGGCAGTCGCCGGGCACTAAACCCCTGAGTCACTTAATCACCAACTATGAGCGAATATCAGTACTACGAATTTCAAGCCATTGACCGGCGGTTGACCGAAGAGGAACAGAGCCACATCCGCAGCCTGTCTCGGCGGGTGGCGCTGACACCCACCCAAGCGGTGTTTACTTATTCGTTCGGCGACTTCCGCAGCGATCCCCGCAAGGTTCTGGAAGAGTACTTTGACGCCATGCTGTACCTGGCCAATTGGGGAACCAAGCAACTGGCCTTTCGCCTGCCACGGTCCCTCCTGCAGGTCGAGGCGCTGGCTCCTTACTGTTTCCCTCACGCGATTTCGACCTCCGTCACCGGGGATCACGTCATTCTGGATATTCATCTCAACGAGGAAGAGGGCGTGGGTTGGATCGAAGGTGAGGGCTCGCTGTCCTCACTCGTCGGGTTGCGGCAGGACTTACTGTATGGCGACTTCCGGCTTTTGTATCTGGCCTGGCTGAAAGCCGCCCAACTTGAAGAGGGGATGGAAAACGGCGCGGAGCAGCTTGAACCGCCGGTGCCTCCCAACCTGCGGAACCTCTCGGGGCCGCTCCAGAGCTTCGTCGAGCTTTTTGAGATCGATGAAGACCTGATAGCCGCCGCCGCTGAGGCCAGTCCCCAACAGACCGCCGCCGAACTCAGAGTCGAGGAATTGATTGCCAGGTTGTCAGAAGAAGAGCGGAACGATTATCTGATTCGGTTGGCCCGCGGTGAGCCCCATGTGAGTGTCCAGCTTGTGAGCAGGCTGCGTGAGCTTTCCCAGGAAGGTCGGAAGGGAGAGGCGCCAGCGGCTGCTCACCGGCGCACGCTCTCCGAGCTTTTCGCCGCCGCCCGCGAGCGATCAAGACGCAGGCAAGAGCAGCAACGGCAGGAGGCCGAGAGAGCGCGCATCCGCAAACTTGAGGCGCTCGCCGAAAAGGCGCCGGAGTTATGGGTGCAGATCTCAGCGCTGATTGAGAAGAAGCAAACTAAAGCCTACGATGAGGCAGTCGCGATGCTGAAAGAGCTGCATGAGCTGGCGAAGCATCGTGGGCAAGTGGACCGTTTCACATCCAGGGTGAACCAAATCCAGGAAGAGTACCGTAACCGCCCGGCCCTGCTCTCTCGCCTGCGTGATGCCGGCTTGGTGAAGGGCGAAAAGTGAAAAGCAGGCGACCGCTTTCGAGCCGCTTTCCTGATGGCAAGTCGAGAAGGAGAGATTGCCTGACCAGAGGAGCAGGCAGTCACCGGTCAAGATGCCCGGACGATTACTTTACGAGAAAAAGTACTTGACACCAATCCGCTCGGGTGTATGATCACCACTATGAGTTCTCCGCGTCCGCTGCATTCTGATCTCGCCGAGCCGCCTGCGCTCCACGCGCGGGCGATGGATAATCTGCGCTTCATCCGCGAAACGATGGAGAGCGCCTCGTCTTTCACTGCCGTGTCAGGGTGGGGCCAGGTGGCGGTCGGGATGACGGCCCTCGGCGCCGCGCTGATCGCCTCGCGGCAGAAAACCGTTGAGACCTGGCTCGCGGCGTGGCTGGCGACGGCGGTCTTGTCGCTGACCATCTCCGCCTGGACCAGCAGCCGGAAAGCTCGCGCTGCACAGATGTCGCTGCTCTCAGGGCCGGGGCGGAAATTTGCGCTCAGCCTCTCACCGCCGATGTTTGCCGGGGCGCTGCTCACTGCCGTGCTCTATCGCGCCGGATTGGTCGGCGCGCTTCCCGGGCTGTGGCTGCTGCTCTACGGCACGGGCGTCGTCACTGGGGGGGCTTTTTCCGTTAAGATCGTGCCGGTGATGGGCCTATGCTTTATGCTCTTGGGCGCCGTCGCCATCTTCTGCCCGGCGGCCTGGGGAAATATTCTGATGGCCGTCGGTTTTGGTGGATTGCACATCATCTTCGGCATTTTTATCACAAGGAGGCATGGTGGCTAAACAGAGTGCTCTCGCACAAGAGCGGCAACGGAAGGCGCGCGAGGAGGCGCGTGCGCTGAGCAGCGTGCGCGGTCGCGCGGCGGAGCGGGCGCCGGGGCTGGACCGCTTGATCCACGAGCGCATGCGGCTCGGGATTGTGAGCGCGCTGGCCGTCAATGAGTCGATGACCTTCAACGAACTCAAAGAACTGCTGAAGACCACCGACGGCAATATCAGCGTCCACACGCGCAGACTGGAAGAGGCGCAGTACATCGCCTGCACCAAGTCCTTCGACGGCCGGATCCCGAAGACGGAGTACCGCCTGACCGCCGCCGGGCGCCGAGCGCTCGAGCGTTATCTGGATCATATGGAGGCGTTGATCCGCGCCACGCGCGAGCGCTAGCGCGGGAGCGCTTTTTTTTGAGGTTTTACTTTATGCTGCAAAGGTCTTTGCCGCAAACAGGCTCGCCGGGCCTGCACGTCGCGATCATTATGGACGGGAACGGGCGCTGGGCGGCGGCGCGCGGGCGGCCACGCACGGCGGGCCACCGCGCCGGGGCTGAGGCCGTGCGCCGCGTCATTGAGGCCGCGCCCGACTTAGGAATCGGCACGTTGACGCTCTTCGCCTTCTCCTCCGACAACTGGCAGCGCCCCTCGCGTGAGGTCGCCGCGCTCATGCGGCTGTTCCGCATCTACCTGCTGACGGAAGTCGAGACCTGCGTTAAGCACGGCATCCGGATCAGCATCATCGGCCGCCGGGACCGTCTCCCCGCCCCAGTGCGGGCGGCAGTCGAAATGGCCGAGGCGGCGACTATACAGGGGCGTGCGTTGCATCTCCGGATTGCGGTGGACTATTCGGCGCGGGATGCTCTCCTCCGCGCAGCCTCCCGGTTGCGGCCCGGACAAGAGGTGACGCGCGAGGAATTCTCACGCCTCTTGGCGGAAGCGGACTACGCCGGCACGCCGACTCCTGACGTTGATCTCTTCATCCGGACCGGCGGCGAGCAGCGGCTGAGCGACTTCCTGTTGTGGGAGAGCGCGTACGCGGAACTCGTCTTCACCAAGCGGATGTGGCCAGACTTTGACGCCACCGACCTGGCGGCCGCGGTCAAAGAGTTCCACACCCGCGAACGCCGCTTCGGCCGCGTCCCTGAAGCGGCGGCAAGCTGAAGAGGAGGATTCAGGTTGATGAGTCTAGTCGGAAGCGCGGCCTTCATTCTCACCGCCCTTGGGTTGCTGGTGGCAATGGCCGGCCTCGCCTACGCCTTTCTCGCTCGCCGGTTTGACCTTGCCCAGGCAATCTTGAAATGCGTGCTCATCGGATTGGGGGGCTATTTTGGAGCCTTGCTGGCAGTCTCACTCACGAGCAGCGAAAAAGTTCTCGGCCTCAACGAGGAGAAGAAATTCTGCGGCGCCGACTGTGATCTGGCTTTTTCCGTGATCAACGTCACTCAGACCAAAACTCTCGGCCATCAGCCCGACCAGAAGACTGCCGGGGGAATCTTTTATCTAGTCGCCGTCAAGGTCCGCAGTGATGCGGCGAGGGTCACGATGACGCCTGATAGTCCGGCGGCGGTAGTGATTGATGATCAAGGTCGAGAGTATCGCCCCTCACCTGAAGGCCAGCAGGCGCTGGCATCAGTCCAAGGCGAGGACGGGCCATTCGCACGAGCCCTCGCGCCAGGCTCTTCATACACGAAAGACCTCGTCTTCGACCTGCCTTCGGGCGTGAAGAATCCTTGCCTGTTTATTTCTGAAGGCGGCTGGATGACCCGGCTGATCATTGGGGATGAAAACAGTTTCTTCCACCGGAAGACGAAAATTCGGCTGGCGCCACCGGGTGATCGGGGCGCACCGGGACTTTAACTGACATTTGAGAAGGGAAGTACATCATGCTCGAACTGGCGAAGAGGGCGGAAAGAAGTGGGGCTGCGATGAAGACCTATCATCACTCGATCCATCTTCAGACGGCAGCCTATTTGCAGTTTATCGACTTGACGGAACGGATTACTGAGTTAGTCGAAAGGGCCGCGGTCCGAAATGGCCTGGTGAATATCCAGACCCGGCATACGACCACGGCCATCATCGTCAATGAACATGAGCCGCTGCTGCTCGAAGATATGAAAAAGCTGCTGGAGCGCGTCGCCCCGCGGGACTCGGAGTACCAACACAACAACTTCGCCATCCGCACCGTCAACCTTGATCCGCAAGAGAGTGACAACGGACACGCTCATTGCCAGGCGATGTTTCTGGGGACTTCAGAAACTCTGAACATCCTGAACGGCCGGCTCCAGCTCGGGCGGTGGCAGCGCGTCTTCTTCATCGAACTCGACCGGGCCAGGGAGCGGACGGTCTCCGTCATGATCTTGGGAGAGGGAGAGTAGCCCTCGCAAAGAGGAAATCACAGCGCCGCCGTTCTGAGTCTGGTTGTAGTGTGCCCAACCGAAGGGGAACAAGGAGCACTTCAATGAAAGTGAAAATGATCTTGCCCGCGCTGACGGAAGCTAAAAGCCCTTTTTGGCGGCCGATCAAGTATTCACTCTTCCCGCCGCTCGGCTTGGCCACGCTCGCCGGCTACTTGAGCGATGATGATGAGGTCACTCTGCAAGACGAGCACGTGGAAGCGCTCGAGTTGAGCGATGAGCCGGACCTGGTCGTGATCCAGGTCTACATCACTTCGGCCTATCGGGCCTACGCGCTGGCCGATCATTACCGGGGCAAGGGCGCGCACGTAGCCCTGGGCGGGCTGCACGTCACATCGCTGCCGGAAGAGGCGGCGCGCCATGCTGACACGATCTTCCTCGGACCGGGCGAGGACACGTGGCCGGCATTTCTCAAGGATTATCGCGCGGGGCGGCCCGGCAAGGTATACCGGTCTCAACTGCGCACCCTGATCGGGCTGCCCAAGATCCGCCGCGACTTGATCAAGCGGCACCTCTACCTCGTGCCCAACTCGATTGTCGTGTCGCGCGGCTGCCCGCACACCTGCGACTTCTGCTACAAAGAAGCCTTCTTCGAAGGGGGCAAATCTTTCTACACCCAGACGGTCGATGACGCGCTGGCCGAGATCGAGCGGCTGCCGGGGCGGCATCTGTACTTCCTGGACGATCATCTTTTCGGCAACGCCCGCTTCGCCGCGGCGCTGTTTGACGGCCTGAAAAGTATGGGCCGGCTGTGGCAGGCCGCCGGCACCGTCAAATCGGCGCTCGCGCCCGAGCTGCTGGAGAAGGCGGCGGCGGCCGGGCTCCGTAGTCTCTTTGTCGGCTTCGAGACGCTCAATCCGGCCAATCTGCGCGAGCAGCATAAATATCAAAATCTCAACCGCGACTACACGGCCGCCATCCGCCGCCTGCACGATTTAGGCGTCATGGTCAACGGCAGTTTCGTCTTCGGCATGGACGACGACGATGAGACGGTCTTCGAGCGCACGGTGGAGTGGGCGATCAAGCAGGGGCTTGAGACCGCGACCTTTCACATTCTCACTCCCTATCCAGGCACGGCCTTGTATCAAAGGATGGCGGCGCAAGGGCGGATCACGAGCGATCACTGGGACCTCTTCGATACTCGTCACGTCGTCTTCCGCCCCGCGAGAATGGCGGCGGAAGTCTTGGAGGCGGGTTATTGGCGCGCCTACCGCGACTTCTATCGCTGGGGTTCGATCTTCAAAGGCGCGTGGGTGAAGGATGGCTGGGTCGAGCGGCTGCGGCACGTGGGTTACGCCGGCGGGTGGAAGAAGTTCGAGCCGATCTGGGACTGGGCGATCAGGGCCAAGCGGGTAGCTTACTTGCTCCCAGTATTGGAGACTATTCTCACCGGCTTCGGCCGCCATCCTTCGCGGCAGGCGACTGGCATAACGCTGGGAAATGACGCGGCGAGTTCGGAGCCGGAGTTCTTGACGCTGCCGTCGTCGTCAAGCTCGCTCCGGCGAAGCGCCATGTCATCCCCGTCCGACACGCAGCTCAATTAGCTTGCAACCTGAGAGCGACTGCTGTCGTTTAGTCCGCTGTGGGGAATAAGCCAGCCGTTCGGAGCGCCAGCGCAGCGCAAAGGCTTGGCAGCGGACCCAATCACACGCGGACAATTAATTTCCCCGCCTGTTAATCATTTGCCGGAAGGATCGTTGTTACCAGTGAAGTCTAAATCGAGACACGCCACCTGGGTACAGTACGGGGAGCGTCAGCGACCTGAGCCTTGGCAATGGGCGCCATCCGTGAGGTTCAGGTCGCTGACGCTCCCCGTACTGTACCAGCGTCTGTCCCGATCTCGTGTGGTTCGATTTAGGTGAAGGGAGAACCTGTGCAAGCCGTTTCCTGGCCAAATAGAAAACACCGCCACACTCACGCCCCGCCCCGGTCATTGGCCGGGAGACGTATTTCAGCTTACGGGGCGATCCGAAGCCTCTATTCTTTCTATCTCGACGCCGCGAAGATCGCCTTGCAATCGATCTTCGCCCACAAGCTGCGCGCCTTTTTGACCCTGATCGGGATTATCATCGGCGTGGCGTCGGTCGTGGTAGTGGGCGCTTCGATCAGCGGCCTCAATTCCTACGTGCTGGAGCGGGTCTCGAAGGTGCTCGGCGCCAACCACTTTATGATCGCCCGGTTCCCGCGCATGGGTCGGCTGACGGAAGATCAGCGGGTGAAGATCGAGCGGCGGAACAAGAATCTGACTTGGGATGACCTGGAGTGGCTGCAACGTCAGTGCGCTTCCTGCGCCGAAGTCGGGGCGGCGGCCTTCGCCCAGGTGAACATGAAGGAGAACGGGCGCGAGTTGTTCGGCACGCGCATCCAGGGCGTGACCTCGAGCATGGCCGAGATCGAGGACAAGACCATCGCCGAGGGACGCTTCCTCTCGCCGAATGAGGTCGAGCATGCGGCGGCGGTCTGCGTCATCGGCATGGATTTGCGCGAGAAGTTTTTCTCCGGCCGCGACCCCATCGGCCAGACGGTCAAGATTCGTGAGATGCCGCTGCGAATCGTGGGCGTGGAGGAGAAACGCGGCACGATGTTCGGCGACTCGCTCGACAACCACGCCTACATCCCGCTCACCACCTTCGGCCGAATGTTCGGCCGCCGCCAGAGTATCCAATTGCACGGCAAAGCCGGGAGCCGCGAGCAGTTCGCCGCCACCCTCGAAGAAGCCCGCCTGGCCATGCGCAACCGCCGCAAGCTGACCGGGGATGACGAGGACAATTTCGGCCTGTTCAACGTCGAGGAAATCAACAATGATGTGGATCAATTCACCGGCAAGATCGCCCTGGTGGTGACGCCGATCACGCTCATCTCGCTCATCGTCGGCGGCATCGTGGTCATGAACATCATGCTGGTTTCAGTCACCGAGCGCACTTTTGAAATCGGCTTGCGCAAAGCCGTCGGCGCGAGACGCAAGCAAATCCTGATGCAATTTCTGATCGAATCATCGTTGCTCTCGGCGGTCGGCGGAGTGCTGGGCTTGCTACTCGCCGCCGGCATCTCCACGCTCATTCGCGCCACGACTCCGATTCCGATGACGATCACGCTCACCTACATTTTGCTCTCGATCCTGTTTTCAGGCGGCATCGGGATGATCTTCGGGATTTATCCGGCGTACAAAGCGTCGCGGCTGGATCCGATCGTGGCGCTGGGCAAGAATTGAGGGGGAGAGCATGAGCCTGCTGAAATGGATTCCGACGGAAATCGTCGTCATGGCGCTCGGCACGGTCCGCGCCCACAAGTTCCGCAGCTTTCTCACCGTCCTCGGCATCGTCATTGGCGTGGCCACCGTGATCGCGATCGCCTCGATCCTGACGGGGCTGCGGAGTAGCATCGTGAGCATGGTCGAGGAGTACGGCACCAACAATATCTACGCTTTTCACCTCTCGACCGGCCCGCGCTTCGGCGACCGTGACCGCAGCGAGTACATGCGCAAACCGCTCAAGCCGGCAGACGGCGAGGCAATCCGCGCGCAGGCGGACGCCATCGAAGAGATCGCCAACCAGGCTTTCATCTGGCGCATTGACCGCACGATGAAATCTCATGGCGCGGTCTACAAACAAGCCGACCTACAAGGCGTCTCACCGAGCTATGCCAAAGTCGCCAACATCTCCTTGCAAGAAGGCCGCTTCATCAGCGAGATTGACGAGGAGCACCGGCGCAACGTGATGGTGATCGGCGTCAACGTCGTCGAAGCGCTCTTCCCGCATCAGGGTCAGATCGCCGGCTCGCAGGTCGAAATGGCCGGCAAGACCTTCGACGTCATCGGCGTGCTGGAGAAGCGCAAGAGCGGATTTTTCGGCGAGAACGAGGAAGACAATATCGTCTTCATTCCCTACGAGACGGCGCGCAAGCTCTCGCCGCGGAGTGACTTCTTGATGCTCAATATGCGTGCCAAGTCGGGGCGGATGCGCGAGGCGCTCGATCAAGTCGAGCAGATTCTGCGCCGCCAGCGCGGGGTCAAATTCAACGAGCCGGACAATTTTGACCTCACGACGGCGGACCGGATCATCGAACAGTTCGACGGCATCACCAAGTACGTGGGCCTCTTCGCGATTGCGATCTCCGGGGTCGGCTTGCTCGTCGGCGGCATCGGCGTGATGAACATCATGCTCGTCTCGGTGACTGAGCGCACGCGCGAGATCGGCGTCCGCAAAGCCATCGGCGCGCGGCGTAAAGACATCACGACCCAATTCCTCTTCGAGGCCATGACGCTCACCTTCCTGGGCGGCATTCTGGGCGTCGTGCTCGCAGTGGCGGTCAGCTTCATCGTCATGTTTTTCATTCCAGCCCTCCCGGCCTCAATCCCGCTCTGGGCGATTATCGCCGGCTTGGTAGTCTCGACGGCCATCGGGTTGATCTTCGGCGTCTGGCCGGCGAGGAAGGCTTCGCGCCTCGACCCGATCGAGTGCCTGCGCTACGAATAATCACTCGCCACCCAGACTCCGTTGTTACTCCTCGCGCCCAGATTTCTTCAAAGGCTGCCCATCAGCGGACCTCCTTCTGAGGCTGCCATCTCTTTCTAGTTACTTACATGGTATAGCCGTCTGGCTCATCAGCCGAAATAATCGACGGCTCTCCGGTCTCGCTGTCAAAGGCCACCTCGGCCAGGGCGATGTGATGGGACCACCCTTCGGCAGCCGGCCGGCCCGCCTCACACTGCCGTAAGAATTGCTCTTCCGCTTCCTCCGGTGAGGCGGCGGAGATGACGCCGGGCGTGTGAGAAAAGACGCCTAACCCTTTTTTGTAGGCGAGGAGTGATCCGACAAAAATCCCCATGCTTTCCCCTCCTTCCCGCCAGTGCCCTTCACTGATGTGGCGCTCGACCAGGGCAAGGCATTCAAGCGGACACTCAGGATTCTGCTGGGACTGCCCGCCGAGGCTCTAAAATAAGATCAGCCACCGCTATCTGTTCCCTTTACATCGAACTCACGTCCCGTTATCTCAGAAACCAGCGCGCTATGGCCGCACCGATAGCCTTTCTTTTGCCTCCTTAATTCGCCTCTCAAGCGACGGCTTCGCGTCTGTGTTCAGGCTGAGGCAGCGCTCGAAGTCTCTCTCAGCTTCGGCCTCCTGGCCTTGGAGCAGCCGAACTATCCCCCGATTGAGGTAGGCTTCAGTGAGACGCGAATCCAACTCGAGGGCCTGGTCAAAATCAGCCCTGGCCCCTTCCAAATCCCCTTTGAGTTTTCGGGCCACACCGCGGTTGCAGTAAGGGGCGGCGTAGTTCGGGCCGAACCGGATCGCGCTGTGATAATCGGCGATGGCCCCCTCGATGTCTCCCTTCGCCCGCCGGGCGTTGCCGCGGTTGTTATAGCCTTCGGCGAAGCGTGGGTTGAGCTTGATCGCCTGGTCGAAGTCAGCGATGGCCCCGTCCAGATCACCTCTGTTTTTTCGGGCGTGGCCGCGGTTATTGTAAGCTTCGACGAAGGAGGGTTTGAGCTCGAGGGCGGCGTCGAAGTCGGCCACTGCCCCGTCCAAGTCACCTTTATCTTTCCGGGCGACGCCGCGGTTGTAGAAGGCGTCGGCGAGCCGCGGGTTCAGTTCAACGGCCTTGCTGTAATCGGCAATGGCCCCCTCCAGGTCACCTTTATCGTAGCGGGCAATGCCGCGGTTGCTGTAGGCTAGAGCGTATTGAGGATCAAAGATGAGGGCGAGGTTGTAATCGGCAATGGCCTGATCAAGCTCGCCCTTCATCTGCCATTCGACGCCGCGCGCGCAGTAAGAGGCGGCTGAGGCCGTGCGAGAAGTCTGCGCCTGAGCCGCCGAGGCAACAAGGATGAAAGACAGAACCATCAATTGGAAGACGAGGAAATAATGTCGGTTGATGAGCATGAGCAGTCCCTCCTGTGTCTGCCGTTGCCAGGATCGGTTTCTCATTGCCGGCGATAAGACAGCGAGAAGATCACGCTGTTCATCCTGGCTCTCGCTTTTTGGCTGGATCGCTTTAGTTAGCTGGGCGCGCTAGAGCGACAAACTAAGCTTCCAGTGCCGTCAAAGTTTTGGGTTGCCAAGCAAACCCGAGGGCTGGTTGATCGGTTGCTTGTAGCGCTGCCGGAGCTCTCACCGGGGGGGTACTCTTGAGCTATTGGTCACTACAGCGAGACAAATCATAGCATTGAGATCGTGGATTGCAACTATCTTTCCCGGATTAACTCATTGCCCCAGAGCAGCTTAGATCGCCGACCCCACTAGATCACGTGGCTTAATTTTCAGACCTACTAGATCAGGTGGTTTTCTCTGAGTGTTAGGGATGTGTTATGAGAGTGTAAATTTTGAAGTTTGAGCGGGAATTTTGAGCCTCAAGCTTTGGGCGGGCGATGAAGAGCTGCTGAAAGGAAGCTGCGCGGCGGAGCTCCCAGTTCCATTGCAGCGAGCGCCACGGCCAGCGAGTTTGTTAGCTTAAGCTGTCCGCCGTTTTGATCAGGCGATAGCCGATATTGACCATCGGCACGATGTCGAGGCTGTAGGGCGCAAGCTTCCGTCGGATGTTAGCGACGTGGACTTTGAGGGCGGAGCTATTGTACCCGGCCTTCGCCTCCCAGACATCACCCCAGAGGTCCGCATGATTGACCGGACGTCCGAAATCGCGAGCCAACCGCGAGAGAATCAAGAATTCGGTGCGCGACAGGTTGTAGAGAGGCTGGCCCCCGCACTCGACGTAGTATTTGTCGTGCTCGACGCGCAGGTAGCCGTCGTCATAAACGTCGGCCTCCTGGCGGTCGGCTTTCTCCTTCCCCCATATTCCTTCATGCATTGCCAGTCCTGAAGGCTCCCGGTCGATGATCAAAAAGCGAGGCCGCCCGCAGTCCAAGCTCCGGGCAGCCTCGCCTCAGCGTCAGGCTAGAAGTTGAAGCGGAGGGCGAACTGGATCTGCCGGTTTGCGCCGAGTCCGACGGTGCGTTCGACCGTGCGGCTGACGATGCCGAACGTCCCAGCCAGCGCAGTCGTGAAGGGCTGCCCCGGCTGGAGCGTGGTGCCGCCGCCATAAGTGTTGGGCAGCGTCGCGGGCGGGTTGGCGAAGTTCGTCACGTTAAAGAGATTGAAAATCTCGGTGCGGAACTCGATGTTCGCCCGTTCGGTGATGGCAAACTTCTTGGCCAGGATCAGATCCTGGCCAAGA